>Ga0190360_1001617_pt1 | contig 11462 bp, 7 predicted proteins | sample 48721834_MG_FD_161271 | JGI IMG/M metagenome (GOLD analysis project Ga0190360, IMG submission 161271) | Hydrothermal vent microbial mat bacterial communities from Southern Trench, Guaymas Basin, Mexico - 4872-18-3-4_MG | ecosystem: Environmental > Aquatic > Marine > Hydrothermal vents > Microbial... | reverse complement strand
AGAATCTCTGAAATTAATAACAAAATGTATGAAGAGATGATCGAAAATCAGAAATTGCGAAAATTACTATATAATGAGAGAAATAAAGTTAAGCAACTTGAAGAAGAAAAGAAGGAATTGATATCCGTTAAACGAAGGCTTGAAAATAGACTATTAATGGGTGGAAATTTATTTGGGCTCTCAATAACTACCCAACCTTTATCTGAAATATCTAAGGAAGAAAATTCAATTCAATTCCAAGCAGAAATTAAAAGAATTAATCTTGAGCTAAATAAGAAGGTTGAACGAATAAAAACTCTCGAATTTGAAATTAACGAACTTAAAGAAAAAATTGCTCACTCTAACACCGCCGATCTCACTTATGAAAATGAAAAACTTAAAGAAGAAATTGAAAAGAAAAACGCTATCATTCTTGATTTCAATACCTTTCGAAAAAAATTAGCAGTCCAAACAAAAAATCTCCAAAACAGGATCACTGACTTACAAAACCAATTAAGAATAAAAACTACTGAATTAGAAGAAAATAAAAAGATAATTAATGAACTTGAAACTGCAGTAAAAACTGGTATTAAAGACTCTACTGCACGAGAACTCATTGCAAAATTACAAAATGAAAACCATAACTTGCGTTCTGAAATTAAATCAATGGACTCTGCTATTCGTGCTCAAGATAAATCCAGTATGGGACTCCGAAATCAAGTAAGGTCTTTAAAAATACAATTAAATAAATTGTATAACCAAAGCAAATGGCAATTAAGTCAATTATACCGCTTGAATGACATTCTTGAACGAGCTGGTATTGACCCCTCTCAGTACGGTATTGACCCCACAAAGTTTACGGCAGATTTTAAAAAAGTTGTTCAGTCCGATGATGAAACTATAAGTGATTTCTCAGAAAAAGAGAAAAAGATACGTCAACTTGAGAAATATGTTTCTGAATTGGAAAATGAAATTAATGAAATAAATTTTAGAATTATGAGTCGTGATGTAAAAATTAACGAATTAGAAGGTATAATTAACGATATTAAAAAACAAGTTGCCAGTAAAGGTATAAAAATTAAGAGTTAGAGGACTTTTTATGCATCCAAAAAAAAATACTCAAACCCATTATTTAATATTCATAATTCTCTTTTTGTTAATGATAAGCTTTTTAATACCTTTCCTATTTTCTAAAAAAAATATTTCTATTTCAAATTCTTCCTATAATCCAGATATTTCTCCAACTGAAACAGTCTATCCTTCAGGAACTGGACCTAAGTTACAAGTTATTGAACATGCAAAAGGTATTAGAAATGATCATAATATACCGAATGATACGGCAATTTATTGGACAATTCCTTCTAAATGGACTGGAGAAAATGCTACTCTGACGGTATCTAATTTAACAGCAAAAAATAATAAAGACTTGAAAAGTGTGGCTGATGGTGGCCATTTATCAGATAATTGGTGTGATTCTAGTGGAAATTATTTAGATACCCGCGAGCTCGATGGGACTTCATGGGACTTACGATGGGGCCAATTTAAACTATTAGATGCGGATTTATATTTTAATACATCTGCCTACCAAGATAGTATTACCAATTTGCATGTCCATTTAGAAATTTCCACATCTAATTTTGGAGTGAGTGATTATCTGGATATACAGCTTCAAAAAGAAAGTTCTGGTTATGATTTAATTCAAAATATTACAGGTAATGGTAGTTTTGTAATTGATAAGGACTTTTCTTCTAATCCTGCTGATTATGTTAATCCCGATGAGCGTATGTGTATTAACTTTTATGCACCGTCCGGATCTCCTCTTTTAGTAAAACACGTTTCAATCGATTATGTTTATATAAATGTTACTGCAGGTCGAAAAATGGTTAGTCCCTCTCAAGTCAACCTAAATGTTAATGGTACTTCTTTTATAGGCACATGGAATGATTCTTTTGCAATTCTTCATGGATCTTGGAATTCTGGTCAAATTTCATTTTTCTTTGATTGTAATAATTCATATTCTGTTTCATTTAATGTTCGGACTAATCTATGGATTAATAAAACAAATTATGCCAATTCTACTTATATCAGAGGGTCTGGTGATGTCCCCATAGACCATTATTGGAGAATTAATTTTAATGCAATAAATGCGTCAGTTTCTTTCCAATATCAAAATTTTATGGTTTTACATCCTAAAATTTGGACATATATAAATGCAACATCCCCTTCTGGCCCCGCATCTCCGATTTCTGGGTCGTATCTGGAAAATTCTACGATATATGTCTATTTTTCAATTTATGAAAGTGGAGCATGGGAATTCTATTGTAATTCTCCTAATATAATTTCTGCAATTCATGTTATAAATAATTCACAAGAGGTATATACTGCAAATATTTCTGAAACATTGAATATAAGTTGTGACTTGATACAATCTGGAATTTCTGGAAATTTCAATTTAACAATTTATAACGGGACTACTATTGTCCACCAAGAATTTGTCTTTTCATCAGGGACTTCTGTAATCTTCACACCATGGACCATATATAAAGACTCGCTTAATAATGGGATATATAAAATAATCATAAGTTGGAAAAATTCTACTGCCATCGGATATGCAAAAAGATCTATCACTGTTATTTATCCCACTGAATTAATCAATTATACAATTTCAAATTCTTATTTTATAGGTAAAGAGTTAAACATAATCGTATTTTATAATAATACTTTTCATCTTAATGGCTTTTTAGAAAATGGTATTATCGGAGCTAATTTAAATTATGTTATTAAAAATTCTACTGTTCCAAACCTTGATAGTGGTGCTTTAATCGATCTAAATAACGGAAATTACTCTAAAACAATTACACTTGATTATTCAATAGGAAATTATACTTTAATAATCAATGCCTCTAAAAAATGGTATCAAAATATTTCAAGGCATTTTCATTTTGAAATCTTTGCATATAATACATCAGCAAATATTTCACTCCCTACAATTAACGGGATCGGGAAAGTTTATTGTAATTATACAGAAACTGTAACTTTTCGATTGAGCTATTATAATACATCAAGAGGAAACTATTCTTTTATTTCAGGAGCAAATATTTCCATATACAAAAATTCTAACCTTGTAAATCATATTTATTGGCGTGAATCAATAACAAATAAGACTTATTATATATTTTTAAATAGTACTAGCACTGATTTCGTTTCAAGCTGGGATGATATTAATAGCAATATTACAATCTCTATCCATATTTCTAAATATTCATTTATTCCCAGAACAATTACTATTAATTGGGATGTTAGAAATACTACTGCGTTATTAATTGGAAATCTTACTGAAAATAGAATGAGTGGAGAATTCGGTATTAAATTAAATTACACAAATACTCTTTTAAAAAGTCCAATTTCTGATTATTATTCGCCAATATTTCATTTTATTTATAATGGCTCCATTTATTCGACTCTTAAGACACAATATTTAACGTCTGGACTATGGAACTTAAGTTGCATTTTTAATGAAACTTTAAATGTTTCTTATGATGTAAACGTTAAGGTCTCAAGTATTGGTTTTGTCGATACTTACTGGAATTTCAAATTGAAAATATTCGTTGTAAAAACGGTCAATTATACATTCAATATTACTGAAAACATTTATTATTATCAAAACTTAAATTTCTCAATAATTTATAATAGAACTCATCCAATTTTAGAGGGTTTAGATTCAGCAGAGATATCCTCTTCACAATTTGGGCTATCTGTTAATAATCTTGGCTCTGGTATTTATCAAGTAGAAGTATTTACCGCCCACTTGCTGAATGTATCTCATTATAAATTATATTTTCTAATTAAACAAATCAACTTTCAACAAATCAATTTTTCTATTCAATTCAACATTATAAATGTAACAACCAACTCTCATATCATAAATTCAACTGATCCTCTTTTTGATGGAATTCATTCTCAAGTCTTCGTAAACCAATCTATAATATTTTGTCTAACATATAATGATACATTTAGAGACGAATTTGTAGCAAATTCAAAAATTTCTGCCCAAATTGTAAATTTGCAAGGGCATTTAATCAGTTCTCAATTTGATTTATCTTCATTTTCAAATTATTATTTAATAAAAATAGATACTTTAAGAGTCCACGCTAGTAATTATTTATTGAAAATTATATCTAAAAAACAAAATTATCAGGAATCTATCATAATCTTAAATTTTACGATTAAGCCATACAATTCTTCATTAATAATATTTAGAGACCATCCACAACAAGGAATTGTGCAATTATCTTCTTATGTAGAATGGGATCATTTTCAAATTCTATTTATGACCAATTTTACTGGAACTTTTTATTATAAATTCATTAATTACACAGACAGAATTAATTGGGGTATTGCTCGATATGTAATTTGTAAAAATGGAGAAGATCTACAAAATCGTTCAAATTGGCTTAGAAATGGCACTTTTTATTATGATGCTGGTAAAAAAATGTTCTATACTAACGCTATTTTATTAAAATATAATAATGAATCATATCTCCCTATAGGAAATTATACTGTATATGTTTCAAATTTCGCGAGGGATTGTATTAATCAAACTGTTAATTTTTCACTTGAAATCATTCCGCGCTTAAGCGGTAGAATTGAATTATATCCTATAATTTCAATTACGGCGGGTCAACCATTTTTGGTTAAGGCAAAATTATATGTTGATGATTCACCATATTCTGGGATTTTAAAACTATATGTTACTTACAAGGATAAAGATGGAAACGTGATTGATAATGAAACAATAATTTTAATTACCGACTCAAATGGGATCAGTAGAAAATATGTTTACGTTAAAGATTCATATAGTAAAATTATAATTAACATTAAATTTGATGGAACTTTTCAATATTATCCGAAAATATCTATTGAACCGTTTAGCCTTGACCACCCAATCATATTAACAGTTGAAAAACCAATAAATATATTTCCACTAATTATTGTAATTATAATCGCTAGTATTGGCAGTTTAAGTGCCGTAATTTTTGTAAAAACTAAATTAATAGACCCTAAAAAAGCTAAAAAATATGAATTATCTATTGAGAAATTTAATCATTTCAAGGATCTAGCAAGTATTATCTGTATTATCCTGATAAATAAGCTGAAGAATCAAATTGAATATAGAAAAATTCTAATAGATAAAGGATTTGACGAAAAATATTGGAATGCTATTGATAAAAAATTAACAGAATTTTCAGGTGTTGGTAAAAAAAATAATGCTGCCCTTGACATTATTCATTATGATTCAATAAAAATTTTAGTTGATGACGGGGAATATATTAGACTTGCATTGCTGTTGGAAGAGTATCCATCTGAAATTATTCTACGGTCTGCTGTTGGATTTATACAATATTTTGAGCTAACTCATTATAATTTATTAAAAAAATCTGAGTATAATAAAATAACTGATTTAGAGAATTTTCTTGAAAAAAAATTTGGGTTATCTTATATTGTTCCTTATACAATCTCTATTCCAAAATTAAAAAGCGTAAAAATTTCCGTATTTCAAGATACATTAATAAATATGGCGCGAGAAATTTCAGAAGAGGGGTATTTCTACATTTCTGATTTGTACAAAAAGGTTATTGATGAATCGCTTATTGAAGGAATGATCATTTTCCAGACGATTCAAGAGTTAATAACTAAAAATGTATTTGTTCCTTATGAAGTGTCATTAAAAAGCCATAAAAAATTAGTCAAAAGTCTGGAAAAATATACCACTTCTAAAAGTGAAATTGATAGTTATCGATTAAAAATAGTAAGTTATACAAATAAGGCATTAAATGCTATCAGAAAAAACGACTTAAATCTAGCTCTAGAATCTTATGAAAAAGCTGCTGCTCTCGCAAAACAATTTAATTTTAGGGAAGAATGGAAACATTTTCTAGTTAAAATTGAAGATATTAAAGCTAAAATAGAGCGATCTCCATCTATTTCTCCACCTATCTCCACGCCAAAACCTGAAATTAAATCAAAATATTCTGTAAAGATTCAATCCATTTCGACTGTAAAATATAGAAAAGAAAAAAATAAAGAAGAAGTTGAAAAGAGCGAAACAAAGGAAGAATTAATTCAACAAAAACAAACAAAACCGCCAATATCGCCAAAACCATCTGATATTGAAGAAATTAAAACAATTTTAACTCCAAAACCTGCTCCAAAACAGGAAAAATACCCAAAAATCAAAATAGATGTCACAACAATTGATGATGAAATTCAGAACATAGAACAGGAAATTCAATCAATAGATAGGAAAATCTCTAAAATGAAAACTGAAAGGGAAGAAGACACCCTAACTCCACTTGAAAAAGCTTTAAAATTTGGAATTGATGTTAAAGATGAAGACATTTTCGAAATTTCAAAAGAAGATGAAAAAGAACAAGATACTGATACACCTCAAATAAAAATAATAAATAAAAAAATTATTAAAATCGCTCAAGAACCTGAAACTCTGCCTAGTGAACGACCATTAACACTTGAAGATTTAAATTCTCTATGTCCAAAATGTGGTGCAAAAATTTCTGAAAAATATCTAAAACTCATAATTAAAGGTTATGAACCAGAATGTGAACGATGTGGTTTTGTTTTGAAATTAGATAACCTAAAAAAATATTGAAAATAAAAAAATATCATATGACCTTTTTTTAAATAAAATTAAACAGCGCTAAATTCGTTTCTGCAGAAGTACATTTTTAAAATTTAAAATAGGCTATATTAAGTTTATATCAAACCAATTTCTCTAGTAAAATGTCGAACCGCATTAAGTGCTGGCGAATTTTCACTGATTGAAAGAAGCGATTCACCTTTAAAGTTTAGCTCTGCAATCTCATTATCATAAGGAACAACTGTCCAACCATCTACTTTTATATCTTTTGCGTATTCCTCTAATTTACTTATCATATCATCATTAAACTTATTTCCAACTAAATATATCTTCTTAAATTCAATAGCTACTTCTTTAGCTAATTCTCGTATTCTACGGGCGGTTTCTAACCCCATCCTACTCGGATCGGTCACAATAAACATAATATCAACATTACTAGAGGATCTTCTACTTAAATGTTCAAGTCCTGCTTCAAGATCCATCAGTATTAAATCATAACCTTTAATTAAATTGTCCAGAATTCCAGTTAAAATTGAATTAATAAAACAATAACAGCCTTCACCTTCATGGCGCCCCATTGTCAAAAGGTCATATGAATAGTCATCAGCTTCTATAATTTTCTCAAAAATTTGTCCCTCAAGAATTTTCTGTTTATCTACCATGGGTGGTAAAGAACCATTGGATATTTTTTTCTTTAATATATCTGCAACTCCACCGATTGTATCAGCTCTTGGGATATTATAGCCCAAAACATCTGGTAAATTTGTATCCGGGTCTGCATCTATTACTAATATTCCATTTTCTTGATATTTATCTGATTTTTTCAATACTTTTAACAATAAAGCGGCAAATGTTGTCTTTCCAGTGCCACCTTTTCCACTGGTTCCTAAAACTAATTTATTCATAATTATAAAAATAAAAAATTTTAAAAAAATTTTTCGGAATTATATTCCTACAATTTAATTTGCTAATTATTCATGTTTCATCCTTTTAAAAAGCTCTTTTAATTCAGATTGTAATTGAGCACGAGAACTTAAATGATTTGTAGAATTAGAAGTAAGACTTTCCTTTTTAATAGCATTATCTTGGCTTTTTTGGTTATGTTCATATTTCTTAGATTCAAAATTATTATTCGATTTGAATGTCGTATTTAAAATACCTTCTTTTTCTCCAGCTTCAAATGCAGCTTTTACTCTTTTTTCTAAATCAGACAATTTTTCGTTAAATTCATTTTTTAATTCTTTTTCTATCGTATCAACTTTTACGGACAGCTTATCTAATTCATTTTGAACTTTTTGCATTTGTTCATCTATAATATCTGTTGTGTTTGTAAATATCTCAACAATTCCTGAAATTACTTTAATTAATTTCTCGATTTTCTGTTCTAAATTGGCCGAAGATTTATTAAATAAATGCTGCATTTCGAAACTCATTTGTACCGAGATAAATAGGAGATGAATTTACTTAATTTAATTTTGTATAAATTTTATTAAATTGATTATAGTTTTATTAAAATTTGTTTCAAAATTTCCTTTTTTTAAAAAGAAACTTATTAAATATTGGTTATATTAAATAGACTCATTATGATTTTTGAATTAAAGAAAGTTTATTTAGATTTAAATATTGAAAAAATTAAGACTTTACTTTTAAATCCCAAATTTTGGGAAGCTATGGTAGAAAATACAAAAAGAATTTCTATAACTAAAATTAATTCCACGACATTACACCAAGAAATGCTACTTGAAGTTGAAATTGATTCTCTTGGGGTAATTAAAAGAGATGTTGAAACCATTCAAGATGTTATTTTCACTCAAGAAGGATCTATCGTTTATGAAAAAGAGAATTTGAAAATTCAAAACATTCATGTCCATGTGGAAAATAGTAATCAATTGAGCCATTTTGACGGACTTATAAAAATTGAAGAAAAACCTGGAAAAATCAGACTCACTTTTACTCTAAATAATATTGGATTAAAAAATTCACTTGTTGAACTTTTAGGTTATACTTTAACGAATCGCAGACTTAAAAGAGAACTCAGAAAAATTATGGAAAAAGTATTTGAATATTCTAAAACTAATAAATTAAATATATTTTTTTAAAAATGTCAAAAATTTTTTAATACATTGAAATGTATACATTTACTTTATAAAAATTTCAAAATACATCCTTTAATTAAGGATCTTCCATGAAGGGATGGGCTTCAAGGCACCATTGCTCTATTTTTTTTTTCAATTTGAATATTTTACACGATTTGTTTCAGATTTCAGCTATTAACTTTCCATATTCCTCGAGATATTTCAATAATTTGCCGATAAGTTCTTTACACCCTTTTAGAGGATCTTTACGAATTATTATTCTAATTCTTTCTACATCAAACGAAATATTTTTCTTATCTTGACTACATATCAAAATTACAAAATATTTGAATATTATCATTGAATATGCTAATAACTTGAAAAAAATCTTGAAAAATCATCATATAACCACTGTTCAATTCAAAAAAAGAATCACTTTTTTCTATTAGTTTTATAAATTCATGTTTTCTTATTTTGGTTTGAGAAGGTTCTGATTTTTTTGCCAATTTTAGAAAAAATTCAAATTTTTATATCACTAATTAATTAACCTTGTTTTAATAACTTTTATTAAAAAAAATATTTAAATAACATAATGCTAAAAATATCATACATTTTATATTTGGATTTAAATCTATCTTTGTACTTGGATTTAGATCGAGGGTGATTTATATTAAAATTAAATTTTACTATAATTTAAAATTTTTAGCAAATCTTAAGATAAGGTACTAATATAATATGCATACCTTTAAATATGCATGAAACTTAGATCTTGTGGAAGTATCAAACATTTTTAAGATGTAAGATGCCAGAAGTGCCTAAGAAACTAATCTATGTGGTATATGTGAATTATTAAGAGAATGGAAACTTGGTACGAGTCTTAAAGGAAATTAGAGGAAAAATTAAAAATTCGATCACCTTGAAGCGTTTAGGACAAATTAAAGAGGAAAATAACAAGTTTCTCATGGCAAAACATCTCCAACCGAGAAAGTATGATTTTATTTTCAAGATTGCCATTAGAACACAAGAAATTTATTAGTGTAATAAAGAAATTTCTAAACTTAAAGAGTAATTCTAGAAGCGAGAGAGGAAATTAGAGAAAAAACTTACTAATATGGCATTCTGCCTAGGGCAAAAGTGTAGCCAATTATAAAAAATAAATAGAGCACGAAGAGAACGACCCAAGAAATGCTTTAAAATTTGAAACGATATTTTAATCAAGATTTTAGCTAGTTAATTTCAATTGATTTTTATTAGTATAAAATTGAATTATATATTAGGTAATAAGTTTAGGGTATAAATTAGGGTAAGAATCGAAAAGTTTTTAAAGTATTATTTTTAGGATTTAATTATGAGTAAAATTAATAAAATTAAAAACAAAACTAACATTTTGCTAAAAGAATCTCAGATGAAACGAAAAATTGCAAACTCAAAAATTAGACGAGACATAATAATATTTCTTGGAAAGGAGGGAATTTCATATGTTAATGAAATTGCAAGGAAAGTTAATACTAGTTCTACAAATATATCTTCCTATTTAAATGAATTTATTGATTGGAATCTAGTCGAAGAAATTAAATCAGAGGATAGCCGTCTTAGACAGATAACTTTGACCAATAAAGGTCGAGAGCTATATGAACTCTTGATACCCCAAAAAATATCCTTTAGGATTACAAATTTATTAGAATTTGGCAAAGAAATATATGTCTTAAAAGGTAATTTAACAGTTGTTTCAAATTTACATTTGCCTTTGGAAGTTAGAGAAGGAAATATTAGATTAACCTATAATTATATCCCAGGAAATATCTTATTACTTTTAATTAAGGCAATGAGTTATTCTCTTGCACCAAACCACAATATTGATGTATGTACTAGAAATATGACTTTTGACATTAAGCCTTGTGGGAATTGTTCTTTATGTAAATTCTTTGGAACTAATTTTAGGATGCGGAATTCAGCCAACGTAGGAATATCTTTCTCTGATTCATTACCGACTGAACGGAATATAAAATCTATTCTATATCAAAAAAATCTAAATAAACATTCCTTGGTTGAAGAACAATTTATTCAAAGTGGTTCTACATTCAATTTTGAAATGACTTTAATAAAATACGATAAGCAAATCTTGAAATTAATCCTTAATTCTTTAAAAGCTTTTGAAATAATCGGAATAGAGACTATTAATAAAGATGCTTATGGAAAATTTAGAGTCGATTTAATAGAAATATACCGATATTCTACCACAAATCTTTTTAATCCTCAAAAAGTTGAAGTAAATAACTTTATTAATGAAATTATGAATTAATTCATAAGGTGGAATTAAATTATGAAAATACAATCTATTTCAAGTAAAAAAATTATAGTTGATCTATCTAATGTCTTATTCTTAATAAATAAAAACCGAAATGATAAATTAAAGATTAAAATCCTTGAAATAATTGATAATTCCTTAAAATCGGAAAATTATTATCCTTATTATATTGCCGATGCATCGCTTCGACATAAAGTCGATGATAAAATGTATTATGAAAATTTAGTTAATGAGGGGACTATTATTCAAGCTCCTGCAGGGAGAGCCGCTGATATATTTATCTTAAAATGTGCTAAAAAGTTGGACTGTTATTTTCTCTCTAATGATCTATTCAGAGATTATGTGGCTGATTTCGGTGATAAATGGATCTCGAAGCGAAGAATAACCTTTATGTATGTAGATGGCAGATTTATTTTTGCCTAATATAACGTCTTACCTATTTATT
>Ga0190360_1001616_pt1 | contig 11466 bp, 10 predicted proteins | sample 48721834_MG_FD_161271 | JGI IMG/M metagenome (GOLD analysis project Ga0190360, IMG submission 161271) | Hydrothermal vent microbial mat bacterial communities from Southern Trench, Guaymas Basin, Mexico - 4872-18-3-4_MG | ecosystem: Environmental > Aquatic > Marine > Hydrothermal vents >... | reverse complement strand
CAGATCTTCCTTAAAAGTATCATTAACAAATAAAGGTATAGCTATCCTGGATGTTGAAGAGGGAAGAGGAGCTTGCACTTTGTATTCACATCCTGAAAGAATAGCAACAAATGTTCCCATAAGCAGCATAGCTATTATTTTCATCATTCAAAATACTACTCGGCTTTTTTTCCTTTACTACCTTTAAGAGTAATTTGATTAAAGGCTTTGAGAAGCTCAAGTGGAAGAGGAAAAATAATAGTAGAATTTTGTTCGGTTGCTATTTCTGATAAAGTCTGCAGGTACCTTAACTGGATGGCTTGAGGATATTCACCAATAATCTGGGCTGCCTGAGACAGTTTCTCCGCAGCCTGATACTCTCCCTGGGCTGATATTATTTTTGCCCTCCTTTCTCTTTCCACCTCTGCCTGTCTTGCCATTGCCCTTTTCATTGAGTCAGGAATCTCTATTTCCTTTACCTCTACTGTTGAAACTTTGATTCCCCAGGGATCGGTTTGTTGGTCAATTATATTCTGAAGACGCTCATTGAGTTTTTCTCTTTGAGAGAGAAGTTCATCAAGTTCAGCCTCACCTACAACTCCTCTGAGTGTGGTTTGAGCAATCTGCAGGGTTGCAAAACGATAATTTTCAACTTCCACTACCGATTTAGCCGGATCAATTACACGAAAATAAACTACCGCATTTACCTTGACAGGAACATTGTCTTTGGTTATGACTTCCTGAGGTTGAACATCAAAATTTATAGTTCTAAGGCTCACTTTAACCATCCTATCCACTATAGGTATGAGAAAAAAAAGTCCCGGACCTTTAACTCCAATAAGTCTTCCCAATCTAAAGATAACCCCTCGTTCGTACTCAGTAACCACCCTTATAGAGGCAAGAAGTATTATAATAACTACAATCACCAAAAATACAATTACTCCCATTTTAACCCTCCTTTTTTTTAACAAAAAGCTTCATTCCTTCTATCTTTAAAACCTTCACCTCCTCTCCAGCCTTAATTACTTTTTCGGGAACGGTATTTTCAGCATTCCAGAGTTCTCCATGAATATAAACTTTACCCCTGGGATTAAGATCAGTTCTGGCAACCCCTACTTTACCGATTAATCCCTCTTCACCGGTTACCGGGGGTTTCAGTTGAGCTCTTACAGCATAAAAGATAATAAAGACAAAAAGTAAAGCCGTTATCCCTACTCCGGCAACAATATACTCCCAGCCTATGCTAAGGTAAATAGCTGATGGTTCAATAAGCATCAAAGAACCCAGAGTAAGAGCTATAATTCCTCCAATAGTAAGAGCACCGTACGAGGTTATTTTTACCTCCAGTATGAAAAGAATCACCGCCAGAAGAATAAGTAAAAGACCTGTTAGATTGAAAGGAAGAATCTGAAGAGCAAAGAAAGATAAAATTAAACAAATTGCTCCTGCTATCCCTGGAAGTAAGATCCCGGGGTTAAAAAACTCCAGGATTATTCCCCATATGCCAATCATTAAAAGTACATAAGCCAGGTTGGGATCAGAAAGCTTCTGGAGGAATTTGTCCTTGAATCTCTGTTCGTAGATATAAAGCTTTGCTCCCTTTGTATTGAGAACAATTTCCCTGTCATCTATAGAAATTTTTCTGCCCTGCAATCTGTGCAGAAGTTCCTCTTCGTTTTCGGCAATAATATCGGCTACTCCTAATTTTAAGGCTTCTTCGGCTGTAGCTGAAACACTTTTTCTTACAGTTTTTTCAGCCCACTCCACATTTCTCTTTCTTTTTTCGGCAATAGCTCTGATATAAGCTGCAGCGTCATTTACCACCTTTTCCTCCATAGTTTCATCCATTCCACCCAAGAGTGACACTGGGTGAGCAGCACCAATATTAGTTCCCGGAGCCATGGCCAGGATGTGAGAAGAAAGAGCAATAAAAACACCAGCAGAAGCTGCTCTCGCACCCCTGGGAGCAATGTACACAACCACTGGTATTTCGCTGTTCATTATAAGTTTAACTATCTCTCGCATGGAGATATCCAGCCCTCCTGGAGTGTCCAGCTGAACAATGATACAATAAACATTCTTATCCTTAGCCTGGGTTAAAGCCTTTTTAAAATACTCGACGGTGGCAGGAGAGATAGTCCCCTCCATCTTCACCAGCCATACTTGAGAGGTTGCGCTATCTCCAGGCAGAAGAGATGAAAATAATAACCACCCACCTATCACAAAGAGCCAAAACTTAAATTTCAGTCTATTTTTTTTCTTCAAGAAAATGTTCACTTTGTATCGTTCATGATCTTTTTTACTTCATTTAAAATCTCTCTTGCCACTTCTCTTTTACTCATTAAAGGAAAATCTTTAACTTCTCCCTTTCGATATATAAATATTACCTTATTTGTATCCTCTTCAAATCCTGCTCCTGGTTGAGTCAGGTCATTGGCAACTATAAGATCTAAATTCTTTTGTTTGAGTTTTTTCCTTGCTCTTTCCTGCAAATTTTGGGTTTCTGCACAGAATCCTACAAGAATTTTTTTCCCTTTTATTTTTCCCATTTCTTCCAGAATGTCCGGATTTTTCACCAATTCTAAAACTACCTTTTCACTACTTTCTTTTTTTATCTTTCCCTTCTCTCGAACCGAAGGGCGAAAATCTGCCGGTGCGGCAGCCATTATAAGCCCATCAACCTGAAGGAAAAATTCCTTCACTTTAGCTCTCATTTCTTCACAGGTTTTGATAGGATAAAAAAGCACCCCGGGAGGGGGTTCAAGAGTACTTGGACCACTGATCAAGATAACCTTTGCCCCTCTTTTTTGAGCTTCTTCCGCAATGGCAAAACCCATTTTACCCGAAGAGTAATTACTTATAAATCTGACCTCGTCCCAGGGCTCCCTGGTTGGACCTGCGGTCACTATAAACGATTTTCCCTCCAGATCTTTCAAAAAGGAAAATATCTTCTCTACATAGTCTACAATGATTTGTGGTTCAGTCATTCTACCTTTTCCTACCTCTCCACAGGCCAATTTTCCTGATTCAGGACCTATAAACCTGTATCCCAGAGCCTTAAGGTCGGAGATATTTCGTTGCACTACAGGATTAGAATACATTTTCTCGTTCATTGCTGGAGCTATAACCACAGGAGCAGAGGTGGCCATTACAGTGGTGGTGAGTAGATCATCGGCAATTCCCGATGCTATTTTTCCAATTATGTTGGCTGTGGCTGGTGCAATGAGCACAAGATCAGCCAGTTTAGACAAAGAGATATGTTTTATTACAGGTTCCTGGTCAAAAAGTCTTGTAGCCACCTTTTGATCAGCAAGGGTTTTCAGAGTGATAGGATGAATCAAAAATGTTGCCTCTCTGGTCATTATGGGGTAAACACTGGCTCCTCTTTCCCGGAGCAAACTCACGATTTCAGCCGCCTTGTAGGCTGCTATACTCGCCGTTACTCCCAGAACTATATTTTTTCCTCTTAGTATTGAACTCATTCTCGAATAAAAGGGTTATCCTTTTTCTCTTTTCCCACGGTAGTTTCAGAACCATGACCTGGCAAAACTTTTATCTCCGGAGGTAAAACAAAAATCTTCTCCTTAATGGAAGATTTGAGAGTTGCAAAGTCCCCTCCAGGAAAATCAACTCTACCTATACCCCCGGCAAAAAGAGTATCTCCGCTGAAAACACACTTATCCACTTTCAAACAAATGCTCCCGGGGGTATGACCAGGGGTATGCAGAATTCTTATTCTAAGAGAGCCAACTTGAAGCTCATCTCTGTCTTCAACTGGCGTATAAGAGAGAAAGAACGTTCGGGGATATCCTGTAAGATAAGAAAGATTTAATCTGGGGTCCTTTAAATAGGGGACATCAAGACTGTGAATCAAAAACTTTGCTCCTGTAGCTTTTTCAACAGATTCAATGGCACCAATGTGGTCAATATGGCCATGAGTTGCAACTATATAGAGTATATCAAGGTTATCTTCTCGAATTTTATTTAAGATAAACCCCTCCTCGTCTCCAGGGTCAATAATAATTCCCTTTCCATTTTTACCCTCTGCCAGTACATAACAATTCACCTCAAAATTTCCAACTAAAAGTCTGTAAAGTAACATTCTTTAAACTCAATACTCTATTATAGAAAAAACATCATATTCGGCCAGCCTTTCTCTTCCCCTTAAGTAAGTAAGCTCTATAAGAAAGCACACTCCAATTATCTTACCTCCCAACTTCTCCACCAGCTTACAGGTGGCCCGGGCTGTCCCACCTGTGGCTATCACATCATCAAAAACCAGAACTTTATCCCCTGGTTTAATGGCATCCTGGTGAATTTCTATCCGGTCCTTCCCGTATTCCAGATCGTAGCTTATTCTTTCCACTTTATAAGGTAGTTTTCCTGGTTTCCGGACCGGCACAAATCCCACTCCAAGCTCGTAAGCTAAAGCTGCTCCCAGGATAAATCCTCGAGATTCAGGACTAACAATATAATTCATCTTTCGCATTCTGTAATGGTCGGCCATTCTACGCACTGCCTCTGTAAAAGATCCTGGATCCTGAAGTAAGGGGGTAATATCCTTAAAAGACACCCCTTTTTTTGGAAAATCCTGTATCTCTCTTATCTTTTCTTTTAGATCAAGCATGTTTTCCTCCAATCTTTTATTTCCAGCTGTATACTGGATTTTCCACGCCATTTCTGTAAAAAAGGGACATAAAGAATGTCAATTAAATCCCCGGGAGCGATTTTTCTTTCGTTTTCACCAAAAACACTAAAACAAACTGCTTCAAATTCTTTTTTACCCTCGTGACTACCAAGAATAATTTTCATCCCTCTGTTAATAGGCATAAGAGAGAGAATTTTCGCCGAAGATGCCAGAAAAAGGAGAGGAGGATTCCCTGGACCAAAAGGGGAAAGTACATCAAGTTTCTCCAAAAGATCCAGGCTTAAGTTTTCCAATTCCAGTTTACTGTCAAAAAAAAAGGACGGAATAAAATCTTCTGGCGAAAGCACCTCAAGAGCAAAGGTGTTTAACCTTTCTTCCAGACAGGGAATATTTTTTCGGGGACAGGTTAAACCGGCAGCCATCTCATGGCCACCGAAACTCGTAATAAGATGTTTACATTGTTCCAGAGCCTTAAAAATTGAAAAACCCGGTATGCTTCTAGCTGAACCCCTCGCCTGATCTCCATTAATTGAAAACACAAGGGTTGGTCTATAGTATTTTTCCCGGATGTAAGAGGCAACAAGTCCAATTACACCGGTATGCCAGTTTTCTTTAGATAAAACCAAAACTGGTTTTAGTTTTTCTGGCAACATATCTTCTGCTTGCTGACACATCTTTTTCTCTAAACTCTGGCGACTGGAATTTTCACTGTTAAGTTTACGAGATAGAATTAAGGCTTCTTTGGGAGCCTGGGTCAAAATAAGTTTCACAGCAGTCTTTGCCAGTGATAAGCGCCCACAAGCGTTAATCCTGGGTACAAGAATGTGGGTTACTTCCTTTTCGGTTATTTTTCTACCCGCAAGACCCACTGCATTTATTAAAGCTCTGATTCCCAGGGGTGTGGTAGAAGTTGACAATTGATCCAGACCCAGTTTAACAAGGATTCTATTTTCTCCTTTTAAACTCACAACATCGGCAAGAGTTCCCAGGGCAACAAGATCTAAATAGGACTGGAGTTTCTGCACGGGAAGGTCGAGTTTAAGGAAGAGAGCCTGCAAAAGTTTAAAGGCAACTCCAACTCCTGCCAGTTCTTTGAAAGGGTAATTACAATCTGGCTGATGCGGGTTAATAACAATAAAATCTGTGGGAATGGCTTTTTCTACTCGATGATGATCAGTCACTATGACTTCCATATCAAGTGAACGGGCAAATTCAATCTCTTCCAGAGATGAGGTACCACAGTCACAGGTAATTATAACCTTTATACCCCTGTGAAAAGCTTTTTTTACAGCTTTTTTATTTAAACCATAACCTTCATTTTGACGGTGGGGTATGTAGTAGTAAGACCGAAATTTAAAGTCTTGCATAAATCTTAAAAGCAGGCTCGTAGCTGTAATTCCATCTGCATCATAATCTCCATAAACTAAGATTTTTTCTTTACGCTTCAGGGAACAAAGAATTCTTTCTACCGCTTTGCTCATTCCCTTCATCAAAAAAGGATTGTGGAGTTTATCCCAGGAAGGATTAAGATAATCTTCAAACTCGAACTCTTCAAGTTCACGATTTAAAAGAAGCTTAACCAACAGAGGGAAGAGTTTATATTTTTGAGCAAGCGAGAGACAAAGGTTTTGATCAACCTCTTTTCTTAAAATCCATCTTTGGGGGACCGAAGCCATAGGGCTATTATAGAACATACATAGATTTAGTCAATTTCGTTTTTAATAATAATTTCTCCATCCAGGAGAAGTAAAGATACTCATACCTTCACCTATTATCATAGCTTCAACATCGGGAAGCTCATTTATAATTTTCATACCTTTATCAGGACCTAAAACAAAGATTCCTGTAGCAAGAGCATCAGCAGTGGTGGTATCGGGAGCAATTATAGTAACCGACATGGGATTTCCTTGAATTGTCCATCCAGTAAAGGGATTTATAATATGTCCGTGTCTTCTTCCTTCAATCACGTAATATCTACGATAGTCACCAGAGGTAGCAACCGCCTTATTGCTTATCTTAATAATTCCTACAATTTTTCCCTCCTCTCGGGGATGCTGAATGCCCACTCTCCACTTGCCATGAGGACCTTCTCCGAGACAGAAAAGATCTCCTCCTGCATTCACGAGAGCATTTTTAACCCCTCTTCTTTTAAGAACACCTATGGCTTTGTCTACTGCGTAACCCTTAGCTATACCTCCCAGATCCAGTCTCATCCCCTCATTTTTCAATTTAACCCTGCCGTTCTCCACAGCTATGTTTCTGTAACCTACAAGAGAACGTGCTCTTTCCAGCTCTTTGCTGAATGGGACCCTCCCCCTAAGTTCTGCATTCCTCCACAAATCAACCAGAGGGCCCACACTAATATCAAAAGCCCCCCCGGTTATTTGCGAAAATTCAACAGCTTTCTTAATTACCTCCGCCGTCCAGTTAGAAACTTCCCCTTCACCTTTCTGATTTAAAAGATAAATCTCGCTTCCTGGAAGCTGATCGCTCATAAGATTTTCCACCTTTTTAATCACAGAAAAGGCTCCATTAATATCTTCTCTGCTTCCGTCACAGATTATAGTAACATAAGTCCCCATTAGAATACGGGTTTGGGTTATGTATTTTGAACTCCCTGCCTCACTCAAAATCAAAAGAGAAAGAACAACAACAAAAAAGTAACAAAAATTTCTCATTTTTAGCCCGATTTTATCCTAAAATTACAGGCTCTATATTGAATCTATGACAGAAAATATCGCGAAGTTGCTCATCTACTGTAAAGTAAAATATCTGCCATCCCTCATCTCTTAATCTCTGACACACACCAACCTGTTCCTTTTTTCTCTTTGTATCCGAAGTTAGAAAAGGATCATCCAGAAGAAGAAAAGCTGCCCGAGAAAGTGCCCTTTTTAAAATTCCAAGCCTTAACGAAAAAAACAGCTGATCCTGAGTCCCACTGCTTAATCTGTCCACGGAAAATCTGCTTCCATCCTTCCTTTCCACAAATATGTTCCCTGATTCCCAAATAACTTTCCTGTATTCACCCGAGGTTATCTTACAGAAATAAAAGCTGACCCCGCCTTTTTCATCAAGAAGTGTCTCCACGAATACCTTGTCCATATCTTGACCTACCCCATCAAGAATCTCCCAGGCAAGGAAAGCCGCTTCCTTTTCCTCCTGGTAAAAAGAAAGAGTATCTTCAATTTCCTGAAGTTCTCTCCAGATCTGGGTAGGTTCTTTTATATTTAACCTGCCAAGTTCTCCTCCCACGAAACTACTTATTTGTCTACTTAAATCTTCAATCTCGTCTGTTAGCCAGTTAAGCTCTTTCTCCAGGTCCTCCTCTGTTCCAAGTTCCTCAGCACCATCTGGTGGTGAAAGCTTCCTTTCCGCCTCCTTTTTCCATAGCTTTGAGTCACTTGTTTCAATAAGAGTTTCCAGTTCACGCTCTGCCAGTTTTATCCTGTTTAGAATGTCTTTTTTCTGTCTCATCTTATCTTCAAATTCGGCTACAGAAAAAAGACCTGTTTTGTTCTTCATCTTTTTTATTTCATCTAACGTAGTCTCAATCTCGCTTTTTATTATGTTCAACTCCTCTTCTTTTCTTTGTTGCTGCAAAAAAATCTTCTCCTTATCACCAATTAAATACTGTATTTTTGCCTCAATCTGGGAGATCTTTGAATTAAGATGGTCATATCTTTCTAAAAGTTCGGTCAAAGATCGACAATCTGGCCAAATTTCTCTTCCTTTCATCAAGGTGTTTTCCTCTCTTTTTTTGAGATTTAGATTTTTTACATTTGTTACAAAAACAAAAATCAAAATCAAAGCTCCTGCTCCCATCAAAACTAAACTACCGGATTTCCAGAGATTTTTGAGCAAAAAAAAGAGAGAGATTCCAGCAAGAACTGCACCAAAGAAGCTAAGATATATCAGGTTTATAATATTGCTAAGCGCTGTATTTCTGCGAGCTAAGATTTCTTTAACCTCCTGAATCAGTGAAAGCCTTAAAATTCTATCCTTTTCTTTTAACAAATTTTCTTTTTCCATACCAAGATTAGAAAGTTCTCTTTCTTTCCTTTTTAACTCTTCTTTCAGCTGTTCTAAATACTCCCTTTTACTTTTTTGATCTGATAGTAGAGCTTTGAATTGATTTTCTTTTTCTTCCCATGTCTTCAGATCCTCTTCATCATACCTGTGGTATTTCTCAAGAATCTCACTATTTCTCAACCAATTGCTATAGGCTTTTTTAATCTGTTGATTTTTTTTGTAAGCCTTAAAAAGTTTTATTTTTTCAAGCTTTTGTTTCAAAAAGGCTTTCTTCTCTGATTTTTCCTTTAATTTTTTTTCCTTTTCTCTTATCTCTTTTAATCTTTCAATAGCCGCAAGAAGTTCTTCTCGTCTTTTCCTTTTTTCTTCAATTTCACTTTTCCGGCGAATAGCTCTACGATCACTCCAGTCACCACCTGGAGTAAGACCAACTTCCTCTCCAATTTTCTCTTTTATTTTTTCCACGTTCACAGGAATTCCTGACAAAAATTCCTTTACCTTATCCTGCCACTTTCTGTCTTCCCTTAAAGAAAGGTCGCTGGCTCTAATTATAAAAAGCCTTGCCAGATGGTAATGAGGAAGATTAATAATCTTTTCAAATTTGTGCTGACCGGGAAATATATAATCTCTCCCCAGATCCTCAACTATTACAGTTATCCTGGACTCTCCCTGGAGGAGGCTGTCATGAAAACGATCCTGCCCGTCAAATATACTCCTCTTCTGAAAAAGTGCCGTAGTTAAGGCATCAATAAGAGCAGTTTTGCCGGTTTCATTGCTACCATAGACAAGTTCAACGTCATGACATTTTCTGTAAAACTTTTTTACGGGACCATAGTTTTCTATTATAATTTCTCTTATCCTCATGTTCTTAATTTCTCTAAAGCAGTAAGTGTAAGTTCAAGGGCTCTTTTTTTTATGTGATCTTTTCTTTTTGCCTGATCCAGTTTTTCCAAAAACAGCTTAATAGTGGGATTTCTGGTCAATTCTATCCAGTATCTGGCCCGGGAGACGAGTTCAATGTGATGAAATTTAGCTTGATACCTATTCTCAATCCTTTTAACTTCCTCTCTAAATTCTGGTTCTCCCAGACTTATAAATCCCCTGATTTCTCCTCGAAGCATAATCTGATTATTACTCAGGTTTTCAATCTCTTCTTCAATTTGAGTAAGTATCTCCTTTTCTCTCCCCGGAAAAACCATCCATTCCCTCACTTTCCAGTAAACCGATGGTTCTACAGCTACTTTTTGGACAGTAATTTTCTTATTTTTTTCAATCTCTACAAGAGACACAAATCTCTCCCCCACCGATCTTCTACTGGTAGCTACAGGAGAGCCAGGATAAATAACCTGTGTTTGCCCACAGGGTATGTGTGTAAACTTTGAATGATAATGTCCGAGCGCAAGATAGCCTATTTTGAATTTCTCCTCAATATCCCAACTAAAAATTGGCATGTAACGGGAATCCTCTCCTAATTCCATGTATATTTGGGAACAGGCACGATGGTAGAAAGTCCCATGAGCTATGACAATATCAAAGTATTCTTCTGGAGAAATTTTTCCCATTAACTGTGAAAATTCCCTTTCCGGCTGGAAGGGAACACCCAGAATTTTCACTTCCTTAATAGTGATATGCGTAGGTTCTCCATAAAATAAAAAGACGTTGTCACCATAATAAGTATCAGACGAGAAGGATTGAAAGTCATGATTTCCAGGAATAATCAAAACAGGAAATTCCTTTCCACACTGAAATATCTCTTTTATTCGGGGACGCAAGAAAGTTGCATCCAAGTCACTTTCGAAAAGATCACCAGCTATAATTAGACCATCTGCAATTTCCCTTGCTTTAGATAGTATCCAGGAGAGAACATCCAGACGGTATGGGTCATCTCTCTTTAAATGAATATCAGCTGTATGAAGAAATCTAATCCCCATTATTAAATCAGACCCCACCTCTTATCTGTTTTTCGGCAATATCTCCCACGATTGGGAGTTTATACATTTCTCCTTTGTAGGCTTTAAACATTAATACCAACCAGAGTATAAGGATCAATATCCATACAAGTCCAGCAAGAACCCATCCAACGATGGGTATATGTCTCAGTATCCAGGCTATTACAGAAAGAGGTAAAAAAGTTAAAAGAGACTGGAAAGCATGAAATCTTACAAATTCGTTTTCCTTTTCCAGTAATAAAAAAACAATTCCAGATACCCAGCCTAACACGTAACATAAAAGCCCCGCTAAATTTTCTTCCAGGTTCATTGATGTCTTGGGCATTTTGTTCTCCTCTTTGATTTATATTTGATTTATAAATTTAAAGAAGACCCTTTTCTGCAAAACTGTAATAGGTGTTATCACCAATAATTATATGATCTACCAATTTTATTTGCATAGCTTCAGCTACCTCCTTTAGCTTATAGGTAAATCTTTTATCCTCTGAACTCGGTTGGGGATCACCTGAAGGATGATTATGACAGCAGATTATTCCTGCAGCAAAATTTTGAAGACTGTGGAATATTATCTCTCTTATGTAAGGGTTAGCCTGACTCACAGTTCCCTCCTCAACTTCCATTACTTTCACTATATTGTTTTTAGCGTCAAGAAAAAGAACTTTAAATACCTCCTTTTTTAGATCCCGCAGGCGGGGCATCATAAACTCCGCCACTCTTCCTGGAGAGCTGGCCTTTCCCTCTACTTTTCTCTCTTCTGTAATCAGACGCCGTCCTATTTCGATAGCAACTCTTATTCTGGCTAATTTAGTTCTACCAATTCCTTTGAATTCTTGCCAACTGCTAAGATCGGTGTGAGCCAAG
>Ga0190360_1001615_pt1 | contig 11480 bp, 9 predicted proteins | sample 48721834_MG_FD_161271 | JGI IMG/M metagenome (GOLD analysis project Ga0190360, IMG submission 161271) | Hydrothermal vent microbial mat bacterial communities from Southern Trench, Guaymas Basin, Mexico - 4872-18-3-4_MG | ecosystem: Environmental > Aquatic > Marine > Hydrothermal vents > Microbial... | reverse complement strand
GGGGTAAAAGTAGTTGCCCCTGAAGGTAAATTAACTTATGCTGATTTACCTTTAATCTCTCCGGAAATAAAGGGTCTGATTCAGAATTTGGATTATCGTTTAATTCTTGATGTGGGAGGAGATGATGTAGGAACAGTTGTTTTAGGTAATTTTAAATCTTTTATAGAAGGGTCAGATTATGAAATGCTGCTGGTAGTAAATCCTTACCGACCTTTTACTCAAAACCTATCTCAAATTAAGCAAATGGCTCAGGAAATAGAAAATACATCTCGATTGAAAATTAGCGGAATAGTGAGCAATCCTAATTTAAGCAGACAAACAGATAAAAAAACAATTATACAAGGTCACATCTTAGTAAGTCAAGCATCTCAAAAATTAAATTTACCTATTAAATTTATCTGTGTAAACGAACAATTTTCTCAAAAAGTTAAGCAGGAAGATTTTGTAGAACCAATATTTTATATAAAACGTTTTATGTATTTACCGTGGAATTAAGCTTTAAAAAAGGAGGGAAAAAATATGGCAAAAATTGTAGTTGATGAAGAAAGATGCAAAGGATGTGAACTATGCATCCTAGCTTGTCCTAAACACATTATGGTTATGTCTGAAAAATTTAACCAAAAAGGTTACCACCCGGCTAAACAGATTAATCCTGAAGAATGCACCGGTTGTGCTTTTTGTGCAATAACTTGCCCGGATGTTGCTATTGAAGTATTTAAATAAATTAGTCGTTAGTGAATAAACCTAGCGTGGAGCGTACAGCGTTTAGCGTATAGGTACAGGTAATAAGTGTAAGGGAAATGCAAAATGTAAGATAAACAATTAGAGCTTTCAAACACAATTATTTTATTCACAATAGAATTACTCCGTTAAGTGAGTATCTACAAACAGGGATTACGGAAAAAGTAAATTTCTATACAATTAAATTATTATTAAGGAGGCTGAAAAATGGGAGAAAAGATGTTAATGAAAGGGAATGAAGCCATAGGAGAAGCAGCAATTCGCGCAGGATGCCATTTTTATTTTGGATATCCGATTACCCCCCAAAGTGAATTAACTGCTTATATGTCTAAAAAATTGCTCAAAATTAAGAATGCAGCTTTTATACAGGCTGAAAGTGAAATAGCAGCAATAAACATGGTTTACGGAGCAGCCGCTACCGGGGTAAGAGCCATGACTTCTTCTTCAAGTCCGGGAATAAGTTTGAAGCAAGAAGGAATTTCTTATATCGCCTGTGCTGAGTTACCATGCGTAATAGTGAATATGCAGAGAGGTGGCCCGGGATTAGGGAGTATACAACCCGGACAAGCTGATTATTTTCAAGCCACCAAAGGTGGGGGGCACGGTGATTATCATTTAATTGTTCTTGCACCATCTTCAGTGCAAGAATTAGTAGACCTTACTATGGATGCTTTTGATTTAGCGGATAAATATACTAATCCGGCAATGATATTAGGTGATGGACTCCTGGGTCAAATGATGGAATCAGTAGAATTTAAAGAAAAACCCAAAGCTGATCTGCCAGATAAAAAGGGGTGGACTTTAACCGGGTGTAAAGGAAGAAAAAAACATACTATTGTTCCCTTTGATCTGGACCCTTACGAAATGGAAAAAGTGAATTTTAAAATTCAAGAGAAATATAATAAATTAAAAGAAAAAGAAGTTAGATATGAAACGATTAATTTAGATAACGCTGATTTAATAGTAGTTGCTTACGGAACAGTAGCTCGGATTGTAAAAACTGTAATTGATAATGCCAAAAAAGAGGGAATTAATGTTGGCTTAATCAGGCCAATTACTCTCTTTCCTTTTCCGGAAAAGATAATTGCTGAGGCTTCCGAAAAGGTAAATAAGTTTTTGGTAGCTGAAATGAGCTTGGGTCAGATGGTAGAAGATGTTAAATTAGCAGTGAACGGCAAGGCAGAAGTTAATTTTTATGGTAGAGTGGGTGGAGTCATACCTACACAAGCTGAAATTTTAACTGAAATAAAGAAATATTTAAAATAAATTAAATATATTTTAATATAGTATTACGGAGGTGTGAAATAATATTATGAAGAAAGTTTTTGAAAGCCCCAAATCTTTAACCAAAGTTCCTTTTACTTATTGCCCCGGATGTCATCATGGCATCGCTCACCGTTTAGTAGCTGAGGTTTTAGATGAATTTGGAGTAAGAGAAAACACCATTGGAGTATGTCCGGTAGGCTGTTCAGTATTTGCCTATGTGTTTTTTGATTGTGATATGGTTTGCGCAGCACACGGAAGAGCTCCTGCTGTTGCTACCGGAATGAAAAGAGCAAAACCAGATTCTATTGTATTTACTTATCAGGGAGATGGGGATTTGGCTTCTATTGGTACGGCAGAAATAGTGCATACTGCTAACCGAGGTGAGAATATTACGGTGATATTCATAAATAATGCTATCTACGGGATGACCGGTGGGCAGATGGCACCCACTACTTTAGTAGGACAGGTAACCCAGACCTCTCCTTATGGTAGAGACCCGAAAACTATGGGATATCCTATAAAGGTAGCAGAGATGTTATCTACTCTAAAAGGGGTTGCTTATATTTCTCGGGTAGCCTTATCCAAGCCCGCTTACATATTAAAAGCAAAGAAAGCTATAAGAAAAGCTTTTCAGGCACAGATAGATGGAAAAGGTTTTTCTCTGGTTGAAATTTTATCTACCTGTCCTACTAACTGGGGCCTAAACCCAGTTGAAGCAAATAAGTGGTTGGAAGAAAATATGATTCCCTATTATCCATTAGGAGAGTTTAAAACTCCTGGGGAGGTGTCTTGAATGTTAGAGAGAATAATTATTTCAGGATTTGGTGGTCAAGGAGTAATGTTGATGGGTAGATTATTAGCTTATGCCGGAATGATAGAAGGTAAAAAAGTTGCCTGGATGCCTTCTTATGGACCAGAGATGAGAGGAGGAACCGCTAATTGCACAGTGCTTATTTCAACTAAAGAGATAGGATCTCCAATTGTATCTCATCCAAAGACATTGATTGCCATGAACCAACCTTCATTAGATAAATTTGAATCAAATGTAAATGAAGATGGATTGATCATCTTGAATGATTCATTAATAAACCGTGAAGTAAAAAGGAATGATGTTAATGTGATAAAAATTCCTGCAGATGAGATTGCTGATAAGTTGGGTAATTCAAGAGCAGCCAATATGGTAATTTTAGGTGCTTATGTTAAAAAATCAGGAATTGTAAAGATGGATACTATATTTCAGGCTTTAGAGAAGGCATTAGCTGGGCGTAATAAAAAATTATTAGAATTAAACAAAGAAGCTTTGAAAAAAGGGGCAGAATTGGTAAAAGATTGAAAAACTGAAAACTATAATTTAAAATTCAAAACTTCTTAATAAAAGATTGCTATTAATGTAGGGGCGGATTTATCCGCCCTGTACTGTTTTTTTTATTTTTCTAAGGGGTTCGATGAATCGGACTCCTAGCTTATACACTAAATGCTACTCGCTGTTTTATATCCTGACTCCTGTCTCCTAACTTCCGGATTCTTTATGTTTTACGCTTTGCATTTTTCATTTTTTAATAGCATTTTGTTTATTTTTTGGGTTGCAATCATAATATAATACAATATAATATAAGTATTATTTAGACATTCAACCTGTGATAGAATACAAATAAGACGAATAACTATTTTCATTATTATACGATATACAATATACGATATATTAATAAAGAAAGGGGACAAATTAATGGTTAACGAAAAAAGATTAATAGAAAGTTTTATGGAATTAGTTAGGATAGACAGCATATCCCGGGAGGAGAGAAATCTGGCTATTTTTTTAATAAAAAAGTTAGAAGATTTAGGGTTAGAAATTAAAGTTGATCAAGCTGGCGAGAAGGTTAAATCTGATAGCGGTAATATAATAGCCAGATTAAAAGGAAGTGTTAAAAAAGCTACACCCATTATGTTCTCCGCTCATATGGATACGGTTGTTCCGGGGAAAAATATTAAACCCATCTGCGATGGAGAAAAGATAGTAAGTGATGGAAAAACAATTTTGGGGGCAGACGATAAGGCGGCAATTGCCGCTTTATTAGAGGCACTGCATATCATTAAAGAGCATAATATTCCTTGCGGTGACATAGAGATTGTATTTTCCATTTGTGAAGAAATAGGTTTACAGGGAGCAAAAAATTTAGATATTTCCAGTTTAAATGCCCGCATGGCTTTTGTTTTGGATTGCGGAGGACAGGTAGGAGAGATTATCAATGCAGCCCCCTCTCAGAATTCTCTGAAAATTATTATTCATGGAAAAGCCGCTCATGCCGGTTCTAATCCCGAAGAAGGGATTAATGCCATTCAGGTAGCCGGATTTGTCCTTTCCCGGATGAAGTTAGGTAGAATAGATGAAGAAACCACTACCAATATCGGGATTATTTCCGGAGGTAAAGCCACTAATATTGTCCCTGATAAGGTAACATTAGAAGGGGAAGTTAGAAGTAGAAATGAAGAAAAATTAGAGAAATATACCGAGCAATTAAAAAAGATAGCCGAAGATACTGCTCAGGAATTTAAAGCAAAAGCAGAAGTAAAAACAAATAGGGAGTACTATTGTTATAATTTGTCTGCCGATGACCGGGTAGTTAAAATAGCGATGAAAGCGGCAAGAGATATAGGATTACAACCGGAATTACATCCCAGCGGAGGTGGGAGTGATGCCAACGTATTTAACAAAAAAGGTTTCCCCTCAGTCGATTTAGCTATAGGGATGGAGAAGGTTCATACAGTTGATGAATATATTCTGGTTAAAAGTTTAAAAAATACGGTAAAATACGTTTTATCTATTATAAATACTGTAACCTCAGGAGAAAATTAGATGAATAGAGAAGATTCTTTAGAAGAGAAAATATTATCTTCTGTTTATATTTATCAGGGGAAAATTATTAACCTTCGTCAGGATAAAGTAAAACTACCTGATGGCAGGGAGACTTTAAGGGAAATAGTTGAACATCCCGGGGCAGTGGTTATTTTGGCTCTAACCGATAAAAAAGAGATAGTAATGATTAGACAGTTCAGAAAACCGGCAGATGAAGTTTTATGGGAACTGCCGGCAGGGAAAGTTGAACCAGGAGAAGATTTAGTTAAGTGCGCTAAAAGAGAATTGGAAGAGGAAACCGGTTATTATCCTCGAAAGATTAAAAAGCTGATAACTTTTTTCTCTACCCCCGGTTTTTGCAACGAAAAACTCACCCTCTTTTTAGCAGAAGATTTAGAGAAAAAAAATAAAAATGAAGATGCTGACGAATTTATTGAAGTTGAACTAATTAAACCGAATGAATCCCTAAAATTAGTAGAAGAAAATATTATTAAAGATGCGAAGACTATAATAGGGATATTATATTTCGTATCTTGTATCTCGTGAATTGTATCTCGTTTAGGATTAGTTAGTTAATTAAGAAGATAAGAGAGAGTAGGGGCACGATGCATCGTGCCCACAGGAAAAAATAATTGTAACCAAAAAGTCATAATTTACTATAAAAATATTTGCAACTATCATATTATAGTCTGCTGAAAATATTTTTTGGCTTAATGGGAAATAACCACACTAAAATTATAATAAAGGATATGACTGGATTTAAAATATGAAAAAATATTTCATGGATTTTCATGTGCATATTGGCAGAAGTAACAGTGGTGCCCCGGTAAAAATAACTGCTTCCAGAGATTTAACTTTTGCCAACATTGCCCGGGAATGTAAACATAGAAAAGGGATTGATATTGTAGGTATCGTTGATTGCGCTTCGCCTGAAGTAATTGATGACATTTCCCAGCTAATCAACAGCGGAGAAATGAAACCATTAAAAGAAGGGGGCTTAATTTATCAGGACAAAGTAACTGTTATCTTGGGCTCAGAAATTGAAACCAAAGAAGCTAATGGAGGATTGTCTCATCAGATAGCCTATTTCCCCTATTTTGAGGATATAAAAGAATTTAGCAAAGCACTATCTCTGCTGGTTACTAATGTGAGCCTGAGTAGTCAAAATTGCAAAATTAGTGCTCAGGAAGTCTTTCAAATTATAAATCAGATTGGAGGAATTTTAATCCCCGCCCATGCCTTTACTCCCCATAAGAGTGTTTATGGGAATTGCGTCAGAAGATTAACAGAGATATTTACCAGGGCTACTTTAAAAAAGATTCCAGCCATAGAATTGGGATTAAGTGCTGATACAGAAATTGCCGACCATTTGAAGGAATTGTCCGGATATACCTTTTTAACTAATTCGGATGCACATTCTCTACCCAAGATTGGCCGAGAATATAATATAGTTGAATTAGAGAAGGCAAATTTTAAAGAGATACTTTTGGCTTTACAGAGAAAAGAAGAAAGAAAGATAATTGCCAATTACGGCCTTGACCCTAAACTGGGAAGGTATCATCGGACTTTTTGTGAGATTTGTAATTATACAGCAACCAGCAATCCTCCGGTTTATAAGTGCGAAAAATGTGGAAGTGATAAAATAGTAAAAGGTGTTTTTGATCGGATTGTGGAAATCGGAGATTACCCACAGTCTATTTCTCCTTCTCATCGTCCGACTTATTATCATCAAGTTCCTTTAGAATTTGTACCCGGTATAGGTAAAAAAACCTTGAATAAATTGTTTGGTTACTTTGGCACTGAAATGAACATACTACATAAAGCTTCTTATCAGGAAATTAGTCAGGTAGTAGGATTTGAAATTGCCCAAAATATAATTTTAGCCAGAAAGGGACTATTAAAGTTAAGTTCGGGTGGCGGTGGAAAGTACGGTAAGGTCAAAAAGAAAGAAAAAATATCAGGAGAAGAAAATTTACAGCTAAATTTTTAATTATAATTTTGTCTTTTTGCTTTAAGTTTTTAACTGTAAACCTACCGTGACAACTGAAAAGGTTATTCAAAACTTACGACTATCGATTATTCACTAACGACTAATCTATTTTCTGATTTTCTCTTAAAAAGAATAAAACAAGTTATCTTAAACTAGTTGATTTATATTAAAAATAGTCAACTAGTATTTTTTTTAAAATATTTTTTAAAAAAAAGAGGGAAATAAAAACTTTTGTAGAATATATTAATACGGGAATAGATTAAGGGATTTTTAAAAAAGAAAATGTATCATTAATTATACATAGCGACAATAATTTGTAGGTGATTTATATTTGAGATTTTCGTCTGATTTACTAGAAGAAATAAGGAATCGTTGCGATATTGTGGATATTATTTCAGAGTATGTGCATTTAAAGCCGGCGGGAAAGGGATTTAAAGGTTTATGCCCTTTTCATGGAGAGAAGACCCCTTCATTTATGGTTAGTGCTGAAAAACAGTTATTTCATTGCTTTGGATGTGGAGAAGGGGGTAATGTTTTTAATTTCCTTATGAAATATGAGAAAATTAGTTTTTTTGAAGCAGTAAAGATGTTAGCACAAAAATCAGGTGTTTCCCTCCCCGTAGATGAAGAAAAAGAAGATATTCTTCACAAAAAAAAAGAAAGGTTATATAAATTAAACGATCTAGTCGCAAATTATTACCGGGAATGTTTATTTAGGACCAATCAGGGAAAAAAAATAATAAATTATTTAAAAAAAAGAGGGATTAACGATACCAGTGTCGAAAGGTATAGATTAGGTTATGCTCCTCCCGGCTGGGATGTGCTAACAAGCTTTTTAAAGAAAAAAGGATATACCTACGAAGAGTTAATCAGGGCCGGACTGATCAAAAAGAGCAAAATAGAAGGAAAATATATCGATTACTTTAGAGATAGGATAATTTTTCCTATCTTCAACTTATCGGGGAAGGTAATAGGTTTTGGAGGCAGGGTTTTAGATGATTCTTTGCCTAAGTACATAAATTCTCCGCAAACATTGGTTTATAATAAGGGGAGCAATCTATACAGTTTAAACTTTGCCAAGGAAGATACCCGAAAAAAGAATTATATAATTATTGTAGAAGGCTATACCGATGTTTTAATAACTCAACAATACGAATTTGATAATGTAGCGGCATCTCTGGGAACAGCTTTAACCAATAAACAGATAGACTTGATAAAACGGTTTACCGATGCGGTTTTAATCGCTTATGATGCAGATTCAGCCGGTAATATGGCCACTCTTAGAAGTTTGGATTTACTGGTAAAAGCCGGTCTTGAAGTCAAGGTCATAGATTTACCGCAAGGTTATGACCCGGCTGATTTTTTAATTAAAAAAGGAAGAAGAGCTTTCCAAAATTTAATTGATAGGTCACTCTCTTTAATAGATTACAGGTTAAAACTTTTATATTCCAAATACAGTATTGAGAATATAGAAGGAAAAGTAAAAATAGTTAAAGAAATTTTACCTACCTTAAGCGTAATCGGTAATGAGGTTGAACTGAGAGCTCAGACAAAAAAGATATCTGAAGAATTAAAATTATCCGAAGAAGCGATCTTAATCGAATTAAAAAGATATAAAAGAGGGTCAAGGGATTCCTCCCAGAATTTTATTAAATTAAATTCCGAGTCTGGGAATATTAAAGCGGAAAAAATTCTCATCGGATGTATGCTGGAAAATGAAAAAATTGCCCGGGACATTTTAAAAAAAATAAAAGCAAAAGATTTTTCAGGTCAATTGCATCGTCAAATCGTAGAAGCTATTGAAAAAAATTTAGAAGATAATAAAGTAGTAGATTCTCAAAAAGTTATTGACTATTTGAATGATGATAAGGCCGCAAAACTAATTTCCCAGATTTTAATGGAAGAAACTATAACTTTTGATGAGAAGATAATCTCCGGATATGTAGACACTATAAACAATTATAAGTTGGTTCAAGAGAGAAAAAATCTCGAAAAAAGGGCAAAAATTCTCGATGAAAAGATAAAAAAATCTGAAAAGATAGAAGAAGATGACTTAAAAGAATTGCGGGAAATTGTTCGGCAACTAAAAAATCAAAATATTAATTAATATTTTATAATTACTACCCAAAAAGTAAACAAAATGGGAATGTAGGAGTACAATGCATCGTGCCCACGGGAAACATTGAGCAATAACATGGTGAGGGAACAATTCATTGTGCCCCTATAGCATAATTATTATCAAAAAACCAAAATTTATTGTAAATTTGTTTATAAAAAACTATAAAAAAATGTTTTTTAAGTAATAACTATTTTATACAATTTATAATTTATACACACATAAAATTTACTGTTAAGAAGGAAGGCTTGGTAATGGGAAAAAAGAAAATAATCGAAGAATTAATTAAAGAGGGTAAAGAGCAAGGTTACTTAACTTATAAAGAGTTAGAGAAATATTTGGCAGATGATATTTTAGATCTGGATAAAGTAGAAGATTTATATGATGCCTTGAGTGAATCCGGAATTGATTTAGTTGAGAACGAGGAAGAAGGCAATTTACTGGCTAAAGATAAAAATGTTGAAGGGAAGAACAAAAAATATCATCCTTCTAAAGAAAAATTAGATTTAGAAATTGAATTGGCAAAGCAGTTAGAATTAGATGATCCCGTAAAAATGTACTTAAAGGAAATAGGGCAGATAAGATTATTAACTGGCAAACAAGAAGTAGAATTGGCTAAAAGAATGCAAAAAGGAGATCACGAAGCCAAGAAAAGATTGGTAGAGTCTAATTTAAGATTAGTAGTAAGTATTGCCAAAAGATATGTAGGCAGGGGAATGCTATTTTTAGACCTGATTCAGGAAGGTAATATGGGTTTAATCAGGGCAGTAGAGAAGTTTGATTACAAAAAGGGATATAAATTTAGTACCTATGCTACCTGGTGGATAAGACAAGCAATTACCAGAGCTATAGCAGATCAAGCCAGGACTATTCGCGTTCCCGTTCATATGGTGGAGACTATTAACAAACTAATAAGGGTATCACGCCATCTCCTGCAGGAATTAGGACGAGAACCGTCCGTTAAGGAAATAGCTGACAATATGGAAATTACAGAAGATAAAGTAAGGGAGATATTAAAAACTGCTCAGGAGCCTGTTTCCTTAGAAACTCCAATCGGGAAAGAAGAAGATAGTCACTTGGGAGATTTTATAGAAGATAAAGATTCACCTGCTCCCCCAAAAATTGCTACCTATACTCTTTTAAAAGAACAATTAGATGATGTCTTAGAGACTCTGACTTACAGAGAGAAGAGAGTGCTGGAATTGAGGTTCGGAATTGCCACCGGTCACCCTCATACTTTAGAAGAGGTTGGTAAAGAATTTGGAGTAACCAGAGAAAGAATTCGTCAAATCGAAGCCAAGGCATTACGAAAATTAAGACATCCCAGCAGAAGTAAAAAACTAAAAGATTATTTAGAATAAAAATTAAAAGTAAAAAATTTCTTTTAATTTGATTAAAATATAATAAAAATATATAATAAAATAAATAAAAATATTGACTGGAGTTGATTTTTTAAGTATAATTACATGGTAATATTCCTCGGTAGCTCAACGGTGGAGCATCCGGCTGTTAACCGGAGGGTTGTAGGTTCGAATCCTACCCGGGGAGCCAGTTTTCAATTTGGCCACATTTGGCTATCATATAGAAGGGCGAACGCAAAGTAAATAAAAGCTTTCGTCCAGAAAGTAAAGGGTTCTGAAGTAGCAAATTAATCAGAGCCCTTTTTTCGTTTACTTCAGAACTTTCAAATATTTCCAGTGCTTTATTCGCTAAATTAAGGATTTTAGGTGCGGTAATATAAAAATCTTCATCTGCTTTGGTATGATCTTCTATTTGAATCAAAATATCCCTTTGCTTTTCCTTATATTCTTTTAACTTTTTTTCATAAAGTTCTTCCGAAATAAATCCATCAAGTTTATCATCATACATCCTGCTTATCCGATCTTCCAGGACATCATAGTCCTTTTGTAGTTTCTTTAAATTTTCCTTATGGAATACGCTTTTATTTTCATGAATTCTTTTTAATTCTTTGGTCAGCCATTCCATGACATTAGCAGGAATCTGAATGCTTCTGAGGACATTATAAATGGGTTTCAATAATTCTTCTTCTCTAACATAAATTCTTTTTTTATGGACCTTATGATAATCGAAACAACTGTAGTAAATATATTTGCCTTTTTTAATTTCCGGAGTGATCATGCAGCCACATTCAGCGCATTTAATGATTCCTCGAAAGATGGCTGGTTTAGCAGCGTACCGGAAGGGCTTTTTGTGCCAGTTCTCTTTTACTTTTCGAGCTTTTTCAAAGAGGTAAAGGGATATTAGAGGTTCATAATTATGTTGATAAAGTTTACCTTTCGATCTCATCTTTCCATAATAAAAGGGATTTTTTAAAACCCAATCAATTTGGCTGGTTGAAAGGGGTTTTTGAGATTTACTGTTATTCTTCAATCCTAGTTTTTTCATTTTTTGTCTAATAAAATCCATGGAGTAATTTCCGCTTGAATACATTTCAAATATCTTTTGAATGTAATGAGCTCTTTCCGGATCAGGAATAATGATTTTATTGCCGT
>Ga0190360_1001614_pt1 | contig 11487 bp, 7 predicted proteins | sample 48721834_MG_FD_161271 | JGI IMG/M metagenome (GOLD analysis project Ga0190360, IMG submission 161271) | Hydrothermal vent microbial mat bacterial communities from Southern Trench, Guaymas Basin, Mexico - 4872-18-3-4_MG | ecosystem: Environmental > Aquatic > Marine > Hydrothermal vents > Microbial... | reverse complement strand
AACGGAGAGCTCACCCCATCCCACCGCAGCCGCAGGCTCCCCCGGGGTTTTCCTCCCCTCTGCGATTAGCCTCCTCAACCCATCCTCCACGGGACCCACAAGGGGTTCTCTGAGAAGAGAGGTCCTAACACCCACCCCCTCAAGGAGCCTTGAAGCGCTCCTTCCCCCCTCCTTCATGGAGAGCGCCAGGATGTTCATCCCCCGGGAGGACGCCTCTGGACATCTCCTTGACCCTCTCTTCACTGCCCGGGAGATGCTCGGGAACTCCCTCTCCAAGCGGTATTTCTCGATCGTCCGGAGGGCCTCCTCTGGCCCCTCCTCCACAAATACCGTGGGTCCCGATGCTATGTCGGGCAGGCTGTCGTCGTAGAGGTCCGAGGCGATAAGAGAGGCCCACCTGCCCCTCACCCACCTAAGAAGCCCTCCACCCTTCACCTCAGAGAGGGCCCTCCTTAAGGCGTTGATCTCCTTTATGTCCGCACCGCTTCTGAGGAGGTGGGAGGTGAGGGCGGCAATGAGTCCGATGTCAACCCCTCCGGCAGGAAGCTCTACAGAGGCTGACCCCCCTCCGGAGATAAAAAAGAGCACGTCTCCTTCGTGGTCTGAAAGGAGGTCAATGATCCTCTGGCAGCACTCAATGCTCCTCTTCCCTGGGATGGGGTGGGGGGCCTTCAAGCACTCCACACCCTCCACTCTCTCCCCGGGGCACTCAGGGCTTGCTATGAGACCCGAGGTGAAGGGAACCCCTGCGGCTGAGATGGCAGCCCTCACCATGCTGGGGGCGCTTTTTCCGATCCCTATCAGTGCTAGGGGCTTTCTGAGGGATATACCCCTGCCTTCTCCCACACCCGCAGGGGGGCCCACCTCTATCTGCTTCCCACGCGCCCTGATGAAGGGGGGCAGCCACCTCTCGGGCGATAAGGAGGAGAGGAGCTCCTTGGTGAAGGGCAGGACTTTGAGCTTAAGCATGTGATCAAGGTGGAAGATGGGGGTTTTCTTAAAAAGGTTTTTATGTCCAGACCCTTTTTATCCCCCGGGTGGTTCAGATGGCCGATAAACTTGACCGGCTTTACGAGGATCTTGATGATGCACTTCGCGACAGGGAATGGGAGTTCGCCCTCTCAATCTGCAAAAGAATTTTGAAGCTGGACCCTGAGGACGATGTGACCTGGAACACTGCCGGGGTCGTTCTGACCAAGATGGGAAGGTACAAAGAGGCTCTGCGGGCGTTCCAGAAGGCTATAGACCTCAACCCCAAGGTGGCTGAGATATGGTACTCCAGGGGTGCAGTCCTCAAGAAGATGAAGAGGTATCCGGAGGCCATGGACTCCTTCAACAACGCTCTTAAGATCGACCCGGAGATGGAGAAGGCCCTTGAGAGGTACAGGGAGACCGTGGATGAGTACCGCAGAGCTGGCGGTAGAGGTGGGGTAGAAGAGGAGGCAGAGGAGGAGGGTCTTTTCGAGGAGGAGGGTTTCGAAGAGGAAGAGGGTTTTGAAGAGGAGGGTCTTTTTGAGGAGGGGGGTTTCGAAGAGGAAGCGGAGGAGATGGAGGCTCCCAAACCGGTGATCATCACCTGCGTGAGGTGCGGTAAGAAGTTCAAGATAACAAGCCCCAAAAGACCTCTGAAGTTCCGCTGCCCCCACTGCGGGAAGTCGGGGATGCTTGTCAAGAAGGGCTGAGCTCATTTATGTAGCGTAGAGATGCATGAGGAGTTCGTTGGGTATAAGTCCCGCAAGAAGAAGGAGGCCCATCCTTCTCTCTCCCCTCTCCAGGTTGATTCCAGTTATGATTCTTGCGCTCTTAGGAAGGAGCCTTCTGACCCCCTCCACAACCCTCATCACATCCTTTAAGGGGACCTCCTCCGTTGTGAAGACGTTGACAACAGCGCCTTTCACCGACCTGAAATCCACCGCCCCCCGATAGCCCAGGACGACCTCCCGCATGATCCGGGAGGGCAGGTCCCCCTCACCTTCAGCGAAGGCAGTGAGGGGCAGGAGGATAAGGCCTCCCCTGCAGAAGTACTCCATATCTGCGGCATCTATGTTCACCACCCCCGGGGTGGTTAGGGTGAGAAGTGTGAGAAGCAGTCCCCCGGGGAGCGTTTCTTTCAGCTCTCTTGTGAAGGAGAGGGAGAGGGTGAAGCCCCTCTGAAGGTTCCACAGGAGTTTTTTATAGTGGTGCACCTCCTCCAGAGAGGGGATCCTGTCCGGGAGAATTATCACACCCACTCTCCCCCCCTCCTCCCCAACCCTGCTGGTGTAGAAATCAAGCCAGGAGGAGTACTCGACGCTCTGGGCGTCCACGAGCACCACCTCGATCTCCTCCAAGGCACCCCCGCCTCCGCCGCCCTCACCCTCCTCCTGCTGCACAAGGGCACCCTCTACCTCCAGTCGGTTTACCTCCACTGAAGGGGGCTCAAAGGTCAGGGTAGCGCAGGTTCTTTCGGCCTCTGCGGAATAGTACTCGTCCTCCCCAAGCTCCACAAAGTCCAGCCCCCCCTCTTCAAAGGAATAGAAGGTGACCTCAGCCCCCAGAACCTCCATTGCATACCCTACGAACTTCCTGACATAGGGGCCCAGATCCCTTCCGTATCTCAGGAGCTTGAGGGTCACCATCTGAACACCTTAAAGGAAGCGGTCTAGCGTTAGGGTGGAAGAGTCCTTGGGCCCTCCTTCCCTGCCTCTCCTCCTCTCCGCGGTTCCGAAGGAGAAGAGGCGGGACTGCTTTGTACCCTTCAGCAGCTCGCTCTTTCCTATTCCCAGTGGTTCTAAAATTCTCAGAGTAGTGGAGATTAGTCTCTCGGCATAGTAGTCGTAGTCTGGCTTTGCGGAGAAGCTCTCGCTGTCCACGAAGGGTTCCACTACCTGTGGGGTCCTGCTTGCGTTTACCACAACCCAGGATACCTTCATCCCGGGGACCAGCTCATATCCCCGGTCTCTGAGCTTCCTCGCCGCCTGGACGTTGGCCATGGAATCGGGGTTCACGTAGGCGCTTCTTATCTTGCTCTCCTCAACAGCCTTCACCGTTCTTGAGATGACGAGCTTCTCGGTGGGCACCTCCCCTCTGCGAGTCCTCTCAATAGTCTCCCTCGCGATCCTAACCGCCCCCTCCGTATCCCCTTCAAGGATTCTCTCGAAGAGCTGCATCTGAAGCTCGCTTAGTAGGTCGAAGGTGTCCGTCCTTCTGGTTTCGTAACCCCTTATTATGATATCCTCTTCAGGCCACACTGCCCGTCCCACATATCGCTTCTTCTTCCCATGGCTGTAGAGCCTATCCAGAACCTTCTCGAACTCCAGCTGCGTGGCGCCCTTCGAGAAGCGCCTTGCGAGCTCCTCTCCGAACCTGATGCTCCCTTCAAGGTCTTCATAGGGGGATTTGACGAAGATGGAGTCGGTATCGGAGTAGATCACCTGGTGTCCCTCGCTCTCAAGGGCGGATATGATGTCTTTTATATACTGTCTAGCATAGGATGTTATGGCCTCTCCGATTCTCTTGTCGGTGAATCGGTAGAAGGAGGAGGCGAAGACGCCGTAGAAGGAGTTCATCAGTATCTTTATGGCAATCTGTAGGCCGCTGTAGTACCTTCTCTCCTCCTCGTCCTTCGCCTCCTCAGCCCTCCTCTTGGCCTCCTCCCGGTCCTTCATCAGCCTGCTCAATATATCAGGAAGGAGCCCGCGTTTAACCTCAGGTGGGAGGAACTGGGCTCCGTTGGGCGCCGGTATACCCCCCTCCTCCACGAGAGTTGTGAAGCATATATTGTGGGCGATTATGATGGATGGGTACATGGATTTGAAGTCCATCACCACTACCCACCTGTAGAGCCCCGGCTCAATGCTGTGGACATACCCCCCTGTGATCCTCCCTCCGCCCCCGGAGTGTCTGGTGCACGGCACCCCAATGCCCCTTCTGTCCGCCTCCCTTATGAGAATGGAATCTATAAGAACAGAGGTTGTTCCGTTCAGGGCGTCTTCTAAGGGGAGTTTCGCCACATTCGCTATGTCCGTGTACTTGCGTAGCACATCGGTGTAGTCCAGAATCCTCAAGGCCAGCTCTGAATCCTTGATGCAGTAGGAGATGACCCTCTCCCTCTCTTTCTCCCACAGCTCCTCTATCTTTAAGGGGTCCACCTCTTCCTTCCCTTCCCCGAAGAGCATCTGCGAGACGTAGTTCAAGGTTTCGACCTTGGGCTTAAGCTCCCTCTTCATGTTCCACCAGGCGTCCGCGATGACCCTGCCGTGGAGCTTCCAGTTCCTGTATCCTCTCTTAGAGAGGGGAGAGAAGTCCCTGCTCCAGCCCAGCACATGGTCTCTCTCATCCTTGGAAGTGAAAAACTCCTTTACGCTGTCGTAGAGGTATTCAAGGTCGTAGCCGTCTATGTTATAGCCTGTGATAACGTCAGGGTCCTCTTCAATAATGAAGTCCCTGAACTTCTTTAGAAGGGCTCTCTGGTCATCGTCCTCTATTGACCCCTTTCTTATGCCCTCAACGCCACCTAATGGCAGCTCGGCCACGCTCCATCCTACGGTAGCTATGAACCTCCTCTTCAGAAAGTTTTCGATGTCAAAGCTGAGAACCTTGAGGGGGAGCTCAAAGGGGTGAGCGTCTTTTAAGGAATCCGCGTATAGCACAATGTCCGTGTTGAATCTAGCAACCCCGTCCCCTGCGGGGCTGCCGTCCACCGCCTTACCTCCTAGAACCACGCCTTCGGCTTCAATTGTGGATCCGAGGTCAAGGTCATAGAGGAACCTGAAGATGTATGGTATGTCCGCGGCGAGGACCCTGAACCCCTCCCCATCCTGAAGTCTGTCCCTGTATTGGGGGACCTTGAAGGGGTGCTGGAGATAGACCTTCGTTGCCCTCCTCTTCACTCCCTTCACCTCAAGCTCAACCTCCTCCATCTCCACAACCTCAGGGTCCTTCTCCAGCGCTCCTCTCTCGTCCTCTGTCAGGTCCACCACATAGAAATAGGGTCTGAAGCGATGGTAAAGGACAGTGATGGACCTTCCCTTATCGTCCCTTCCGTAGAGCTCAATCACAATCTTCGCTTCCTTCAGCGATGGATCGCTCTCCGGCTCCACGGAGTGGTAGCTTCCCGAGATGAGGCGAAACTTCACCCTGGCCTTCTCCCCTTTTTTGAGGGCATCCTCCGTCCAATCACCTCCCCGCTACGATCTTTATTATGTCTCCATCCTTCAGGGGGTGGTCAGCACCAATCACCCTGTGCTCCCTGGCGTCTATCGCCCTTATGAATTTCTCTCCCAGATCAGTGTGCACTTTGTAGGCCAAGTCCTTTGCGGTACTCCCCTCCGGCATGAGGAAGGCGTCGGGAAGAACCCTCCCGTCGTGGTCCGTCAGGTGGTGTTCGTCCTCCACGGGATAGACCACAATACGTTTCAGAAGCCTGAACACTGCGGCCTCTATGGCGTCCTGGACCCCTGTTGATCCGAAGCGGCTCAGTATATCTTCGATCTTCTTAAGAGCTTTTTTCTGTACCTCGGTCAAGCTTTCGGGCTTTAAAACTCTGAAGTGATCCTCCCCGGGGGTGTATTCAATGAGGCCAGCCCCCGAAGCCCTCTTCAGTGCCAGCTCTGCCTCCGCACATGTGGGGACCACCAGCAGGCCCTCTGCACTCTTCAGCCGCTCTAATTGCTCATCCGTTGCCATATCCGCCTTGTTGGCCGCTATGAGGATGGGCTTGCTCACCTCCCTTATCCTGCGTGAGAACCTTAAAAGCTCCTCCTCCCTCCACTCCATAGGATTCATATCCCCCACGTCCTTGAGGGCCTTCAGGATCTGCGCTTCCCCTATGCCTAGCCCCGCTAGCTTCTCCGCCAAGAGCCTCTCAAGCTTCTTCCCCTGGATGTGGGCCTGCTTGGCGATTCTCTGCCAGTCCTTCTCAAGCAGTCCCTTAATCCAGTAAACTATCTCATCCTCCAGGAATTTTATGTCCTCTAAAGGGTCGTGGGACCCCGGGGGGAGGGGGTTTCCCTCGAAATCCGTAGAGCCCGAGGCGTCCACGATGTGTATTAGAGCTGAGGCCTGTCTTAAATCGTCCAGGAATTTGTTCCCAAGCCCTTTCCCTTTGTGCGCATCAGGCACAAGTCCTGCAACGTCGAGGACCTCCACAGGGATGAGCCTCGTACCGTTCACACAGGGGGAGTGTCTCGGGTTGCACTGCACGTTGAAATCGAGGTGGGGACAGCGACTCCTCACGAAGGCCACACCTCTGTTCGCCTCAATAGTGGTGAAGGGATAATTTGCTATCTGTGCATGCCCCTCTGTGGCGGCGTTGAAAAATGTGGATTTGCCCACATTGGGTTTTCCAACAAGTCCTATCTCCATTTCAACCAGCCTGTAAGCTTGCTGAAGGTAAATATATAGTACTGACTAATAAAGATAGTGTAAGGGATCTCACCAGACCTCTGCAGACCAGTGGAGGGGTCACTTCACCTTCTTCTTGCTGACAGGTTTTAGGACCTCATCGTCCTCCTTGACCCATAGAGGCTTGTCTGAATCCACCCAGCCAGGTCCCTTGGCGGCGTGGTCAACCACGGGCCCCTCCTGCATCTTTTTGACCTTCTCCGCCTCCTCTGGAGTCACCATGAATGCCTTCAGAAGATCTTCGTCAACCTCAATTTCATCTTCATCATCAACCATGTTCATCAGGCCCCGTAATATAATGGAAGTGCTTCCTTAAATACTTTTCTCTTTTGAGCCCCGTTTTTCGGGTGGAAAAAGATAAATCTCGCCCCGCATATCTTCTCTCATGCGCCTCAAGGGTCCCTGGAGGGTGCTCGCCCTTCTCTACACCATCCTGATACTGCTGCCCGTGGCGGTACTGCTCACGGCGCTTTTCGTCCCCGGAGCTGAAGGGGGTGTATTCTTCATCTTCCCCTTTGTGGTCTTTTCCTCAAATGGGGGAGGCACCGCTTGGGTTCTCTTCCCCCTCCTTTTTATGGTTCTCTTCACAGTTACTGTTCTCTACCTCTTCCATCTGCTCTTTCGCTTTGCGGAGGGGCGGCATCCGCCCTCCTCCGAAACATCAGAAGATTGGCGGGCTGCTGGCAAGAGGCGCCCATCAGGGCCCTTGGAGGAGGGGGCGGGGGTGGGGACCACAGGGATAATACTTCTTGGCCCTATCCCCATAATCTTTTCCACCTCCCGGGGGGAGAGTGTTCTATTTCTTTTTCTCCCACTGATTCTTGTACTTCTTTTGCTGGCATTTGTTGCGATACTTCTTCTTAGTATGTAGATGGCTCTAGGCCCCCACCCCAGGCCCTCGCGGTATCTATCATAAAAAATATAAAGGAAAAAGTTTTACTCTACTGTTGTAGGTCCTAATAGAGCGATATGTTTTCCCACAAGGTTCTAAGGAGGCAACAACCCATGAGAAGATTACTGATTGGTTTACTTCTGCTGGCCCTGGTGGTAACCGGTATCCCTAAGGGAGCGGGTTTCACCCCGGAGGAAAAGCACTTCATCGTGGATCGCTTCTCCGACGGATCCATGGAGAAGATTGTTGGACTCTCCAGGGTCTCCTACAACGACACTGCCAAAGTGACCATTCCAAACAACTGCACGCTGGATGCCGCCTCTCTGAGGATAGAGACGGTATATAACGAGAACGGAGAGTATCCGGAGAATCTGGAGGTGGATATAGGATCTGATGGAAACCTTGAGTATGCCTTCAAGGGCACTGGATATGGGGCATTTGGTAAGCAAAACAGATTGCACGATGGACGTACCAGCGCAGAGGCCACTATAGTGCCGGGTGCGGGTGCGTATTACTATCTCAAGATCCCCTCCGACGCTGTTGTAACCAATGCTTCTTTTGAACTGGAACCACCCACCTCAACAAGGCTGCTGGAGATACAATTAACCAACACTTACTGCGAAGATGCCTATGTAGATAGCTACTACCCCACACGTAATTACGGCTCCAGTTATTATCTTCTCTACTACGATCCTACAACACATACTGAGTACGCATATGTTAAGCTGAAGATGGACAACATTCTGAACAGGCTCCCGGCAGGTGCCAACATCCAGACGGTCTATTTTTACTCCTATTACATATATGTACGCTATAGTTCCTATCGCTGGTATCAGTACTGGGGTGCATACCGAGTGACCGACTCCTGGTCTGAAAGCTCCATAACGTGGAACAACAGACCGTCCGATGATGGCGTTAGGGAATCGTATAGAAGATTTTACGTCTCCTCCAGCTACAATAACCAGTGGGCTATCACGAATATGTTCAAATACTGGATGAACAATCCTTCTGACAATTACGGATTCGTTCTCAAGAGGTACTCGCCCTCATCACCCCCCTCACCTGAGGACCGCCATTACAACCCGCGCATTTACTCTTCGGAATATCCCTCTTCTACCTACAGGCCGAGGCTTAGGATATACTATACAATCACAGTGGAGAATCCAACCGTTGACGTGGGAGACGATGGAAGCACTGATTGGAGGTATAATGGCACACTTACTGAGCGGGTAATTGTTGAAAACCTATCCAGTGCCATTAATACTTATCTAAGAGGACATTTCTTTGACGAAGTTGACGAATATGGTAACAGATTTACGTATGTTCCCCTGCGCCTGGATGCTGATAGTTCGTGTTTCCTAACTCTGAGGAATATAGATATCAGGTACAACTACTCACATCAGATCCTCTACAACCCATATACTGGAAACCTCCTCAACGGATGGAGGGAGAACATACCAACAGAGGAGTCGGGAACAACGGATATCGAGATCAACATTACATCCACAAACCGGGAGGGCTTTGTGAAGCTCTCCGGGCTCTATCTGGAGGGCGACAGGCCCAATTACCGGCCTTATATGGTAGGCAACATTCCCGATCAGAGCATAAACGAAGGGGAGGATCACCCCCAGCTTATAAACCTGGCCCAATACTTCAGTGACGACCTCACCGACCCGGAGGAGATGACATACATAGTTCTGTCCTACACAAACTCCAGCTATGTGAGCCTTGATATAAGCGATGGCCACTACCTTGATGTTACGACGATAGATGATGACTGGTATGGCCAGGTTACTGGGAAGGTATTGGCACTGGACTCAGGTGGTAAATCGGTGATATCAAACCAATTCACAATAACCGTGAACTCCGTGAACGACCCGCCAAGGGTCATAACTCCCGTGCCGGACATAGTAATAAACGAGGAGGGAAGCTACAGGTTTACCATAATGAAGGACGGCTCACCCTACTTCTACGATGTGGAGGGGGACCGGATATATGTTGACTACAACCTGAGCGCAACTCCGTTGGGACTGGGATTTAGCCAGGATGAGGACTACGAGAAATACATATTCACGCTATCCCCAGAGACAAACTTCAACACCGCTGAAACTGGCCCCATAACGGTGACACTGAGAGTGGCGGATAGGGGAGACTTCTCCTCCTTCATCTACGTCACCTTTACCATAACCGTGACATCCATAGATGACCCACCGGGGATATCTACGATCCCAGACGTATCCCTTGTGGAGGACAGCGGTGTGCCGGCAACCCTTGACCTCAGGGATTACGTGAGGGACCCCGATACACCCTTCGAAGAGCTTAAGATATCCTTAAGCTGGGACAATCCGGCTATAAGCATAGATTATTCCGATGGTGTGGCCTACATCTCTTCCGCTCCCAACTTCAACGGGATAGTGCCTGTGACCCTTCAAGTCGCGGACACCTTAACCGAGGTCACACAGCTCTTTAGGGTGAGGGTTGCGTCTGTCAACGACCCCCCAGAAGTGTTTGTGAACAACCTGGAGGATGGACTGGTTATAGACGGTCTCTACCTGATTGAGGGGAGGGCACAGGATGTTGACGGGTACATAAGGGACGTGGAGGTGAAGGTCGGAGAGAGCGACTGGGAGGCGGCTAGCGGAACCTTTGTCTGGAACTTCTTCCTTGACATAAGGGTTTACCCGCTTGGCGAGACTGAGATCCGGGTGAGGGCCTACGACGGCACAGCATATTCAGAGGAGAAGGTGTACACGGTCATTTTAAAGAACCCCTATATGGAAGCTGCCGAGAACCAGCCTCCAGAGGTTATAGTCACCTCCTCCCTGCAGGGGAAGCTTTCCGGTGTGGTCACGATAGAGGGAACGGCCTCGGATGACAGCGGGTACGTTGCCAAGGTGGAGGTGAAGGTAGACGACGGGGTATGGAGACTTGCCGTGGGAACGGAGAGCTGGAGTTACTCCCTCAACACCCGGGAGTACCGGGCTGGCGAGCACACCCTCTACGTGCGTGCATTTGACGGTAAGATCTTCGGGGACCCCTTGGAGATAACGATAACCATAGACAACTACGACAGCGATGGCGACGGCATACCTGATGCCGATGAAGAAAGGCTGAAGCTGGACCCGTTCAACCCCAACGATGCAACCTTCGATTATGATGGGGACGGATTTACCAACTATGAGGAGTACAAGGCCAACACCGATATAAGAAATGGAAACATCCACCCCCTGGTGGAGAAGGAGGAGAAGAAGGAACCCATATCCTACTGGACAATGATCTTCTCGGCCCTCTTCATGATGGCCCTGGTGCTCATCGCTTACTCCCTGGTACTCAGGGTTGAGAGGGAGAGGGTTAAGTGGGTTGAAGGCATAGAGAATATGAGAATGAAGGCCAGAGGACCCACCTTCCTGCAGAAGATGGTGAAGATGAAAGAGGCAATTCTCCCTGCCCTCTTCGCCACTCCTGAGGCCGGCCCGGCCCTGCCGGGCACCGAAGAGGAGGGTAAGGCTGCGCTACCTCCTGCAGAGGGAGAGGTCCCGCCGGAAGCGCCTCCGGAGGGGGAGGTTCCACCGGAGGCCCCCGCAGAGGGTGAAGTGCCTCCACAGGCATGAAGCCTCATCACCCGGGGTGAGGAAAACACTTCAAAGGTAGTTTAGGATGGGCTCATCCCCATCCCATTTTATTTCAAGTCTTTTTCTCCTCTCCCCCAGTCCTCTCTCCAAAGCGTAAGCCACGAGAAGAGGCAGTCCGATGGAAGCCTCCACAAACACCTGCACCTTTGTGGCCTCGGCGTGTATTTTACCCCAGGACTGGGCCTCTTTGAGGGTACTTCCGCTCAAGCCCCCCCAGTGGGGTGAATCTTGAGTTATCTGAAGGGCCCAGTAATGGCCCCCGGGGTCGTAGCCCATAAGCTCCGCCGCCACAACGATGTCGTTTATGTAGTTCTTGGGTACCCCGCCTCCCACGTAAACCGCCCCGCTCCTTGAGGACTTCACCTTGATCATAGTGATCTCATAGGTGTCCCTTATGGTGTCCAGTATGAAACCTCCGCCCCCCCGTTCTCTCTTCTTTCCGTACCTGTAGGTGAGACCGATGCCTATGGAGGAGTCCGCTATTGCAGGGCAGAAGAGGGGGGTTGAGGTCTCCCAGGCGGTCCTTAAGATGGATTCCGGGTCCTCAAGTCTGCTTCCGATAAACGCTAGATATTCCCT
>Ga0190360_1001611_pt1 | contig 11500 bp, 12 predicted proteins | sample 48721834_MG_FD_161271 | JGI IMG/M metagenome (GOLD analysis project Ga0190360, IMG submission 161271) | Hydrothermal vent microbial mat bacterial communities from Southern Trench, Guaymas Basin, Mexico - 4872-18-3-4_MG | ecosystem: Environmental > Aquatic > Marine > Hydrothermal vents >... | reverse complement strand
TTAATACGTTCTTCTCCTTGTTCATCGGAGATGGATTCCAACCATCAGCAGGCTCAAAATGCCAATCAGTAACGGCACCTATTCGCTGTTCCCTTGGTTTAAAAACAACCTTTAAGGGCATATCAAACTCTACATCCCATGGATCTATACCATGAAGTTCATTCGCAATAGCGACTTTGCTATCACCTATAACAGCGTAAACTAAAACAATAGGTAACCTTTTTAGAGACGATCGTCCACTCCAACCAGCAATAGTCCAAGTATGAACCCTTGCTGTAAGCGGCATTTCGACCCACTCTGTACGTTGAAGGTCACAATCTAGATTCCAACAATGAGTCCTAGGTGGTACCCAAGTATCACCGCATCTCGGGCAACGTGTACCAAGGATTTTACCATCTAATAACCCTATAAAAAACGGGCTATTCCAACCATGTCTAATTGTATAAAGTTGATCATAATGTAAAAACTGATTCATCACCTTTCTATCATCAGAGATTTCATGACCAACAAAAGCAAGACCAGTTTCTTTAACACCTTCTGGCCTATAAGATTTTTTTTCTGTAAAAACAGGGGCATCAGCATATTTTTTCTTATTCTTAACAATTGTCCCACTCATTTTTAATGCCTCCTTATAATAAAGTTAGAAATACTTGTACCTGTACCAGCGTGACTGTTAACTATTCCGCATTCGGCATCAGGTACCTCAGTTTTTCTACTAAGATGTTTCCTTGGGATCAAACCAGATAACTGATAGAAACATTCAATAGCACTCATAATACCTGTTGCACCAACAGGGTGACCATAACCCATTAATCCACCACCTGGGTTCATAGGTATTTCACCATGCATATGTGTACTCTCATCACGTAAAAACTGTGCAATATTATTGGTATCAGCTAAACCAAGTGCTTTATAAATCTGCGCTTCAGATGTTGAAAACGCATCGTGTATCTCACCAAAATCAATCTCTTTCAACGGGTTTTCGATACCAGCCATCTTATAAGCCTGCTCAGCAGAGTTACGACAAGCAGCAAACTCAGTCATCTCAGGATAACCATGTCCATATAACTCATTCCATCTTGGGAAATTCAACCTGTCACCAGCACGGATTGTACAACTAGAGAGACCTATTCCATCAATAGTTACATATCCATCTGGGTTTACTTTTTTAGCATATTCCTCTGAGCATACGAGTAGAAAAGCAACACCTCTTGTCATCAAGCAGCAATCATATTTTTTAATAGGATAAGAAATAAGACGTGAGTTCATCACGTCATCTACAGTTATATATCTATGTTCATTTCGGTACCACTGAGCTTTCGGGTTGTCCATAGCATTATTCCTATTTTTAGCACCAATAGTTGCAACATCTTCTTCAGTGACATTGTTGTCTTTCATCCATTTATTCGCCATAGCAGCATAATAAATCGGGTAGATCCCACCAACCATGAGCTCATATCTGATATCAGATGCCATAGCTATAAACTCACTACCCTGCGACTGGGATACAGAATCCATCGTCTCCCAACCAACTATACCAACGACATCATGATGACCAGACATAACTGCTAGAGCAGCAGCATATAATGCTGAACCACCCGTGTTACCGCCATTCTCTACTCTATAATGAGGAACACCTACAAGACCAAGATGATCATGGATAATCCACTCAGAAGAAAGCTGATGACCAAAATGTACAGAGAAATGAGAATAAATCATCAAATCGAGATCCCTGAGAGAAAAATCAGGTATATCTTCTCTTGTTTCTCTAACACATTCAGCTGCTCCACCTTCAATGCTTTCAAAACCTGTTGGTCCATAATCAAAAGGAGTGGTAGCTCCTCCAACTATACATACTTTTCTTGACACGTCTAACACCTCTTCGACATGAGACGAAAAAATATTTCACCCCTCTATCTCATTGATTAGATGTAATGAATAGTTAATTAAAAAATGTTATCGTTTAATGCCGTATTATTCAAGCTAATAAAAAACCTTTTTCTAAGTTTTTTATTTTACAACATTATAATACTCTTTATATCAATAGTATGTTCTGGTTTTTGGAGAAGGGTGATTAAGAGGAGTTGGAGTATAGAATTTCTACAAATATAAACAAAAAATTGTGTTTTTAGAATTTTGCAGGATTTTTTTGGAGTAGGGGTTTATGTTGATATAACTGATTTACTTATTTTAGAGGTAGAAGTAAGAAAATGGATAAAATCAATGACGTAGGTTGTATGTGTACCTGCACAGTTACATGCAAAAAAAGTATTTATAACGTTGTATGTTTGACCTCAGATATTTGGGGGTTGAAAGAGATTATCAAAGACTTTAATATAATGTCTCAACCTGAAAACCTAGTATGTTCTATAGAAGAAAACATGTTAATTGTAACATGAAGAGGTGGGGCAGTATAGCTTATTTAAATGTTAACAAAACAGTTGATTATTCTTTTAGGGGTTTAGTTGTAAAATTAGAAGAAGTAAAGAAATTTATCTGTAATGAATTCATCTATGGTCATCATTGGTGTTCATTAAATGCCTCTGCAATTGTATTTTCTATGATGCTTTTGTTAGGTATGGCTATACGCTGGGAGTTTTTATTTATCGTATATTTTGGAACTCAATGCATCTACAACTACAATCATTATAGAGAGCTAGATGTAGATGCTGCAACTCCATCGCCACGTGTTGCCCATCTTCACAAATATGGAACTATGTATCCTTCCCTTATAAAGTTATATGGGGTGCTATTTTTCCTTTTATTATTTCTATATGGAAATATCGCTAGTATTTTATTCGGAAGTTTTCTCCTGTCACTTGGATTGATCTACACAAGTAATGTGAAAAGTATGTCAAAACATATAATTGGTTTTAAATCACTTTATACTTCAATCTCCTGGGGGTTGTTGATATTATTTACTATGATCTACTTTTCTTCTCCTTTAACGATGGCAATGTTTTTATTCTTTTTATTTGTCTTTTTACGAATGATGATTATTACAACTTTTTATGATATAAAAGATTTACAGAGTGATCAGGAGGCAGGATTGTTAACATTACCTATGGTATTCAAACATAAGAGTGGCTGGTTAAATATTCTTCATGTGTTGAATGTTCTTTCGTTTACACCAGTCATCGTAGGTGTTATTTTCGATATACTTCCTCTCTATTCTTTGTTCCTATTACTCATCCTATTATACGGTTTTGTTTATATTCAAAAAGCAAAAGGTGACACTGCAGATATTAATTTTCTCTCTTATGTTATAGCTGATGGTGAATATAACATTTGGCCGATTTTGTTGCTCTTAGGTGCTTTCATTCCATTTGGGTAACGAAAAAATATTGAAAACTAAAAGTAACGGTGAATAAATATGAGATGGATGTTACGATCAAAAATTCATAGAGCAACCGTCACAGAGGCTGAAGTAGACTACATAGGTAGTATTACCATAGACGAAACATTAATGAATAAAGTCGGTTTATGGCCTGGAGAAAAAGTACAGGTAGTCAGTAATACTACAGGTGTACGACTAGAAACATATGTAGTTCCTGGAGAAAAAGACACAGGTGTTATATGTATGAATGGAGCAGCTGCCCATCTCATAAAAAAAGGTGAAGAAATAATTATTATGGGATTTGAACTTACGGATGAGCAAATTAAAGCAAGAAGCATCCTTGTTGACAAAAAGAACAAATTTATCAGATTTTTATAAAAAAAGAAATGAAGATAGATTATAATAAGCAGTTCTAAGTTTGAAAGGTTATTTCTTTACTATTTTTTCATATCAATGATTATCCTGGTATAGAAATTTTATATAGTTGCGTCAATAAACCTTTAATCAAACGGTTATGGTCAACGTTAAATACTGACTTATATCTTCATTGAAATTATTAAATTTGATATCTTTACCTGTAGCATCTGAAACAATACCCGACATAATTCCCCGATAAATAATATATTTTGTTTGTTTTGAAAAAATAGTCCATGGGTAAAACATTGTTACAATACGTAGATTTTCAGAATCAACAACAAGAATATCTCCAAATCCAAGTGCTGAAAAGAAATCAGGAATAAATTTTTGATAGTCATTTTCTCCATATGTTTTTCTGAGTAATTTGCCATACTCAAAACTAGCATCAAAAAGAATTTGTTCTCCTCCGGGCAATTTCGCTATCTCTTGTTCCAACAAAAATAAAACATGAGTATCGCAATGAAAAAATCTATTGTTTTTGTAAGAAAGTATACCTCCATGAAAATAAAAGAAACCTGCATCGATTAGATCCTTTAATGAGTTTTTTGCATATGTTGTCTCTCTTATTTCATTCATTGCTTTATACATGATATCAAATTTAAGCTCTGATAAATCTGTCTCACGGAAAAATATCTCTGTTTTTTCTTCAATACTTTTTTCAGGTGCACAAATAACAAAGCATTCATCGTCACCTCGTCCCTGACATTTCAGTTGCACACCTTCTAATGATTTATCTTGCATTACAAAGGACCATATACCTGCAATGCCCCCGTCTGTCATAATGTAACCAAAGCCGTTATGTCTGCAAATGATATAATCCTTAAAAGAGATGGAGAACATTTTTTTTTCAAAATCCATTTCATGGTTCGCTTGTTTTGCGTATGTTCCTTCAAGATATCGTATAAACAGATATGCAAAATTAAAAAGTGTTTTTTTATCACTATTTTGTATCGAAGGAAAATCTGACAGAGAAGCAAACAGATGCCCAAATTTTTTTCCTGCAGAATAAAGAGCCTGTTTCCCTTGATTACCATAACTTCTAACAATATTATTTTCTATTAACTCAAAAAGTTGCTCTGGTAAAAAGAAATCTCTTAGATAAATTATTTTGGTACCTTCAGTGAAGGTAGTTACAACGAATCCAGGTTTATCTATAATCTCCCTCTTAGGTAGAATAACGTTTTGAATCCACCAACTAACAATCTTATCTTTTACGGGCATACCTTTCTAGACTTCTTTAGATTTCATGACAATACCACTAGACACGAACTCAAAGGTATGGGTGAGACCATTAATTTTTGTTTTTCTTAATTTTTTAACTTTTATAGTTCTTTTTAGTTCATCTCCCACCTCAACCAGACCCAGTAGTATCAAACCATCTCCTATGAATTCACTGATGTTATCCAGAGTATCTCCCGGTTTTCCTTCAACTTTTTGAGATATACTAACCGTTGTTATACCATGTTTTTTTGTTAATTCAAATAACGTCATTACATTTGCTCTGTTCATTTCAGCAAGCGCAGGGAGGTGTAAGCCTCTATCCGCTCCATCTGCGATAGTATATGGTGAAATCGGTGAGTTAACAATAGAAGTAATACTATCAATTACCAGTCTGTCATAGTGATTTTCCTCTACGAGACGTGTTAGCTCGTTATATGTCTCCATTTCAGAGAGTCTTCTGTAATCAAGGGCAACAATCTTTAATTTACCCTCATTTTCCCATTGGTTAAAATCCCAGTTGAACTGCATCGCTTGTTCTACGATTTCATCAGGTGATTGTTCAATAGTTATATACAAACATTTCTCGTTATTTCTACATCCCTCAGCTATAAAACCCATTCCAAAAATACTTTTACCCGTACCAGCTACTCCAGTAACCACGATATTACTACCTTTAGGAAATCCTCCTTCAATCAGGTTATCTAAGCCTTGTACACCGGTTTTTACTCTACTAATATTTGTTCCTAACTCAACCCCTTCCTCCATCATCAAACAGCTCCTCTTTCTTTGTAGAAAATACATATAATTTAAAGTTATAAATGTTTCCACACATATAAAAACAAAGGGTCAACCTAAAACGTCCTATTAATTATTAATGAATAAAGAAACTCTCTTTTTTTGTTAACTCTAAAAACTGTTTTATAATTTTCTCTTAGTTTTTTAAATAGCTTTCTTTATTTCCCCAACAGCATTGGGATTCTCAATAGATGAAAGATCACCTATTTCTTCATCGAGAAACGTTGCTTTTATCACCCTTCTAACAATCTTTGCAGAACGAGTCTTAGGTAAATCTTTAACGAATTTTATATCCCGTGGTTTAAGGGTTTTACCCATAACCTTTACAACCTGATTTTTCAGCTCTTCTCTCAATTTTTCATCTGGTTTATATCCTGGTTTAAGAACAACAAAACTAACGATATCCTCACCTTTGATTTCATCAGGTACACCAATAGTTGCTGCTTCAGAAACCGCAGGGTGTTCAATGAGTGCTGCTTCTATCTCAGCAGGACCAGTTCGTCTACCAGCTACTTTGATAGTGTCATCACTACGTCCATGGAGAAACCAGAAACCATCTTCATCAATACTAGCCCAGTCGCCATGGTACCAGATACCTGGCCATCTAGACCAATAGGTTTCAAGGTACCTCTCAGGTTCATTCCAGAAACCACGAGTCATAGAAGGAGCAGGTTTCTTAGCTACAAGATGCCCCATCTGGCCACGTACAGGTTTACCGTTGTCATCAAAAACATCAATATCCATACCAAGACCTGGACCGCGTAGTGTACATGGTTTAAGCTCAGTGATTGGTAGCGGTGAAAGAAAACAACCTACGATTTCAGTCCCACCTGATATATTAATTATTGGTAGTTTCTTTTTCCCAACTTTTTCAAAAAACCAGTTCCATGAGTCAGGATCCCATGGTTCACCAGTAGAACCTAACAACTTTAGAGAACTAAGATCATGTTTTTCTACCCATTCCTCACCGTATCTCATCAGCAGACGGATAGCTGTTGGTGAAATGCCGAATTGTGTAATCCTATGTTTCTCAACTAGCTTCCAGAGTTTATCAGGCTGTGGATAGTTAGGTGCTCCTTCATAGATAACAATGGCACCAGCGAATGTGTGAACACCTATAATCATCCATGGTCCCATCATCCAACCGATATCAGTGAGCCAGAAAAACACATCGTTTTCTTTAACATCGAAATAATATCTTAGTTCTTTTGCTATTTGAGCAAGAGCCCCACCATGTGTATGAACAGTACCCTTAGGTTTACCTGTTGTTCCTGAGGAGAATATTATCATCGCATAATCCTCAGAGTCCATCCATTCTGTTTCGTATTCATCAGATTGATTATTTACTAACTCAGTCCACCAGATATCCCGGTTTTTTTCCCAGGGGATATCGATTCCTAGTCTCTTATAAACTATAACATGTTTTAGGCTTTTAACAACTTTAGCAGCCTTGTCTGCTTCTTTTTTAATTTCAACAGTTTTCCCACGTCTTATTGTTCCATCTGCAGTTAGAAGAACCTTTGCCTCTGCAATATCCAAACGTGATGCGAGAGCATGTCCTCCAAAACCTGAAAAGATTGGTATAGCGATTGCACCAGTTTTAAGTACTGCTAAAAAACCTATTACTATCTCTGGTATCATTGGCATGTATATACCAATACGGTCTCCTCTTTTTACACCAAGTTGTTTTAAAGCATTTGCAAACTTGTTAACCTCTCTATATAATTCATAGTATGTTAATTTTCTATTATCTCCTTTTTCGTTCTCCCAAATTATTGCTATATTATTTTTTTTATCAGATTTAGCATGTCTATCAAGTGTGTTATGCACTATGTTGATTTTTCCATTGATAAACCATTTAGTCCATTGTATTCCTTCCGAATCATCATAAACCTTTGTGTATGGTTGATACCATTCAACATTTAAATCCTTCATTATGGCATCCCAAAACCATTCAATGTTCTCTGTTGATTTTTTGATTAGTTCATCATAGTTTTTTATGTTATGTTTTTTCATAAAACGTGTTATGTTTGCGTTTTCGATATATTCTTTAGATGGTTTCCATACAATTTCGTTTTTCATTCTGCCTCCCTCATTTTGTTAAGTGGTTCACCTTACAGATTGTACTTATGTTGAGGTTATAAAACCATATTTTTGTAAAGGTAATCCTTTACTAAATGTTTTTTGTTTTCATAAATATTTTAGAAACTCTAAAATAGTAATATTTGTTTGTTGGTTTCTAATATTAAAAGGGGGTTTTTTGAAGAATGAAAAAAGAATTCCAGGAAGGAGATATAAAGATAACAGTTGATTACGATAAATGTACCGGGTCTGGAGAATGTGTAACTGCTTGTCCTGTGGATCTTTATGAGGTTGTTGATGGGAAAGCAGTTGTAAAAAATGTTGGTGAATGTATCGAGTGTTGTGCTTGTGTAAGTGCTTGTCCGAATGATGCGATAGAGCATAGTTCCTGTTAGAGCTATCAATTTTTTTTCCTTTATTTGTTCTATTTTTCTATATTTTTTAGTTAACATGTTTTAGGGTTATAAGAGATACAGGTTTTTTTTGTTAGGTGATGTTGATGTTTGGTTTTTTTTATCGAAAACTTTAAGTACTGACTTTGTATTACATGTTAAATTGTAATGATTACAATTTGGTAATAATTACATGATGAGGGTGGATTATTTGGAAAAATATGTAAAAATCCTAAAAGAAAACAACATAAAAATAACATCTCCAAGGTTAATAATTCTAAAATATCTTAGTGAAAACTTATCCCATCCCACCGCAGATCAAATTTATACTGATCTAAAACCGAATAATCCATCATTATCAAAAACAACGGTTTATAACTCACTTGAAACACTAGAACAACATGGTATAATACAGTCAATAACGATATCAGGATCAGAGCTGCATTATGATATAAAACATGAAATGCATCATCATTTCTACTGCAAAAAATGCGGAAGAATATATGATATATCCTTATCTTGTCCAAATATTGAAAAAATGTCAAACTATGGTCATAAAGTCGAAGAAGTACATGGTTACATAAAAGGAATATGTAAAGAATGTCTAAAAAAGGGAGAATCTAAAAAATGAACCTCAACGCTTTACATAAAATCTCATATGGACTCTACGTGGTTTGTTCAAAAAATGGTGATAAAAAAAACGGGCAAATCGCAAACACAGTATTCCAAGTTACATCAGAACCACAAACAGTTGCTATTAGTATTAATAAAAAAAATCTTACACATGAATATATTGATAAAAGCAAGGTTTTCACAGCCTCTGTCCTTTCAATAGAAACACCCATGAAACTCATAGGAAATTTTGGATTCAAAAGCGGTAGAGACATCGATAAATTCCAAAACGTTAAATTTAAACTCAGTAAACATAACATCCCATTAATACTTGATTACACTATTGCCTATTTTGAGGCAGAGGTAATTAATAAAATAGATGTTGGTACTCATACTATTTTCATTGGAAAAGTCGTTGATGCTGAGGTATTATCTGATGATAAACCTATGACATATGAGTATTATCACCAGGTTAAAGGTGGTTTTTCACCAAAGACTGCACCTACTTATAGCAGTATGGTTGATAAACCAAAAAATAAGGAGGAAAAAAAGATGGAGAAATATGTTTGTGATGTATGTGGATATGTATACGATCCTGAAAAAGGTGATCCTGATAACGGGATAGAACCGGGTACTGCTTTTGAAGACTTACCTGAAGACTGGGTTTGCCCTGTATGTGGCGCTGGTAAAGACCAATTTAGTAAGGAGTGATTAGTCTGAAAACAGTCAAAGTAATTAAACCAGATATATATTGGGTTGGTGCAATTGACTGGGATAGACGACTTTTTGATGAGTTAATCCCGCTTCCAGATGGGACAAGCTATAACTCGTACCTTATCAAAGGAAGCAAAAAAACAGCTTTATTAGACACTGTTGATCCAACTAAAACACATAAACTGATGAACCATTTGAAAGAAGTCGAAGTAGATATAGATTACATTATAGCGCATCATGCAGAGCAAGATCATTCAGGATCAATCCCAGAAGTACTAAAACAGTATCCCCATGCAAAAGTTATCTGTACACCAAAATGCAAAACAATGCTCATTGACCTATTCCATATACCTGAGGAAAAATTTATAGAGGCAAAAGATAGCGATACTTTATCCCTAGGAAACAAAACACTTGAGTTTATACATGCCCCCTGGGTTCATTGGCCTGAAACAATGTTTACGTATCTAAAAGAAGACAAGATTTTATTTACATGTGATTTTCTCGGCTCACATCTTGCTACAAGTAGTCTTTTCGTTGAAGATGAAAACAGGGTGTACGAAGCAGCAAAAAGATACTATGCAGAGATAATGATGCCATTTCGTGTAGCTATAAGAAAAAACCTTGAAAAAATAAACAATCTTAAAATTGAAACTATTGCGCCAAGTCATGGACCTGTTTACAACAATCCTAAATTTATAATCAATGCATACAGAGAATGGATTTCTGATGATGTAAAAAACACGGTTGTTATCCCTTATGTATCAATGCATGGAAGTACTGTTGCAATGGTTGACTATCTTGTAAATGCATTAATGAAAAGAGGTATAGAAGTAAAACCATTTAATTTATCAGTGGCAGATATAGGAGAATTAGCAAAAGCACTTGTTGATGCCGCAACCATAGTAATTGCATCCCCAACTGTATTAGGAGGAGCACATCCTTCCGCAGTATATGCTGCATATCTAGCAAATGCTTTGAGACCAAAAACACGTTTTGTTTCTATAATTGGCTCATATGGCTGGGGTGGAAGAACAGTAGAGCAGCTTAAAGAGATGATAAAAAATCTCAAAGTTGAGCTGATTGAACCTGTTGTTATAAAGGGACATCCCCACGAAAATGATTTTAAACTGCTTGATAAAATGGCAGATGAAATATATAAAGAACATAAAAAAATATAATAAAAAAGAGGTAAAAAGTATGGTAGTAATAGGAGAGAAATTTCCAGAAATAAAAGTAAAAACGACACATGGAATGATGAAATTGCCTACAGATTTCAAGGGTAAGTGGTTCATACTATTCTCGCATCCTGGTGATTTTACACCTGTGTGTACAACAGAGTTTTATGGAATGCAGAAAAGACTAAAACAATTCAAAAAACAGGGTGCCGAAGTTATAGGTCTAAGCATTGATCAGGTATTTGCGCATCTGAAATGGGCTGAATGGATAAAGGACAATCTTGGCTTGGAAATTAAGTTTCCAATAATTGCCGATGATCGCGGCATTCTTGCAGAGATGCTCGGGATGCTTCCAGTTGGATCCTCAAATACTGCAAGAGCAGTATTTATAGTGGATCCAAAAGGAACAATAAGAGCAATAGTTTATTATCCCGCAGAAGTCGGTAGAGACTGGGATGAAATACTAAGAGCATTCAAGGCACTGCAAATAAGCGATAAAAATAGTGTTGCACTGCCCCATAAGTGGCCAAACAACGAGCTCATAGGAGATAGAGTAATAGTCCCACCAGCAGGAACAATTGGACAAATAAAAGAAAGAGAAAAGGCAAAAGCAAAGGGCGAAATAGAATGCTATGATTGGTGGTTATGCCACAAAAAATTGTAAAAAAGGTGATAAAAAATGTTAAGTAAAAAAATAGAAAAAGCATTAAATGAGCAATTAAACAAAGAAATGTACTCAGCATATCTGTACATGT
>Ga0190360_1001610_pt1 | contig 11502 bp, 10 predicted proteins | sample 48721834_MG_FD_161271 | JGI IMG/M metagenome (GOLD analysis project Ga0190360, IMG submission 161271) | Hydrothermal vent microbial mat bacterial communities from Southern Trench, Guaymas Basin, Mexico - 4872-18-3-4_MG | ecosystem: Environmental > Aquatic > Marine > Hydrothermal vents >... | reverse complement strand
TGAAAATAATTCATATGAAAATAAATAGTGTAACCTATGTTGTGATAATTGCCCATTACTAAACTGTTACCTATGTTGTGATAATTTTGTGTAACCGATGTTATGATATTCTTCAAATAGTGAATAGTGAATAGTGAATAGTGAATAGTGAATAGGGAATAGGGAATAGGGAATAGGGAATAGGATAGCACAGCCCTTTATAAAAAATCATATTCGACCAAAAATAGAATAAATGTATTATTATCCTGTAAGGCGATGTTGTGTTGTATAGGATTTACATTTCTCCAGGGAATTATATTCTGGATGATGAATCGATTGTAAAGATGAATTAAAATTTGGTACTTTGATATATCGAAAAAGAGTTTTTTTAAAAACCATTTTCATGCTGAAGTTTGGAAGTGAGGAGGCATGAAAGAATAAAAATAGTACGATTAAAGATCATTGGTAAATGTCAAACTATTTTCTTGCATTTTAAACAGGATTTTATTATTATTTAAGTACTAACGTAAGTACTTTATTAATTGAGATACAAATGAATTTTTACAGAAGAGTAGAGGAGCTGATATTCGGTACAAGACTCAAGAGATTGAGTGAAAAGTTTCTGATGGATGTTGCCAGGATCTATAAGAGTCTCGATATTCCTTTTGAGGTAAGCTGGTTTCCCATATTCTACCTCCTGAACGAAAGGAAGAGTCTTTCTATAACCGAGATAGCAAACGAACTTGGTATCACTCACTCTGCAATAAGCCAGATGGTAAATTCTCTGGAAAGAAACGGATTAATCAAGTTTGTTGGTGACAGGAATGATAGACGCCGTAGATTGATCTGTTTTACACCAAAGGGCAGCAGGCTCATGTCGTTACTTCCGCCTATATGGAGGGCAATCAAATTCAGTATGCGTGAGATGTTTATGGAGGGAGTAAACAGTTCAAATATTCTGCAGGCGCTCGATGAAATCGAAGATTCTATAGAACGCGAAAGCCTATATTCGAGAGTAATAACAGAAATTGATAAGGACAGGCTGGGTAAGATCGATATAATACCCTATCAAAAAGGCTATCATGAATCATTTAAGAATTTGATTTTATCGTGGATTATAGATAGTAAGTCGGAGCCCATAGATTCCGATCTGATAAACAATACAGAGAAAAAGATAGCAGGCGATAATATGATTGTGCTGCTTGCAAGAGTGGGCAAAGATTGTATAGGTACAATAGTAACAGCCGAGGCCGAGAAGGAAGTGGCCGAGATTAAATGTTTTGTTGTGGACAGAGACTGGCAGAATAGAAAGGTAGGGGCGAGACTGCTTGAGGAGTTGATTCTGAGATTAAAAGAGCAGGATTATATCAAGGTCAGGATAAGAGTCGAGCGCCGTTTTACAAATGCCATCAGGCTCTTAAGAAACAGTGGGTTTTTACTGAAATCTTTAAGAGATGGCAGCAACAGTGAATCAATGGAAGTATTGCTGGAATATGAGATAAAATGATTTGGTTCTTAATAGGTTATTTAATAAAATAATAGGAGAGGTGTTATGACACTGGTTATTGATGGATCTGGTTTGACGATCGAGAAACTTGTAAAAGTGGCCCGGCATGGCGAGAAGATCGAACTTCATCCCGATTCTATTTTAAGGATAAAAAAATGCCGGGAAATGCTTGAGGAGAAGATCAAATCAAGAGAGATAATGTATGGAGTAAATACTGGAATTGGAGAATTTTCTGAAGTCGTTCTGAGCGATGAACAGGTTGAAAAGTTTCAGAGATACCTTGTGTATAACCATGCTGCTGGCATAGGAGAGCCTGCTCCGATAGAGTTTGTGAGAGGAGCAATGCTTAGTAGAATAAATGTACATGCCCATGGAAACTCTGGCATCAGACCTGTTATAACACAGACTCTTGTGGAGATGCTCAATAAGGGGGTTACACCCTATGTGTGCCAAAAAGGATCTGTTGGTGCGAGTGGCGACCTTGCTCCAATGTCACAAATCGCACTGCTTTTACTTGGTGAGGGTAAGGCTTATTACAAAGGAGAGCTGTTGGATGGGAAGGAGGCCATGGAGAGGGCAGGAATAGCAATTCCAGGACTCAAGGCTAGAGATGGACTTGGAACAATAAATGGATCGAATTTTTTAACAGCTATGAGTGCAATATTTCTCTACGATGCAAATAGATGGCTGAAACAGGCCGAGATTGCAGCGGCCATGTCTCTGGAGGCCCTGAAGGCCAATATGAAACCTTACACTCCTCTTCTTCATCAGGTCCGCGGTTTTAATGGTGCAGTGCGAAGTGCAAAGGCCATTCAGAAGCTAATAGCAGGTGGAGATCTTGCTGAAGGAAGATTGAAATGTAAGGTACAGGATGCTTACTCGATGAGATCCACACCTCAGGTAATAGGGACAGCCCATGATGCCATAGCATATGCACGATCTCAGGTTGAGATAGAATTAAATGGCGTGGGAGACAATCCAATATTTTTCCCTGAAAAAAATCTTCAACTTTCGGGTGCAAATTTTCAGGGGACTCCCGTATCACTCCCGATGGATATGGCCGGTGCTGCAGTAACCATGGTAAGTGTATTGTCTGAGAGAAGAATGAACAGATTAAATAATCCTGCCCTGAGCGTGGGTCTTCCACCATTTTTAACAAAGGGCGCAGGAATGATGTCAGGGCTGATGCTCAGCCAGTATACTGCAGACATGCAGATTGTAGAACAAAGGATTCTGTCTTCCCCGGCTTCCATACAGTCCATTCCTGCTGCTGCAGACCAGGAGGATTTTGTATCGATGGGAATGAACACGGCCATAAAGAACAATCAGATACTGGACAATGGATACGGAATACTCGGTATAGAATTTATGGCTGCTGCACAGGCATTAGATTTGAGGGATTATAAATTTGGAAAGGGCGTAGAGACTGCGAAGAGTGTTATTAGAAGACATGTGGATTTTCTCGATGAGGATCGTCCTCTCTATCCCGATCATAATAAGATGAAGGAACTTGTAAAGTCGTGTGAGATACTAGAAGAGGTCGAGAAGGTTGTGGGAAGCCTTGATTAGAATGGATCAGGAAAGAAAAAATAAGGAGGTGCAATTAAGATGAAAATAGTGGAGTGCGTACCAAATTTCAGTGAGGGTCGTGATTTAGATAAGATCAAAGTGATCACAGATGAGATAGAGGGTGTTGAGGATGTCAAACTCTTGGATGTTGATCCAGGGAAAGATACAAACAGAACCGTTGTAACATTCATTGGGACTCCAGAAGGTGTTGTTGAGGCTGCATTTAGGGCCATTTCAAAGGCATATAAAGTACTCGATATGTCGACTCACAAGGGTGCACATGCCCGCATGGGTGCTACAGATGTCTGTCCCTTTATTCCAGTCTCTGGAGTGACCATGGAAGATTGTGTTAAACTCGCCCAGCAGCTTGGTGAGAGAGTTGGGAGTGAATTGGGAATACCGGTCTATCTTTATGAAAATGCTGCTTCGTCTCCGGATAGAAAGAATCTTGCAGATGTGCGAGCTGGAGAATATGAGGGACTTCCTGAAAAGTTGAAGGATCCAAAATGGAAGCCGGACTATGGACCAGCAGAGTTCAACAAAAAGGCTGGAGCAACAATAATAGGAGCAAGAGAGTTTCTTATTGCATACAATGTAAACCTAAACACAAGAGATACAAAAGTAGCAAAAGAGATTGCATTTGCCATTCGTGAGAAGGGCAGGTTCAAGAGAGATGAAAATGGGAAGATAGTTCGCGACAGCGAAGGAAACAAAGTTAGAGTGCCGGGCAAGTTTAAGCACTGCAAGGCCGTTGGCTGGTATATGGAAGATTTCGGAAGAGCCCAAGTATCCATAAACCTAACAAACTACAAGGTGACACCTCCTCACATGGTGTTTGATGAGTGCTGCAGGCTTGCAGAAGAACTTGGTGCAAGAGTAACAGGCAGTGAGCTTGTTGGATTGATTCCACTGCAGGCACTGATTGACGCAGGAAGATATTACCTGAAGAAACAAAATAAAAGCAGTGGTGTGCCAGAATCTGAACTGATTCACATTGCGGTTCTTTCTCTTGGTCTGAATGATCTCTATCCCTTTGAGAAGGAGAAAAAAGTAATAGAGTACCAGATCAAAAGAGAAGGCGGTCTGAACTCGATGAAGATGGATGAATTTATCGATCTTCTATCTACAGATGCTCCTGCTCCTGGTGGAGGCAGTGTGGCAGCTCTGTGCGGTAGTATCAGCAGTGCACTATCATCAATGGTTGCAGCACTGACTCATGGGAAGAAGGGATATGAAGATGTATATGATGAGATGGAATCGTGGGGTGTTGAAGCACAGAGATTGAAGAAAGAATTCCTTGTTGATGTGGACAGGGATACGGATGCATTTAATAGATTAATGGATGCAATGAGACTGCCTAAAAAAACAGAAGAAGACAAGGCAGTTCGTGAAAAGGCACTTGAGGATGCAACAAAACATGCTACACTAGTACCGCTGGATGTCTTGAGACGGAGTTTAGAGGCTGCAAAGTTGGCAAGAAGAGTGGTTGAGAAGGGAAACAGAAATTCAATAAGCGATGCTGGAGTTGCTGCATCCACGGCAAGAAGTGCTGCAGAGGGCGCATATCTAAATGTTAAGATAAATCTCTCTGGAATCGAGGACGAGGAGTTCAAAAATAAGACTCTTGAGGAGGCGGAAAGAGTGAGAAAGGAGGTTGTCGATTACACAGAAGAGACAATAAAGATGGTTGATAATATTCTTAATGAAGATTAGATCAGTTTTTCGATCTTTCTTCTTGTTGAAGGATGAAGAATCATCCGATCTTTATTTTTTAGATAGTATTCTTTTCCGGAGAGCCTCATTGTTTTGCCCATGGCTCTCCAGTCACATATCATTTCTATGATATATTTGTCCGGGATCTTATTAGCACAATTCGATTTGAAATCTGTGACCCAGTAGTTCCAGTGGTGTCTGTTTCTTTTTCTGTGTAGATCCCTGGCCACGCTAAATCTTTTTTTCTGTTTTGGGACACCTCCAAAAAACCATTCGGCATATGGAATAAACTCTGATGGTGAAAATTTGGAAATGTCGTGAAGAATACCCTCCAGTATCAATCCCTTTCTAAAGCATTCAATGCAAACCAGGTATTTATGGTGCAGCAGGTATAGTAGATACCTGATATATTTTGACATCTTAATCCTGTTGAGACCTTACTTTGATTTCAAATTTTGGAGGATTCTGAATGCTCCTCTTTACGGTGCAGATTTCGGCTGCATTAACTAAACCATTAATATATTTTTTAGGAAAATCTCCAGGAATATGAATAATAATACTGACCTTACTTATCAGTTTTTTACTACTGTCATAATCAACATCCTGAAATATCTTTATATTCTCTGTTGGTATCTTTCGCTTTTTACAAAATTCATTTACATAATGGCCAGCACATGTTCCCATGGAAGCAAGATAGAGGTCAAAAGGAGAAGGTGCGCTACTTTCATCCCCGCTTTCTACAAACTGGTCTGTTATTATCTCAAAATTGTCCATCCTTGCGCTTATCTTCTTATTTCCGATTAATCTAATTTCACATCGCATACTACTTATTTATCCTTTTCCTGTCTGGTTGTTTTTCTTCTGTATTTTTGCCCATGTGTCGCGCAGTTTTACTATTCTGTTCAGTATGAGCCTTTCATCAGTAGAATCAGGATCCACACAGAAATAGCCGAGTCTTTCAAATTGGAAGCGAAATCCTGGTTTTACACCTGTAAGATTTGGCTCGATCATACATGGATACAGTACCTCTTTTGAGTTGGGATTGATATAATCCTTCCAGTCTTTGTTTTCTGGAATTTCTGATAGGTCTGGGATTGTGAATAGATGATCATAAAGTCTCACCTCTGCCTCTACAGCATTGACAGATGATACCCAGTGGAGCGTTGCCTTTACCTTTCTGCCGTCAGGAGCATTGCCGCCTCTGGTCTTTGGATCATAGATGCAGTGCAGCTCTTTTATATTGCCGCTGCTGTCCTTTACTACTCTGGTGCATTTAATGAAATAACCGTATCGCAGGCGTACCTCGCGGCCTGGTGCTAGACGGTAAAATTTCTTTGGTGGATTTTCAAGAAAATCATCCTTCTCAATATATATGATGCGTGAGAAGGGAACTATTCTCGTTCCTGCAGAGGGGTCTTCAGGATTGTTGATTGCTTCGAGCTCCTCGACTCTGTTTTCTGGATAGTTATCTATGACGACCCTGAGGGGTCTCAGTACGCCCATGTATCGCGGTGCGGTCTTGTTCAACTCCTCTCTTATGCAGTGTTCGAGGAGCGCTATGTCTACTAAGCTGTCTCTTTTTGCAAGGCCGATTCGATCACAAAAATCGCGAATAGAATGGGGAGTATAGCCTCTCCTCCTCAATCCTGAGATTGTTGGCATGCGTGGATCGTCCCAGCCATTTACATAATTTCCCTTAACCAGCTCCATGAGTTTTCTTTTGCTTAACACTGTGTAGCTTAGATTGAGGCGGGCAAATTCGATCTGTTTTGGATGGTATACCTTGAGTTGATCGAGGAACCAGTCGTATAGGGGACGGTGGTCTTCAAATTCCAGTGTACAAAGCGAATGTGTAATCTTCTCGATAGAGTCTTCGAGTCCGTGAGCCCAGTCGTACATTGGATAGATGCACCATTTGTCGCCAGTTCTCGGATGCGATGCATGCACGATTCTGTACATAACCGGATCCCGCATGTTGAGATTTGGAGAAGACATGTCGATTTTTGCCCTCAACACTCTTGATCCATCTGGAAATTCTCCGGCACGCATCTTCCTGAATAGATTGAGGTTTTCCTCAATACTCCTGTTCCGATATGGGCTCTCCTTGCCGGGTTTTGTTAATGTGCCTCTGTGTTTTCTAATTTCTTCCCCGCTAAGGTCACATACATACGCCTTACCCATCTTAATTAGTTTTTCGGCATATTCATACATCTTTTCAAAATAATCGGATGCAAAGTAGAGTCTTTCACCCCAGTCAAACCCGAGCCATTTAACATCTTGTTTTATAGATTCTATATACTCCTTTTCTTCTTTGACAGGATTTGTGTCGTCAAAACGCAGATTGCAGAGGCCGCCATACTCCTCTGCAATCGTAAAGTTAAGGCATATAGACTTTGCATGTCCAATGTGGAGATACCCATTTGGCTCTGGAGGGAATCGTGTATGAACCCTTCCACCAAAAGTGTTGTTCTTTATGTCTTCATCGATTATGTTTTTTATGAAATTCTGTTTCCTTCGTGAATTTGTATCCTCCATATTTCTTATCCTATCCTAATATAATATTAATTTAAAACGGTTTCTCACATCTATTTTCAGTTTTTCTCTGCCACAATTTGAATCTTTGTGGCAAGAGATGGAAACGCACGGTTAAAGAGTCTGGCAATTGGAGCTATACCTGCCTCTTTATTATATTCGAGTAAAGAGAATCCTTTTTTGTTGAACCATTTTTTATACGAGGCAGGTACATTTAGATGAATAGCGTCGTCATCTGCATCTTCAAATTTTATTTTGCCGTTCTCCATAAGGGGATAGATATAAATAAAATTTGGACTCCTCGCAAGCTTTATTTGTAAGGTCCATGATAAGGATTTAAAGAATCCTGAAGCACACTCGATAATGGTTTGGTACTGCCAGAACCTTTCTGCTCCTCTAAGTAGATTGATTATTGCCAGTACTGCACGATGCGGGCCTGAGAGGTTAGGTCCAACTATTATGATCTTGCCTCCAGGACGTGTCACCCTTGCCATTTCTGAGAGAAGAGAATCTACTCTTGTTGTGTGTTCCAGAACGCACAGTGATGCGACAGTATGAAATGTCTCATTCTCGAATGGCAGTTTGTATCCATCATAGGAGATTAATTCTGGACCTGCTTTGCCGATTTTTGATCTGTACTCTTTCAATTTTTCTTTGCTGAATATATCGCATCCAGTTGTCTGGAAGCCCCTTTTGTTTATCAGAACGGGAGTACGGTGAGTTCCGCATCCGAAATCAAGGACAGTGGCGCCTTTAGGAGTCCACTTTTCGATCAGGTCAACATATTCTTGATAATCCTGCTCGTTTCGATCCATAAGACCGTAGTGATCGGGTCTTTCTTTATAAAAGAGGCTCAGCTTCTGTTCTACAATGCTGAGCTCCTCTTGTGATTTAATTATTCTTGGCCTCATTTGTTTTAAGCAATATGCCCCTAATTTCATGCTCTGTGTTTCACCAGATGCTGTACTCCTTCTAAAAGCATGTCTATGTGTTTCATTGATATAAATATGTTGGTTGATACTCTTACTCCTCGTGTGTTGTCTTTTTCGCGTCCTATTGTTCGGATCACAAGGTTGTATTTTTCTTTTAGATAATAAACAATCTGTTCAGGCTTAACCCCTTCTATAGAGAATGCTGTCAATCCTCCGCTCAGGTATGGATCTGTTGGAGTATGCAGCCTGACATGAGGTATAGATTTTAGCTCCTTTTTTAAATATCCAGCCAATGTTTTGATTCGCCGCTCGATTCTCCTTTTACCGATTCGTTTTTGAAATTCTATGGCTTCTCCAAGAGCAAAGATAAGGGGATCTGCCCTTTGACCCAGGGTTTCAAATCTTTTTGCAGATTTATGGGTATCCCAGCCAGAGGATGCGATTAAAGGCCAGATTCTATCCTGCGATTCCTTTTTGACATATAGAATTCCACAACCTGTAGGTGCGCCGCACCATTTGTATGGGCTTGATGTGAATGCATCGACACCGAGCTCTTTCATGTTAAGATCAAGCATGCCAATTCCGTGTGCACTGTCTGCAAGAACAAAGATATTGTGTTTTTTTGCCATCTGGCAGAGTTCTTTTAAGGGAAATATCAGACCAGTCAGATATACGGTATGACTTACACTGATTACTTTTGTGCGTGGAGTTATGGCATTCTCAAATGACTGAAGTATCTCATCGATACTCTTTGGTGGAGCCCCAAGGCGAGCCTCAACGATCTTTATACCGTGTCTTTGTGAGCGCATCAGCCATGGCTGAAGACCGGCAGGATGTTCTTGGGATGAGAGTATTACTTCATCGCCTTTTTCTAATTTGAGTCCACTGGCAATAACATTTAATCCCTCTGTTGTATTGCGTGTTATGGCAACTTCATCTGGTGAGGCGTTTATGAATTTTGCAATCTTGTTTCGAACCGCATCTTTTTTTGATGGCAAGTAGTCATAACATTCAAATGGATTTGTACACTGCACTTTGAATTCATGCATCAGTGTATTGAATACAGGCTTGGGCATAGGGCCAACTGTTCCATTATTCATCATTATGAGATTGTTTTCAAATAAGAAGTGTTTTGCTATACTGTCCCAGTACACTCCATCAGGAGAGTTATCTTTTATATACTTTTCATTCAGATTCTTGATGCTCTGGTATACTGCACTGTTTAAACTATTTATTGCTGCTGTGGAGAGGGCAGCGCCGCCTAAGAAAAGTCTGAAGAAGTTTCTGCGTTCCATTATTCCCTCCTTAAATTTTTAATATATAAAATTTCAGGATTTATAGATGAGACATTAAATATTAAATTATAGAACATTATTTAAAAAATGTCAAGTGAAATCGATATGATCTTCAATTCATTTATACTTGCATTTATTGCTGCTACTGTTTAAAATAGTAGAGCTAATAGATTGATTGTTTTATCATGGATGATTATAGAGTATCTGTAGTAATAACCACTTATAATCGAAAGGGATTGGTTGAGAGAGCAATAAGATCTGTGCTGAATCAGACTCTTCCTCCATATGAGATAATAGTAGTAGATGATGGTTCCACTGACGGTACTGATCAAATGATTGGCAAGAGATTCCCTGATGTAAAATATATTCTTCAAAAAAATTCTGGGATCAGCAGTGCAAGAAACAAAGGAATTTCCATCGCATCTGGGGACTGGATAGCTTTTCTCGATTCTGATGATGAGTGGCTAGATGAAAAGAATGAGACACAGGTTAATGCATTGAAGCAAAATCCAGATTTTAAGATCTGTCATACAAATGAGATCTGGATAAGGAACGGAAGACGTGTGAATCCAAAGAAAATACACACAAAGTATGGAGGAGATATATTTCACAGATGCTTACCCCTTTGTATAATTTCACCATCTTCTGTGATGATAAAGATTGATCTATTTCGACAGTATGGAGTCTTTGATCCCGAGCTGCCCGTATGTGAAGATTACGACCTCTGGTTAAGGTTTTGTGCATTTGTTCCAGTGCTCTATATCGAAAAACCCTTGATAGTAAAGTATGGTGGTCATGAGGATCAGCTCTCAAAGAAGTACTGGGGAATGGATCGCTTTCGGATCTATGCACTGGAGAAGATAGTAAATAATAGGGATTTGAGTGAAGATAAGCGTTCTCTTGCAGCAGGGATGCTGATAAGTAAGATTGATATATACACAGAGGGTGCAAGAAAGAGGGGGAAGGAAAAAGAGGTCGAACTTTTTGAGAAAAAGAAGAAGAGATATCTTAGTATGATTAGGAATTAGTGTCTCTCCGATTTTTATTGTAATACCCTGATTATGTAAAATATGCTCGACTCGTCAACCTCATTTATTTCAATGTCTGTGTTCAGATCCTGGATTAATTTTAGAAAATCGTCAGGATCAATTGTTGTAGCCCTGAACCCATCTTTACAGATAATCTCTCCATCTCCAGTCTTTTCATAATCGATCTCTCCAATGAGTCCATGTGATGATTGTATCTTAAACCATTCAAGTCTATCTTTCCAGAACTTTTTTGAGTAACTCGAAAAAAAGACCCTGCCTCCACTTTTTGTTACCCTGATTGCTTCCCTGATAACATCTCTTTTATCTACATGGAATGCAGAGAGACCGTTCTGAATGCAGATAACAGCATCAAACGATTGATCCCTGAACCCGAGATTAGATGCATCCATCACTGCTAGGTTTGAGCTTGAGATTTTTTTATAGTTATTTTTTCCATAGATCAGGCTCTTAAGAGATATATCTATTCCAAAGCTCATAATATTTTTATCGGCCAGTTTTAACAGTACTCTTCCATATCCACAACCTAGTTCAAGTACTCTGTCTGAGGGTTTTATTCTTTTAGACACGAACTCGATTTCTGAATATAGATATCTTTTTACACGCTCAGGTGCAAGCACGTAACACAGCCTTAGACGCTCAGCCGACAATTTTTTTGAATAATATCTATCCATCTTTTTCTGTATCAGGAAACGAACAGTACAATCTCTTATTAATTTGCATAAAAGATGTATCTTTGTCAAGAAGAGGGGGTGGATAGTGGAAAGTGAATAGTGAATAGTGAATAGATGTCGGTCCTATTCTCTATTTATTAATATATTCCTTGATGCTATCTTATCGACTCCAGTAAAGGATAACATTTTCTTATAAGAGGATATGGTCACATTGGGTAGGGATGTGCAGGGTCTATTCACTTTTCACAACCTTAC
>Ga0190360_1001609_pt1 | contig 11502 bp, 8 predicted proteins | sample 48721834_MG_FD_161271 | JGI IMG/M metagenome (GOLD analysis project Ga0190360, IMG submission 161271) | Hydrothermal vent microbial mat bacterial communities from Southern Trench, Guaymas Basin, Mexico - 4872-18-3-4_MG | ecosystem: Environmental > Aquatic > Marine > Hydrothermal vents > Microbial... | reverse complement strand
GTAATGCGTGATGGAATTTGCGGAACAGGGCATCTTTGACCTCGGCGTTGAAGTAGATCACGACGTTACGGCAAACGATTAGATCGAAGTGAGTCTCAGTCGGATCGATGAAGAGATTGTGTTCCTTGAAATGCACCCAGCGCGCAAAACGTTTCTTGACGTACCAGGGTGGATCGGGGCTTTCAAACATTTCCCGAATCATCTCGGGCGAGAGTGATTTGAGATTCTCCTCGGTATATGGTCCTCGGTCTTGCCCGATCTTCAGCGCGCCTCGATCATAGTCGGTCGCCAGGATGTAGTGCTGCTTGAATGGGGCGAGCTCTTCAAGCAAGAAAGCAAGTGAGTAGGGCTCTGCGCCCACAGAGCAACCGGCGCTCCAGATTCGTAAACCTTCTTGGGCACTCACGTGTGGGTCTTGCAGGAGCTTGGGCAGGATTTCGGTTTTCAGTGTTTCCCAGCGCTCGGAATCCCGGAAGAAGGAGGATACGTTGATGGTCAGATAATTCCGGAAGCGGATGAGTTCTTCCGGCTCATTGCGTAATTGGGCGAGGTATTGATGCCAATCCGACGCTCCTGCTCTTGCAAGCCAAGCTTCAAGCCGGCGATGCATCTGCTTTTCTTTATAGCATTCAAGATTCAGGTCGAGAAGTTCTCGCACCGTTGTCTTAATATCTGTGTAGGTTAATTCATCCATTGGGCTTCCCTTTGAACCTGCACATTAGGCAGAAATGCACCAGCCTTCTCTCACAGAACGTTCAATTTCCTTGGCGATCTTCGGTAGAGGAAGTACTCGATCCGCAACACCTGCTTCCACAACACTTCTGGGCATGCCCCATACCACACAAGTCTCTTCTGCTTCGGCGATGATGTGTCCACCGGCGTCGTGGATCAGAATTGATCCGTTTGCGCCATCGCGTCCCATCCCTGTCAGGACCACGCCTATGGATGTGCCGGGAAAGTGATGCGCGACGCTGGCCATCGTTGCATCTACGGCCGGCCGTACGCCATGCATGGGTGGATTCTTGTCCAGTTGGATCTTCGCATACTCATCCACGGTCATGTGAAATCCACCGGGAGCGACTAGGGCTTTCCCAGCCTCCAATGGCTCTTCCGGTTCAGCCTCCTTGACGAGGAGTGGGCTGAGCATATTCAGCCGCTCGGCCAGGGAGCGAGTGAATCTTGCAGGCATATGCTGTACGATGAGTATGGCGGCCTCGAGATCTGGGGGTATCGCGGGCAAGAGGGTCTTCAAGGCTTTGGGCCCACCAGTGGATGTTCCAATGACGACGACTTTGTCCTTCCTGCGGAATGGACGGAGGGTCGGTTTCAATGGCTCCGTCCTGGTGACCCGCCTGAGGAGTCGCGGGATTTTCCGGATGCGGGCCTGGGAAGCGCTCTTGATCTTTTCGATGAGCTCATCCATGACAGCTGTCACGTTGGCCTTCGAATCCGGCTTGGCGATAAAGTCCACTGCTCCGAGGGTCAGGGCTTGAATCGTCACGTCCGTTCCCTCTTTTGTGAGTGAACTCAGCATGACAACCGGCGTCGGATGCCTGGCCATGATTTCGCTCAGGGCCGAAAGCCCATCCATACGAGGCATTTCGACATCGAGCGTAATGACATCCGGCTGCAACTCCGGGACGAGTCTCAGGGCCTCCTCTCCATCGCGAGCAAGTCCCACAACTGCCAATCCCGGCCTCGCGCTCAAGTGCTTGCTGATGGTGTAGCGCATGTATGCCGAATCATCAACGATCAGGATTCGGATTGGCCGTGCTTTCCGGGCTTGCCTTGATGAAGATGGTGACATGTGATTATGCAAGTGCCTTGTCTAGAGCAGCCAGAACGCGATCCGGCTCGAACGGTTTGACTACGAAATCCTTCGCGCCGGCCTTGATCGCATCCATGACGACCGATTCCTGGCCAAGCGCGGTGAGCATCACGATGCGCGCTGCAGGATCGCTGGAAGTGATTTGCTTGAGTGCCTCCAGCCCATCCATCTCTGGCATGGTGATATCCATGAGCACGATGTCGGGTGCTTCGGATTGATACATCTCAATCGCTTTAGCCCCATTCTCTGCCTGGATCACTTCATGGCCGTTTTCGGTTAGCAGTTTGCTGATCCGTACCCGCAGAAATTCGGCGTCATCGACAACAAGGATTTTTGCCATCTATGCGTCTCCTTAGCGTGATTCCCCACCTTGATCGCTGAGGGTGAATGCATCCTTGCATTTCACCGCAGCTGGCGGAGATTTTATGGATTGGCGACCATGGAAAGCGACTCGCTTTCGGCGTCCAATCGATTCCGCATGCCGCCTTTTGTCCCTGGCCGGTTGGCCTAGAGTTCCTTTTCTCCCTGACCCAAAGTACGGACTGTCATTTTCCCATCGCGAATATATAGATGCACTGTGCGTCCAGCATTGCCTCCCACATCCTCCGCCAGGATCTCAACATCCAATTCGGCTAGCACTTTTCTCGCAATATTGATGTTTCGATCGCCAATATTCAGAAGCTCCTCGAAGCCTGGTGAGGTAATGATGTTGGCTCCGCCAACCATGCGAAAAGTGGTATGGTTCCTGGAGGCCCCGGCATCTTCCATTTGGGCTATCAGCGCAGGAATCCCCGTGTTCACGTATCTGCCGAGCGTTGATCCTTCGGATCCATTGCTGATAGGCAGGACCGCGTGCAATAGGCCAGCGATCCTGCGATAGGAATCATACGCTCCCAGGCCGATGCAAGATCCCAGGCCGTAGGCAACCAGGACCTTCGATGGATCGCTGCAAATCTTTATTTCGCCCAGACCCACGGCGATGGTTGAATCATCATTGGGCTTTTCCATCTGATACCCATCCACGCCGGGCAATGGCTGTCAATACGCTTGATTCGGGGATGACCCAAAACTGTGATTGCACCTCGCGATCCCCTTTGGTGAAAGAGGCACGGAGAACAATAATGTGATCACCAACGCCGCCGGCTGTGATTACAACAATGTCGAGAATGGCACCAGCCATATCAATCATGACAGCAGGGGGCGAGGGGCGTGCCGACAGACCGGTCAGCGCTGAAATGGAGTTCAAGAAGAAGGAACAGGTGAGATTTCCGACCTCGGCGAGCGCGGACCGTTCCATTGAACTTAGCGCTTTCGTTGTTCCGATTGGCCGGTCCAGGACCAGATCAGTGAGTTCAAGAGCTTGATCGATCGGCAGGATGAGCATGATCTGGCCTGACATCTCGCCTTCAATCAGGAGATAGATCCCGACGACTTCTTGTTCGGGTCCACCTACCAAATTGGGCAATTCTGAAAAGGAGACTAATGCAGCCTCGGGTTCTTCTACAGCTACCTGTTCGCCTGTCATGCCAGACAGTCCTCTGGCGGCATTCTTCACACCCTCACGGGCCATGATTTCCAAGATGGAGAGCAAATGTGCGTTGAATGTATTGGCTGAATCACTCATGTCTCGGTTGCCTTTTCCTTGCTCGGCGTATTCACTGGCGCTTCTGTGCTTGTGCGGGTACTTGCTGCCAGGCGTGCGACCCCAGCTACATCAAGGATCAGGGCAACTTGACCATCACCCAGGATCGCGGCTCCGGAAATTCCCTGCGCCTTGCCCACAAGATCTCCAATATTCTTTATGGTTACTTCCTGCTTACGGATGAAGCCGTCGACTACGAGGCCCAGGCTGTTTCGTCCTGCCCGGACCGCCACGATGTACTCGTCTTTGGCCCTGTGGGTTCCATTGCTGGTATTGAATAATTCGCCCAATCGAACGAGAGGAAGGACCTTGCCCCGTAGCAAGATGGTGGATTTTCCGTCAACGCTCTGGATCGAATCGGGAGAGATCTTCATTGTCTCGTCGATAGCCGCCAGTGGAATCGCGTAGGTGGCTTGGCTGACTTTCACGAGCAGTACAGGAAGGATCGCCAGGGTGAGAGGAAGGGTAATCGTGAACTCCGTGCCCTGGCCTGGCCGGGTCTCCACCATTACAGTTCCGTTCAGCTTCTCGATATTGTTGCGGACGATGTCCATACCCACACCACGGCCAGAGATGTCGCTCACAACCTCCGCAGTTGAGAGCCCCGATTCAAAGATGAGCTCAATCGCTTCGGTATCGGATAGGCTGGCGGCCTCGGCCTCGCGCAAGATGCCCTTATTAATGGCGGATTGTTTCACGCGCTCGAGGTCGATCCCGCGTCCGTCATCTGAAACAGTGATGATGACCTCGCCTTTTTCCTGCCGGGCCTCAAGCACGATGCGGCCGCGTTCAGGTTTGCCTGCGGCCACTCGCTCTTGGGGAGGTTCGATGCCGTGATCCACCGAATTGCGCAGGAGATGGATCAGGGGGTCGCCGATGTGCTCAAGGACAGATCGATCGAGTTCGGTCTCCTCGCCGCGGATAACGAAATCAACCTGTTTCTGGGCTTTGCGTGCGAGGTCGCGAACGAGGCGTGGGTATTTAGCAAAGACGTTACCAACGGGGAGCATGCGGATGCGCATGACTTCTTCCTGCAGCTGATCGGTAATCCTGCCGATCTGATTTGTGGTGATGTCAAGATGATCCAGCAGCATATCGCCGTGGGAACGGGCAGCGAGTTCGCTACGGATCCTGAATAGACGATTGCGATTGGTGATCAGCTCACCGATGAGATTCATCAGGTTGTCGAGACGTTCGATGCTGGTTCGCACCGTTTTCTCGCCCCCTTTTTGAGAGGGCTTTGCGCTCTCACTCTTCGTTGCCTGCAAGGCGGAGCGCATCTGCTGCATCTGCTCTGCGATGGCCCGATCCAGCGTGTCCTGTGTAAGGATTCCCGCTTCAACCAGGATTTGCCCGAACAGTTTTTCTGGTTGGCTCTCTTGGGTGAGGAGAGCCTTCTCCAATTGCGCCTTGCTGATCAAACCTTTCTTGACCAGATATTCGCCTAGACGAGGCACCTCCTGTGGTTGGCGGCCCCCATTGGATGATTCTGCGACAGCATCGATCACGACTTCGCCGCCGATGATCAATCGATCGATTTCTGAAATCGATTGGAGCGCTCGCTGGATATCATCCTTGTTCCTTTCGCTAATAAGATCAGCCGAGAAGCGTTCAATGGGCGCGGAGGCTTCGATCTGCTTCTGATCAGGCTCCATGTTTTCGATCGAGCCGAGAGCTTGAAGAGCCATCATCAATTGAAGGGCTCTCGCTGCCGGTGCAGCGCTCTTCGTGGATATTTCCGCTTCGACTCTTAGTCGGCGGCCACCCGCCTTGGTTCCGGACGAGCGCCTCGATTTCGGCTGCGATCTTGCCTTCTTCTTCCCCTCGCTCGATGATCGCTCGCCGCTCCCTTCTGCTTTTTCCTGGCGAGATGAAGTTGCTGCGCTCTTCGACTTTGTACTCCGCGCCCTGCTAGCTCGACCGCGTTTGGATTTCGTTTCTGCCTGCAGCTTGAGCATTAAAGATTCAATCTCAATCTTTCCAATCTGATCCTCTGCAACTTCATCTCGCAGAACCCGCAGGGCATCGACGGTTTCAAGACATGTGTCAATCAAACTTGGATTTACTTCGATGGTTCCTTTTCGCAGCTCATCCAGGAGGCTCTCCAGTGCGTGTGTGAGTTCGGCCATTCTAGTGTGACCGATCATCCCCGAGGCGCCCTTTAGCGTATGAGCCGCGCGGAAGATGGCTTGAAGCAGGGGATCATTCGCTTCCTCACGCTCGAGCTTGATCAGACCTTCTTCGAGGACCTGGATCTGCTCATCTGTTTCGGCCAGGAAGATCGGGATTTCGTCGAGGCTCAGGTCGAATTGGAGTGCCATGCTCTTGCCGGTTCGCTTGGATAGGGATCGTATTGGATAAGCATATGCAGGGCTGCGCCAGCTGCGCCAAGCCTGCAATCATCAAGGCTCATGCTAGCACGGCGCCACGAGGGCTTCCGTAAAGTAGCTGTGAAAGACTTGCGAAGATTGCATAAAAGGGGAATGGTCATAGATATTCGATGAGGGGGCGAGAGTCGAGGCTGATGGCGCATCCTAATGGAATGCCGACCTCGATCGGCAGCTCATTATGGCCGAGAGCCTGGATGGGAGAAGCGATCGCTCGTAGGGGCCGGCCCTAACTACGGATCAGTGACCAAGACAGGTCGTGGATCAGGTGAACTCAGGGGAGTTGGTATCATCTGCTCATGGCGGCCCATTCTCTTCCGAGGCTCAATGATGCATAAATGCATCGCTTCTGACCCAGGGTCGTCGCAGATTTTCCTGATGAGTTTCTTATGTATTCTTGCCTGGTCAAGAGGCATCGCTATGGCATGGGCCGGCTGAGTGTGTTCTCGATTTGAATCGCGAGCTGGGAGCCCATCTTGCCTGGCCGGCTTTGAAAGCAGAGTTGATTCCCGATGTAGGTTGGCAATGGGCGGTCGATTTTGGCATTAAGAGGGATGATGTCTCCGTGCTGCAAGTTGAGCAATTCATGCAGGTCGAGGACTGCTTGGCCCAGAACTACTCGCAAGGGCACCCTGATTTCCTGGATGCTCTCTGTGAGGGCTCGGCGTATTGCAGGATCAGGCTTTCTCTCTTCCTTGCCTGAGATCCAAACATGCGGATTGAGAACGTCTGCGATGGGCTTAAGCATTGAGAATGGGATGTAAATGCTCATGGTGCCTGTTGTCTTGCGAATGGAGATCTCAAAGGTGATCAGCATTACGCGCTCATTCCCCATGACCATTTGGACCCAATGCTGATTGGTCGTGCTGTCCTCCAGTTCCGGGTCCACAGAGGTCACGCGGCTCCAAGCGGCCTTAATGTCGTTGAGTATCAGGGAGACGAGCATCTCCAATAGGGCCTGTCCGATTTCCGTAAGCTCCTCCATCGTCGTGGGGTTTCGGTCCTCCGTGCCTCCTAACAGGCGCCCAAGGATGACCCAACTGATGTCAGGGCTGATGGTTAGCACCATCCGCCCAGGCAAAGGAGGGAGTCTGATCATATGGAAAAGGCTCGCGGGAGGGATTTCTCGCAAGTAATCATCAAACCGTCCTTGTTCGGTCAACACGACGCGAGGTCGGATGTTCGTCCGGATATGAGGGGGCAGGGAGGATGTCAAGCGCTCAGCAAGATCCTCGTGAACCAGCTCAACTGCCCGCAATTGCTCCTTGGAAAACGGATTTGGAGACCAAAAGTTATAGGGGCGAATATTCTTGTCCTGCTTCTCTTTGCTCGGCGTCTCGATAGGAGCGGGCCGATCTATGAGATCGGAAAGATTGATCCCGTCTTCCGCGGAACCCTTCTCGACTTCAAGAGCCCCTCGCAGAAGTGCATCAATCTCAGCCTGAGATAGCATGGCCCATTGCACCCCAAACTCGGTGAGAGAGATCCACGGATGAATGATCGGGCAATCGCGTCATGCTTTGAGATCGATCCTTTGCGGCATGAAGCCGCTTGGTTTCATCCGAATTGCGCCCCGCCTTGGGTTCTCCTGGGCAGCTGCATTGCCCTCGATGACCAGTCGTCAGAGAATTTGCCATCCTTTGGTGAGAACGGCAGGCTTTCTGTAGACAGACTACACTTTGTCTGGAGGCAGGCAGAGGATCAAGGCCAGGCGCATCTTCATGCCTCCTCGGCATCCCATCGCAGTGGGAAGATTGCCATGTGCCGTGTCCATGAAATGTGGTGAAGGCTTTCATCCAGTGCTTCATGGGGGATTCTCATATGCCAAGCGTCCCCGCCACTGCGTGGGAAAACATTAACACATGAATGGTTCGCCGTCAGTAAACCGATAGTTAAAGTGGTATGAAGGGGAGCTTAACGGCGGCGGGATATTAAAAGCAATGGCATACCATGTGCAACCATCTCCTTATATTTCTCTCCCAGACGCGGATCGGAGCTTGCCCGGGAGGGCAGCTCCGATCCGGAGTTTTTGTCCGGCGTTAAGCAGGGACGGTCATCGCCTGCATGGCAGCTTGTTCTTCGGCCGAGAGCATACGCACCATGTCAAGCAAGATGATCAATCGGTCGTCGACTTTGGCGATGCCCATAATCATGCCGCTCTCTGCACCGGCGACGATGGGGGAGGGCGGCTCGATGGCTTCTTCCGGGACCCTGAGCACTTCAGAGACATCGTCCACGATGGCGCCGGCTTTTCCGCCGTCCATCTCGACCACAACAATGCGCGTTTCATGAGCAGCCTCGTGGGGCGGCAGGCCGAAGCGCTTGCGCAGATCGATGACAGGCAGGACTTCGCCACGCAGATTGATGACACCTTCAACGAACTCTGGGGCGTGGGGCACGGCAGTGATGCCCTGCATTTTGATGATGCCTTCGACGGCGGCGATATCGATCCCATAGTATTCATCGCCCAGATCGAAGATCACGAGTTGGTGGTCCATGTTAGTAACCTCGTCATGTGTTCCCCGAGGCGCCGACCACATGGACCGGCTGCCTCGGGGTGTGAGATGAACCTCATGGCTGAGCCTTGCCGTCTGATCCCTGGACACCCTGCTGGACGGGTTCCGGGCCAGGGTCGCCGGCGAGGGGCAGCTTCTCGCGGGCTGTCTCATCCTTCGCAGACCCAAGCGTGGTGCCATCCTGTTGCCGACTGACAACTCTGGCCTCGCCCTTGCCCGAGTGTTCCAGGGTGAACTTGGCAACCAGTTCCTGCAAATCCGTGGCCATTTCGGCCAGGGCCCCGGCGGAAGCACCGACCTCTTCCACCTGCGCGTTCATCTCTTCGGCGGCGGCTGAAACTTCTTCTACAGCAGCCGAGTTCTCTTCGGAGACCGAAGCGATGTTCTCGAAGGCCTGGTTGATCTCGGAGGAGCCAGCCGCCATCTCTTCGGCAGCGGCATTGTTTTCCTCCGCAATGGAGGAGAGTGTGTCAACAGCCGAGACCAATTCGTCGGAGGAAGCAGCGATCTCCTCGGAAGCGGCGGAAATCTCTTCGATCTGCCTGTTGACATCTTCGACTGCTTTGAGGATTGATTGAAGCGCTTCACCTGCCTCGTTGGCTTTGGAAGTACCGACTTCGACTTGCTCTTCAGATTCGCCCATTGCGCTGACGGCTTCGGTGACTGAGGCCTGCATATCGGCGATCAGCTGCCCGATCTCCTGAGTGGCAGCGACGGTGCGTTCCGCCAGCTTGCGCACCTCTTCGGCCACCACTGCAAATCCCTTGCCATGTTCTCCGGCGCGGGCGGCCTCAATGGCAGCGTTTAGGGCCAGCAAGTTCGTTTGGGAAGCGATGTCATCGATGGTCTCGATGATTTGGCCGATCTGCTCAGAACGCTCGCCCATCTGCTCGACCTTCTCGGACGAGATGGCAACCTTCTCTTTGATCAGCCGCATACCTTCTACGGTTTCGTCCACAATCCTGGTGCCCTCACGGGCTGCTACGGCAGCTTCAGAGGCGCCGGCGGAGCTCTTTTGGGCGTTGGCCGAGATCTGCTGGATTGCGGCGTTCATCTGGGAGGTAATCTCGGATGACTTGGCAACCGCCTCACTTTGCTCCTGTGTACCTTGGGCCACACCATCGATGGCACGCCCCATCTGTTCAATCGTGGCGGCTGTCTTTGTGACCGATTCGGTCTGCTGCTGGGTTCCCTGGGCGACTTGCTGAATGGTTGTTGCGATCTGCTCGGTTGCCTGGGAAGACTGATCGGCAGCGGACGAGAGCTGGGTGGCAGCGGCGTCCACATTGTTGGCTGCATCCATCACACTCGTGACCATTTCTTTCAAGTTTTCAGCCATCCGATCAAAGGCCAAACCGGCATCCTGCAAGCGGGCGATCACGCCATTGAAGGCTTTCGCCATCAGCCCAATTTCATCGCCCGAGTTGATGGGAATCTCTTCACTGGCGATTTCGAATGTTCGCGTGAGATCGCCTTCTGCCAGCAATCCTATCTCTGTCGCGAAGTTGGGCAAATCGACTTCGGCGATGGTCTTGATCGCATCGGCAACGGTTGCGACGGGCTTCGAGACACTCCGGGAGAGGAAGAGCCCAATCCCAATGGCAAACACGAAGCCGATTGCGATTCCTGCGATGGTCTGGGTCGTTCCTTGCGAGGCAGCCGCCTCTGATTCTGCTTCGGCGGTTGTGATGGCATCGAGGCTTTGCTGGTCGACGGTTTCCAGGAGGCCGAGAATGTCGTTTCCGATCTGATCGATTTCCTGGACATATGCAGGCAGATCGGATTCGAGCGAGACCAAATTCTTCTGTTGCTCGATGAAACCCGAAGCCGCCACCTGGAACTCTTCGTCTTGGATGCGGTCCATCTCGACGACGATAGACCTCAATTTGGGATCGTCTATGGATTTGACGGTTCCCAGCTCTGTTTCACCACCATTTAGCAGGGCTTCGATCAAGCTCTCAAGATCGGAGATGGTTGCGGCGTACTCTTCCTCAATCGCATCTGATGAGGATGCGTCACGGGATAGAGCAAATTCCTCCATAAGGAGCGGGGCCTTGGCCAGCATGGCCTTGATTTCAATTGCGATCGCCGACCAGGTGGTCTCCGTATTCAGGATCTCTTTTGCAGATGTGCCAGCGGCGGCTCTCGACACAGCGCGAGCCTTCACTTCTTGCTCGAAGTCTTTCGCCAATTCGTTGAATCGATCAACGGCAGCTTCATAGTCCTCTATCTTCTCATCTATCCCATCCTGTTCTTCTTGGATCTGCACTTTCAGATCGTAGATGCTCTGGATGGCAGGCTCGAACTCATCCATATGGGATTGATGAACTTGCTCGACGAGGGCTCGGATGGATTCATCATGCGTTGCAGCGATCGTACCTTCAGCGGTTTCCCCACCATTCAAGATGGTATCCGCCAAATCGCTAAACACCTGGGCATTCTGCTCATGTTCGTCCCACAATTCATCGAGGGATTCGAGATCGGATGCCTCTCGCAGTCGCATAGCGAGCCACAAGTCTGTCTTGATGGATTGGTTCATTTGCATCGCCGAGTCTCTCAGCGATGCGGCCTCTGTGATGGCGGCGGCTTTCTCTCCCATGGTTCGCGTGCTGATAAAGCCGAGCACGCCAACGATCAGCAAGATCAAAGCAGCGATTAGAAAACCGCCTATGAGCTTCGTGCTGATTTTCAGGTTCTTCAACATAGCTTCACCTCGGGTCTTTCTCCCTTGCTCATTTGAAGGCCCGGACTGGCCTCGGTCGTGACATCCGTGACTTCCTTGAGATTGATGGCCTGCTTCAACCTGGAAGAATCATGTGCCACGCAATACATCTTCGGATAGCCTTCTTGAAGCCTCCATAAAGGGTGAATAACAATGACATAAAGCGGACGTAAACTCTCATGGCCTGAGCGATCTCGCCGATGCCCGAACTCTCTGCTGATTGGCTCTGTCCCGCGAATGCCGCGCAGAAAGAACGCGAGAAGGAACTTAATCTCTTCCGCCCTGGTTCCAAGCTATGTGGGCCAGGAGCAGATTTCCAAGGCTCATTCTTGGATTCCTGATTTCGCTCGCCCTGGATCAGACATCTGCTCAGGATGTCAACCTTGCCATGCTCTTCATCCCTAGAG
>Ga0190360_1001606_pt1 | contig 11514 bp, 17 predicted proteins | sample 48721834_MG_FD_161271 | JGI IMG/M metagenome (GOLD analysis project Ga0190360, IMG submission 161271) | Hydrothermal vent microbial mat bacterial communities from Southern Trench, Guaymas Basin, Mexico - 4872-18-3-4_MG | ecosystem: Environmental > Aquatic > Marine > Hydrothermal vents >... | reverse complement strand
GTAGGTTTCTGTTTGAAGCTTCCTGTGATGTCAGGGATTGATGTCGTAAAAACATTTTCGAAAGCTGGCTGGATTGTTGTCAGGGAGAGAGGAAGCCATATAATTATGGAAAAAGAGGGTGTGGATATGCTTTTGACAATACCCAAGAAAAATGAAGTGAAAAGAGGAACATTACGAAGTTTAATTGCTGATGCAGGGATGACTGTAGATGAATTTGTTAGATTATCCAAGAAATAAAATCGAAGTTATAAAAATAATAAAAAATTAAAAAACATCTCAGAAAAATATAAATATACAGGAAAAGAAACATATAAAAAAGTGAGTGTATAAAGGAGTAACATGCTTTCACAAAAAGAGATAAAACTCATAACGGAGACACGGGATCTCCTCGAGGAACTCCTTGAGACATTAGAGATCATGGGGGATAAGAATCTCATGGAGGAGATACGAAAAGCGCAGGAAGACATCAAAGAGGGAAGAGTGCGAGATTTTGATGAATTTGTAAAGGAACTGGATTGAATGTACACCATCAAGACGACTAACCAATTTGAAAAGACGTTTAAAAAGATGGATAAAGAAACAAGGGACAGAATTGTCAGGAGAATTACACAATTGAAGGAAAACCCATATAGAAACACAAAGAAGCTCCATGGAGAATTGCAAGGACTGTATAGTTTGCGAATTGGGGATCACAGAGTGATGTTTTCTTTAGATGAGGAGAAAGGTCTTATTATACTACTATCTGTTGGTCATAGAAAGAGTGTTTATAAGGAGTAAGAGTTCTGGAGAAAAAGAAGGAATTGTAATATGATATGTATTATTACGGAGCGAGGTATTACGATCCTATGATAGGGAGATTCACAACAAAAGATCCGATAAAAGGTAATTTAATAAACCCGCAAATCTGTACGTGGACTGTCTCATTCAAATTCTCCGTAATCTTTCTTAAAAGGAGACATTTTCCTTAGTTCAGAAATGACCTCTGGAAGTACCTCAAGTAAATAATCCACATCTTTTTCAGTATTGTCCTTTCCCAGTGTAAGCCTTAAGGATCCATGAGCATCCTCCGGTTTTAGACCTATTGCAAGAAGAACATGACTTGGTTTCAACGATTTAGATGAGCATGCAGAACCTGTAGAGGCTTCTATACCCCTTGAGTCCAGTAACAGGACCAAAGACTCCCCTTCTATGAATCTGAAAGAGAAATTAGCATTTATAGGTAATCTTTTTTCAGGATGGCCGTTCAGCCATGCGTTATCTATCTTCAGAACATTATCTATGATCTTGTCTCTTAACTTCTGCAATCTTGGCATTACTTTTGGTCTTTCTTCTTCCCCAATTCTTATGGCCTCTCCAAATCCAACGATCCCTGCTATATTCTCTGTCCCTGACCTTAATCCTCCTTCATGCCCTCCTCCATGTAACAAAGGATCGATCTTCACGCCTTTTCGTATATAAAGACACCCCACACCTTTAGGTCCAAATATTTTGTGAGAGGAAATTGAAAGCATATCCAGATTCATTTTTTTCACATCTACGGGAAGCTTTGTAACACTCTGCACTGCATCTGTGTGTAGATACGCATTAGACTCTTTGACGATCTTTCCTATCTCATTCATCTCTTGAACAGTTCCTATTTCGTTATTCGCGTGCAATATAGAGACAATAATCGTATCGTTTCTTAAAGAAGATTCTAGATCTCCTAGATCTATGAGTCCGTGCTTATCCACATCCAAGTACGTTACTTCAAAACCTATTTTTTCAAGCCACCTGCATGTATTCAATGTACAGTCGTGCTCTATCTTTGTGGTGATTACATGTTTTCCTTTATTTTTGTTCGCAAAAGCAGCACCTTTTATAGCAAAGTTGTTTGATTCTGTACCTCCAGAAGTAAAATATATCTCGGAGGGATCTGCATTTATAACCTTTGCTACCTTTTCTCTAGCCTCTTCCAATGATTTTTTCGCTTCCTGACCCAAAGAGTGAAGAGAAGAAGCATTTCCATATCTTTTTCCAAAATATGGCAACATGAAGTTTAGAACTCGTTTATCTACAGGAGTTGTGGCAGAATGGTCCATGTATATCATTTTTTCACCTTTTTTCTATAATTTTCAATGGCTTTTTTCAGACCATCTGCGGCAAGATTTGAACAGTGCATCTTTATTGGCGGCAGTCCATCCAGTGCATCGGCAATGTCTTTTTTTGTTATTTTTTCTGCCTCTTCCAAGGTTTTACCTTTTGCGAGTTCAGTGATCATTGAAGAAGTGGCTATCGCCGCAGCACAGCCCATGGTTTCCCATCCTATATTCTTTATTTTGTTACCGTTTACTTTAATGTAAATGTACATAACGTCACCACAGATGGGATTTCCTACCTTACCAACAGCATCATAATCCTTGGGCTTTCCCTTATTTCTCGGGTTCATAAAATGATCTACCACTTTCTGAGTGTACATAACGCTATAACGCCGTTATAATTTAAAAAGGTTTGCACAAGATTTTTTAAGGTAAAGAAATATGGAGATCATGAGTATTCTGATTATAGTGGGAAGCAGGAGCGATATGCATATAGCTGAGAAAGTGAGTAAAATTTTAGAAGAAAACAACGCAGATTATGATCTGGAGATCGCATCCGCACACAGAGAACCACAGAAAGTCTTAAAACTGATAAAAAATAAAGATTACAAGGTTTATATTTGCATTGCAGGTCTTTCTGCTGCTTTACCTGGATTCGTGGCATCACAAACAGATAAGCCTGTTATTGGTGTTCCTGTTTCTGCAAAACTGGGGGGGCTGGATGCACTGCTCTCCATCGCGCAGATGCCCAAAGGTGTGCCTGTAGCCTGTGTAGGAATAGATAATGGAGAAAATGCAGCTTATCTTGCCCTGAGGATATTAAAAATTTGAAAAGTTTTAGATAATATTTACTTCTAAATTCTTTAAAGATGCCTCAATCATCTTTTTAATCTCTATTTTCTCTTCTATCTTCAAAATCCTTTCCAAATTTGTGTTTATAGCTGGATATTTAGGTACATACTGGCATTTTATACTCTTTTTTACTGAAGTCTCATATGTTCCAATTTTTTTTGCTGTATCTATTATCTCCTGTTTGTCCATGCATAAAAGAGGCCTCAAAATAGGGATATTTACGCTCTGCTCCAGTACATAAAGATTCTGAAGCGTCTGAGATGCTACCTGGCCTATGTTTTCGCCTGTTACGAGAGCTTTATACCCATATTTTTCTGAGATCTCTGCTGAGATCCTGTACATCATTCTTTTGCAGAAGATGCATATGAACTTTCTATCCCATCTTCCTGATTTTTCTAAAAACTCGTTCAGAATAGAAGCATGATCTATCGAGTAAAGTTTAAATTTTTTTTTGAAGATATCCGAGAATATTTTTATTGTTTTTAGAGTTTTTTTCTCAGATTCTCCATCTGTTCTAAAGTAGATAAAATCCAGATCATATCTCTTTTTAAGAACTAAATACGCAGCTACTGGGGAATCTATACCTCCAGAGTTTAGAGATAGAAACATCACACCCTCCTGGATAGAGTAGATAAAGGATGGCCCTTGCTTCTGTACTCATACTCCTTGTACCATCCAAAAGGGATTCTATAAACTTCCATTTCCAGCTTTTTTGAGATCTCGTCCAGAATATGCATAGACACACTGGGAGATGCTGGCTTGTCTATAAAAAGATGGATAAATGGAAACAAAACTATCTTTTCAGCTTTTATTTTCTCAGACACATCTAAAATTTCATTTACCACTTTATCTATCTTATCCTCATCTTTATCTTCTATTGCCAAGTAGACAAGCAGAGCTTGCTCTATTTTCCTTTCTTTATTTTCCTCCGTTAATTCCTCTCTTTCTTTTGTAGCCTTTTTTTTAGCTTTCCAGTATATGTAATCTATATGCTTAAAGAGTAAATGCATTTAAACACCTAAATTTTATCGCTTTTTGCAATCTCTCTGAGTCTCTCATCGCCTTTTATTTCCTTTATAAAATTATAAACCTCTTTCGGAACGTTTTCTTTCCAGTTTTCCCCTTTTATAATTTTGGATCTTATCTTTGTTGAGTTGTAAAAATCTCTTGAGTAAAGGGGGAGAGATTTCACCAAGAATCCTTCTTCTTTAAAAAGTCTTACGGTCAAAGGTTCGTTTGAGTACACAACATCAAACTTTGGAACTATATTACAAACATGTCTCACCCATAATGCGTGTATATGCAGATCTGTGATAGGGATTATTATTACTCTTGAAAGATCATCTATCGTTCTTCTTATCATCTCTATCCTCTCGCTGCATGTAAAAGGATTTTTCAATGTATGCGAATACTGTGCAGATCCTATCCCGATTATGAGTTCATCGTTCTCTTCCAAAATCTTTTTGACATTATGAATATGCCCCCTGTGAAAAGGCTGAAATCTTCCTACGTACAATGCTCTCATAAATCTTATACGCTAAGGAACTTAAAAAGGTTAATGAAAGTTTTTTATATTTTCAATATAAGTTTGTTTATGAAAAAATGGATCTTTCTTCTGATCCTCATCCCCTGTGTTCTTGCATCACCTAATGTTTACAAGTTTGGGGAAGATTACTGGTTTGAAAACGAGAACACGATAAAAACAGATACAGGATGGGTCTATAATATTGAAGATTTGATGGATTACACGGTAGAAGGAGAGGTAATGGGGGTAAGGTTCTATAAAGAGGATAAAGCGCCCTTCGGGCTAGTAGATGTGGCATTAGCATGGGGGGATATCTTAAAACCTGAGATCAAGGAAAATCTTGAAGTAACAATGGAGTACAGATACTGCAGTTACTACTACACCTGTGAAAACTCAGAGATATCGTTTTATTATTTGAGGACTCACATGAGTAACAATCATCTTATTCCTGCATCCGAAGATATTTTTAACAAAATCATAAAGATAAAAAAGGGAGATTATATCAAGATATCCGGGACTCTTGTATATATTAAAGGAGAAAAACGTGAGAATAACAAGATTGAAAGAATGGAGTGGGGTCCGTCTTCCACAACTTTAGAAGACGAAGGAGATAAGGCATGTGAGATTATTCTTGTGAAATCCTTGGAGTTTGTTACCCAAGAACCATCAATTTCGGAAACGCCGAATCCTCTTAAAAATTTTGAAGAATTTTATAAAAACGTATGGAAATCTTTCGTGATAATATTTATAGTAGTATTTCTTATATTATACATACCATCCAAGTTATTATCTCGAAAAAAAGAAAAAGTTTCTCCTAGATACGATATAGCTGCAAATATGATAGAATATTATACAAAAAAGGGATACAGAGTCTTAAAATATAATTTTAACGATCCCTTTCTTAAAATTGCTATCTCAAAAAATGAAAAGATATACTTAGCCACCATCGATTTAAAGACAGGAAAAATAAGTTATAGGCTTATCAGATGATCATTAACTATTATTTTCTCTTTTGTAACTTCTCCAATTATTCTTCCATCTTTTAACAAATCTAAAGCTTTATCTACATCTTTTTTGTCCAATACGACAGCAAAACCTACCCCCATGTTGTATGTTCTGCACATCTCATCAAAATCTACTCCTTTCTCCATGATCTTATTGAAAATATAAGGTATCTCAGGAATCTCGATTTTAGCTCCAGAAGCTACCCTTTTCAGTTTTAAAAAACCACTTCCAGTTATATGCGATAATCCTTTTATGTCTACATTGGAAATTAGTTTCAATATCTCTTTCACGTAAATTTTTGTGGGTTTTAAAACCTCTCTTAAAAGCTTTTCATCGTTTTCAAACAGCTTTCTTGCCAGAGATATTCCGTTGCTGTGAATTCCTGAAGATTTTAATCCTATGATTATATCTCCTTCTTTTGCTGTCGGATTTAAAACTTTTTCAGTCATCCCTAAAGCAGTAGCTCCCAGATCAAACTTTTGGTTCATGTTGGAGTGTACAGCTGTTTCTCCCGACACGATAGCGATATTTGCTTCTTTTGCCCCCTTTAAAAGTCCTTTCCCAAGCTCTTTCATAAATTTCTCGTCTGGTTCTCGTACAACTATATAATCCGATATAGCAATCGGCTCAAATCCATCGCAGATCAGATCATTTACTACCATCGCGATCAGGTCTATTCCTATCGTATCATACTTATTCAGCTTCTCTGCCACAAGAGTCTTTGTGCCAACGCCATCGGTAGATAGTGATAGATAATACTTTCCTATCTTTAAGTAACCACCTTTTTTGGATAATATCTCATTTCTAAGATCTAAAGAAGGCCTTATAACTTTCAAAAGCTCTTTTACAGCTTTTTCCTCTGCGTAAACGTCCACTCCTGCATCAGAGTACTTCATGATTCTTATCTGTTTGGTAGTTTAAAATGGTTTTGGGTAATCAAATACAAAGGTTAAAAACAAGAAAGATTAAGAACGAACAAAAAATTTATAAGAGGAAAGGTGCATGGATATATATAAGCTATGACTGTATATAGCCTGATTTGGGATTTTTTGCAGTAAAAGGAAACTTTAAAAGGGCGATATTACTGTAAAGTTAATAAAGAGATGAAAATTGATGAAAATCAAATTAGCTTGTGGAACTGACGATGGAATCGAGTTTAGCAATGAACATTTTGGATCATCAAAGTATTTTTTAATTTATGAGTTGGATTTAGATACAAAAAAATTAAAATTTTTGGAAAAATTGGAAAATTCAAGTCCTGAAGAGAAAATACATGGAGATCCTAAAAAAGCAAAAAAGATTTCTGAATTAATAGAAGAGGCATCTGTTTTAGTTGGATTTAAAATGGGACCGAATATAATTAGAATAAGAAAAAAGTTTATTCCAGTTATATCGAGAGAAAAAAATATTAAAATAGCTTTAGAGGAGCTTAAAGAACTTAGTCCTGAGATAAAAATAGAGTTGAATAAAAAAAATGAAACTGATAAGAAAATTCTATATATAAATAATTAGGAGGTTACGAAATGGTAAAAATAGATGAAAATAGATGTATCGGTTGTGGAATTTGTGCAAACATCTGTCCAGAGGGGATGAAAATTATAAATGGAACTGCAAAAATAAAAAATGAAAATGCTCCGTGCATAAAAGAAGCTGCTGCGTCATGCCCAAGACATGCAATAATCCTTGAAGGTAATGAGCCCGATAGTCCTATCAATAATAATACAGCACCCTATAACAAAAATTTTGAGGTAGGCAGAGGCCGTAGAAAAAGAGGAGAAGGTAGAGGTTTGGGGATGGGCAGAGGATCCGGGAGAGGTAGAAAAGGACGACAATAATTACTGAAAAATATGAAGTTACCAAATTTATTATAAAAAGTATATGGCAGAACATTTCAGCACTTCCTTTTCATTTCGTGAAAAGTTGAAAGGGTCATGATGATTAAACAAAAACAAATAATACTATCCATTCTATCTATACTCATCTTAGTTTTACTTATCGGGGGCTGTTTAAACCTTAATACTTCTAACAAAGATTATAGCCCTGGGGACCATACTGGCTCGATAACAGTTGATGGATTGGAACGAAGTTATCTCATTCATATACCGTCTTCCTATAACAAAACAAAAAAGATACCACTTGTGATTGCTCTTCATGGAGGCGGAGGATCAGGAAAAAACATGAAGAAACTTACGCTCGGTGGTTTTAACATTCTCTCTGATAAAGAAGGTTTCATTGTTGTTTATCCTGACGGCATTGAAAATCACTGGAATGATGGCAGAGGAGTACAGAGATACCGTGCACAGAGAGAAAACATAGATGATGTAGGTTTTATATCAGCATTGATCGATTATCTTGTAGAAAAATACAACATAGATGAAAAACGTGTTTACGTCACCGGGATGTCAAATGGAGCGATCATGTCTTACCGCCTTGCTTGTGAATTGTCGGAAAAGATTGCTGCCATTGCTCCTGTTGCTGGAGCGATTCCTGAGAATATAGCTTTGTCATGTTCGCCTTCAAGACCAATTTCAGTATTGATCATTAACAATGTAGAAGACCCAATGGTTCCGTGGGAAGGTGGAGAGCTTAGATTCGGTTCCTTAAGGCTCGGTAAAGTATTATCTGTGCCAAACACAGTTAAATACTGGGTAACTCATAATAACTGTTCTTCGTCACCCATAATTACATGGGAACCAGATATAGATCCGCAGGATGGTACACGAGTATGGAAAGAAGTTTATGGTCATGGTAAAAATGGAACTGAGGTGATTCTATATGGTATTGAAGGCGGTGGGCATACATGGCCCAATGGGTATCAGTACATGTCGGAGCAGATTATCGGCAAAACAAGTAGAGATATAGATGCAAACGAGATCATATGGAATTTTTTCAAGAAGCACTGATGAAGCGACTGTATATACTAAACTATGTGAAATTCCAATTTCAGCTGAGACACAAAATTTAAAAACAATAGAGATTTATGCGCATGCGAGTAATAAAAACTTAAGGGAAATAAAGAGTCCCTTAGATAGTTTGGAAATAAAAAGAGGTGATATGAAGAATGAATAGAAATTTTTATAAAAAGATGAAGAACTATAAAGAAATAAAAGGATTCATCCAAAATGAGTATATACGCATTGCGGATATACTCCCATTATGGAACGATATACGCATTGCGGATATGAACGAGTTATCTGCAATTCGGTTGGGAGTAGGATATGAGAGCTGTGATAGAATTTATTAAGAAAGAAATTGTTCTATTCATATTCCTTTTTCTATTTATTATTCTATCTGTTTTGCATCCCTACGAAATAGCCAGTTATCCTTCTTTTGTAGATTGGAAAACAATAATAGCGCTTACAGGGTTGCTTATAATTACTACTGGATTAAAGGAAAGTAACTTTTTTTTTGTTTTTTCTAAAAAGCTATTAATGAGGCTAAAAACTGAGAAAAGCCTATCACTTTTTATGATTTTACTTTCAGCATTACTATCAACGTTTCTCACAAATGATATAACACTATTTATAGTGATTCCATTAACTATTAGTATGCAAAACATAGTAAAAAACGACATTTCTAAATTAGTAATATTTGAAGCGATTTCTGTTAATGTGGGTTCGGCTTTGACACCAATTGGCAATCCTCAAAATATCTTTTTATGGCATAGGTGGGGTATTTCTTTTATAACTTTTATTGTAAAGATGCTTCCATTAGTTACTCTTCTTCTTGGTACTCTTTTAATATTTGCGAGGTTTGTTTTCCCTGAAAAAGAACTAAAAATTTTAGAAAGGTCTAATGATGATATGAAACAGGACAAAGTGTTATTTACTTTATCCATAGCATTATTGATAGTTTATGTATTATCTATTGAAGCGGAGTGTACTGATTTAGTTTTACTACCGATCTTTGTACTTTTCCTTATATTTTATAGAAAGGTTTTGTTGAAAGTAGATTGGTTGCTATTATTGCTTTTTGCTATAATCTTTGTTGATTTTCATATTATAGCAAGTGTCTCTATTATATCAAAAAGTGTGAATACGATAAATCTGCATTCTGCAGGTAATGTATTTCTGTTTTCTGTACTCACTTCTCAATTATTTAGTAATGTCCCAGCCAGTGTGTTTGTTTCAAAATTCACTCATAACTGGACCGCAATCACTTATGGGGTAAACGTTGGAGGGAACGGCTTAGCTATAGCGTCTTTGGCTAACATTATTGCGTTGAGAATGATGAAGAGCAAAAAAATATGGATAAAATTCCATAGATATTCAATACCTTACTTTCTGATAACGGGATGGATTGTCTATGCATTCTTTTATGTTCTATAGTTCCAACCGAACAGCAGATAACAGCGGGTATGCAGTTTGCTTACGCTCACCCAAACCCTTACGGGCTTCGCATACCCGTAAAACGTTGTGTGAAAAGTATATAAAGAGGGATAGCTATAAAGAATAGATGATGATTATGAGAGACTCATCGTTCTGGAGTGATGTTGTTACACGAGTAATCAGCACCTACGCCATCGTGATTTTCGCGATGTTGTGGGTCGGGTTCATTGTCGCACTGGTCGTGAACCAGGAGTGGCTGGACTTGGTCTGGAACTGGGTGCGAGGCTTGCCTTTGGTCGCACAGATCATTGTCTGGGTGTTGTTTCTCCCCGGCATGGTGGGGCTGTGGATCTGGGAATCCTCCTGGCCAGCTCTGGTACGCCTATTGGCATTTGGAGGAATCGTGGGCTGGACTGTCCTTGCTGTGTCCAGCTTCTTACGATCCGTGCGATAGACGTCTCTGCAGCTCCACAGAGTCGGCCGAGCCGAGCCAAGGGGACACGAGCTGGAGTGAAGACTTCATAGCGGCCAGGAGGTCGACGATCAAGATAAGTAACTGAAATGCTGTGCCTGAGAAAGACGAAAAGGATGGGTGAGAAAACCTTAAAAGTGAAAGGTGTTTAACACGGCTATGAAAAAAATCATTACCATTAGTTTACCGCTACCTTATAGATTGGGGACTGTAAATTGCTACCTCATAAAAACCGACACCAGCTATATCCTGATCGACACGGGATGTTCAAATAAGCGCACCGAACTTGAAAAAGAACTTGAAAGCGCAGGCTGTAAGCCTGACAATCTCAAGCTTGTCGTTTTAACACATGGAGATTTCGACCATACTGGCAATGCCGCTTATCTCCGTGAAAAGTTCGGTGCAAAAATAGTCATGCACCATGACGATTCGGGAATGGTCGAACGTGGAAACATGTTCTGGAACAGAAGAAAAGGTAATATTCTCCTCGGAATGATAGCTCGCATCCTATTCAGGTTTGGCAAAAAGGAAAAATTCAAACCAGATTTATATATTGATGAGGGATACAATCTCTCTGAATATGGATTCGATGCTAAAGTTCTTCATATTCCAGGGCACTCGAAGGGTTCAATTGGAATACTTACAGCCGATGGCAACCTGTTTTGCGGTGATCTGTTTGAAAACAAAGATAAACCTGTTCTCAGTTCTATTATGGACGACTTAAGGGCAGCGAATGCCAGTATCGAGAACCTGAAAAAGTTAAAAATTAATACTGTTTATCCGGGGCATGGCGGACCATTCTCAATGGAACTGTTTATGAAAGAATTCAAACAGAATGCTATAGATAAAATGAATGGGGCAACAAATGAAACGAATAAAAATATATCGGGAGGCGATTTATGATGTTAGATTTCTTATCTGAGAGACCAACAGAAAAAACCACAAAATATCTCTTAATCTTTAGTTTACCACTGCTTATTATTACAGCATCTATTGTGATGTATTTATTAAAATTATCCAATTATCCTGGGACTCTTGATGAAACCCAACTCGGATTTAGTGCTGAATATATTAAATCTAATTTTAGTCATATGAGTAATGAAGATATGTCTATTTTTATTATTGCCAATATCTTTGACTATGGTTTTATGATTGCTTATGGCACATTCTTTTTTAGTTTAGCATTAACTCTTACAAGAAAATTAAAAGAAGGTAGTATTTGGAAAAAAATTGGTTATTCTGTTTCTATTTTTGGAG
>Ga0190360_1001605_pt1 | contig 11515 bp, 14 predicted proteins | sample 48721834_MG_FD_161271 | JGI IMG/M metagenome (GOLD analysis project Ga0190360, IMG submission 161271) | Hydrothermal vent microbial mat bacterial communities from Southern Trench, Guaymas Basin, Mexico - 4872-18-3-4_MG | ecosystem: Environmental > Aquatic > Marine > Hydrothermal vents >... | reverse complement strand
TTCCTAATTTATTTCATTCTTACATAAAAAATAGAAATACATTTAATACAGATTAAATAGGATAACAAGTTAATTTTAAAAATTTAGAAATTTTTAATAAATTTGACAAATTTTATTTTTAAATTGTTTAGAAAAATATATTAGACAATGATTTTTTAAATATTCATAATAAAGATCAATTTATAAATTGATAATAAAATGAGAATAATAAAAGATAATTTCACTCCAGAGTTATGTATTCTAATTTTATTTGATAATTCTGCTATTCCAGTAACCGTTTTTGGACTAACTGGTAAAATTGACCCATTTTTGATTGCAGGATTTAGTCAAGCAGTAAGTTCTTTCATCAATTATATTTCCACATATCTTCCAGATTTGTCTATGGAAAATGCGGTAATTAATAACTTTATAAACTCCGGTTTTTACTATAGAAAATTTACATGGGAAAAAAATAATAAAGAATATGCGTTTATTTTTAGGCCAATATACAACAAATTATTTTCCAAAGACTGGGTTAGTAAAATATTGAATGCGATAGTAAAAGAGTTGGAAAAAGCTGATGATATCGCTAAAAAATCCCTTGAATTATTTCAATCTTTTAATTCCACTCTTTTTGATGAAATTAAATCAATTGATTATATTAGAGAATATGAGGAAAAAACATACCCCAATTCAAATTATAAATTACTTTTTAGGGAATCAGGAGTAAAAACTGGTTCATTAGACGACCCTAACCTCGAAGAAATTATTGACTTAATTGTTAATAATTTTAATCTAGTTTCTGAATGTAAACTTAATTTTGATGGACATGTATATGATGTCAAAAAAGAAACTATTAATGGAAATTTTGTATATTACAGAATAACTACTTTTACAGAGACCTGGAGTGATTAAACAATATCAACCGCTTATTTTTCAAAAAAATTTTTAGGTAGATAAATATGGCTGATTTTATAAAAATAAGCTCGAACAATGTTAAAGAAATAGAAGCAATTGATGGGATATTTAGGAAAACTTTAGTGTATAGCGACCAAATGATGATGGTACAATTTAAGTTATTGAAAGGTGCAAATTTACCAGTTCACTCACATCCACATGAACAGATGGGATTTATTATTTCTGGTAAATTAGAGTTCAATGTTAATGGAAAATCGGAGATATTAAATCCTGGAGATTCTTATTTAGTAAAAAGCAATATTGAACATGGAGCTAAAGTACTAGAAACTGCGATTGTGATCGATATTTTTACTCCAGCACGAGATGATTATAAATAATTTATCCAAAAAACCAAAAAACTTGATTTTTTAAATTAAAAAAATCAGAGGGTTAATGGATATGTAAATGCATAAACCATTATTATTAAGCAAATTATCGACGAAATAGCTATTAAAATAGTCAATATTTTTACATGCTTCTTTTTTATTATTATCAAAATAAAAAGACCGACCGCTAACAATGAAAATAGCCATAAAAACCAAACAATAAAATCTTCAATTATTAAAATGTCCATAATTAATCACCTTTTAAATATATGGCCAAGCATAATATAGGCCTAAGTTTATTATTATAATTACTGTAAATGCTGCGCATATAATATAAAATAACTTATCATATTTTTTTGAAATTTGGGCTGCCATAAAGCTTGCAACTAAAATTAATACCGAAATAACTAATACAAACGACAAATAATTGTCTATATAAACAAATTCGCCATACATTTTTTTGACCTCAACTTCTTAAATTATATAACAAATCAAATACATAGAAATCCCGCACAAGACCGGATTTAGAATATTGTCGCTATAATAAAGTGGTGGGCTATAATAGTCTACTAAAAAGAATACTACCGAGCCAACTATTGAAACGACAATTCCTTGTAGTATACTGAAGGGCTTAAGTCCTGGATAATACATAGCCAATAATCCCGGGTCATTATATAAATTCATTAAAATAAAATAACTAAATAATGAAAAGATTAATGCTGAAATAAATCCACCGATGCACCCAGCCCATGTCTTCTTAGAACCTTTATGAACTTTTTTCTTTCCCATTGTTATTCCAACAATTGTTGCCACTGCATCAGCAAGCCCCGAAATTGAAATAACAGACATTGCTATAGGCGGAGGTAAAACTACGCCAACAAAAGCCATGCCGGTTAATAGGTAGATATGTGGTCCCATAGCCCCGCGTTCACTTTCTCTATAGGTCCCCTCAATCGTTTTAATGGGGTAATATCTAAAATTAAAAAACCTGAGAAAATCTGATAAAATTAATAGAAGATCTATTACTATTGCAATAAAAATTACAAGCCATTTGTTTAATATAAATGCAAAATAATGGTTATCTATTAAATCTTGGAAATCAATTTGGTCATAGGGTATATATGATGCAGCTGGAAGATGATTATATAGGGATACTGTGGAATTAAATACTCCCATTCCAATTAATTTTCCCAACATTAAATAACCTATTAAAATTGCGATAATACAAATATGAAACATTTTTCTTGAGATTTCAAGGTCTAATGGATGGATTTTATTTTCTTTTAGTTTTTCGATTTTCTCCTTTGAGTCGAAATTCTTAGAAATATATTTTTCTTTAATAAAATAAAACCCAAAAAATATGAAAATGAAGGACGTGAAATATAACACAAAGCAACCAATGGGATATGGAAATGTCCCGTGCAATAATGCATATTTTAAGGCATCTACATAAGCTTGTTGAGTACCTTTTGCAATATATGCCATGGTAGTATAATAAATAGAAGCCCCTTCTATAATAAATTTTAAAGATAAAAATACCAAAACCCCTGACACCAAAATAGGAGTCCATCCACCTGTCTTATTTTCTTTTATCACTGATTTGCCCATATAAAGGATCATAGGTATCATAATTAATAATTCTATTCCTATTCCTATCGTATAAATACCATAATTCGGGACTAATACCATTATAATTTCACTTTTCCTTTAATTTTTCCAATTAAATGATAGGTAATAAATAAATTAAATATGTACCAAATCCTATAATTAAAGGATTTAAAATGTTATCTGACATCTTTATTGGTGGGCTGAAATAATCTATAATAAAGAACAAACCCGCTCCTACTAATGCCATAATTGTTCCATTTATTATAGACCCGCCATATATTGGCATTAATAAGAAATAACACAGGATACCAAAAATTAAAGATGAAACAACTCCACCAATTCCTCCTTCCCATGTTTTACTCGAACCTTTTTTGAACTTATGTTTTCCAAAGGTAATTCCGATAATCGTAGCAAATGCATCACCAATCCCCGAAATTATTATAGTAATTGTTGCGGGCTGCGCCGGAAAAAACATAACAACAAATAATATGCCAAAAACAAAATATATATGCGGTCCTAAACTAGTTCTCTCTCTTTTTCTATATGTTTGAGACACCAACTTTAAGGGATAAAATCGATAGTATGATAATCTAACAAAATCTGTAAAAATTAATAATAAACAAATAATCGCTAAAATAAAAACTATCAGAAATATAGCCATATCAGAATTAGTCAATATGCTTGAAATATCTACACTTTGCCAGGGGATCTGTGTATATCCAAGGTCATATAATCGTTGGGTTGAATCAACAATAAATTGAAATATTGATTGATACATAATTTTTCCCAGAAATAAATAACAAACTATAACAGCAATAATTGTAATATGAAATGTTTTCCTTGAAACTTCTAAATCACTTTTATCAACTTCAATGCTCAATTTTTCACTTATTTTTGTTTCACTTACAAAATTCTTACTAATTAACTCTTTAACTACATATGCTCCCATAAAAAGAAATATCATTGGCATAAAATAAATCACAAAAGTAGCAGTCGGATAAGGTAAAATCAAATGAGCAAGTCCATATTCTAAGGCTGCTTGATTCAAGCCAAGACTATATAAATAATTTGACCAAGCAAAACAATTTAGACCTTCTACTAAAAAAAACATTCCTATAACTCCAGAGGTAATAGCTGTAACTATTGCAGAATACCCGTCTATTTTATTTTTATGCTTTTTAAAGCAATCTCTTGCTACATATATTATAGGAATAATAATACATAAAAAAATTATGCCAATTAATGCCTCATATAGCCCAAATGTCACAAACATGTTCCATTAACTCGCGTTCTTAAAATTTTAAATAATCGAATAATATGAAATAACCAATTTAAGTTAATTTAAAAATATATATTTTATAGAATTAAAATAAATTATATTTATTAAAAATACATTTTTCGATTAAAATGAATGAACTATTGGATTTTTTAAAGGAAGAAGGTAAGCATTTAATTCTATTTGGAGGTAAAGGTGGGGTAGGAAAAACTTCTATAGCTGCTGCTACCGCTATAAAATGTTCTGAAATGGGATTAAAGACCCTGATTACATCAAGTGACCCAGCTCATTCATTATCAGATGTTTTTGAACAAAAATCAATAATTGGAGGACAAATTGTCGAAGTCTGGAGTAATAAAAATCTTTTTGCTTTAGAAACAGATCCAAAAAAAGTATTGGACGAATATAACCATTATCTAGAAGAATTTCCTGAGTTAAAAATATTATTAGGCGAAGAATTTGAGGAATTTCCTGGTGCAAACGAAGGGTTCGGACTTTTAAACATAATTCGTAGATTTAACAATGATGATTGGGATGTTATTATTGTAGATACTGCACCTACTGGACATACGCTTAAATTATTAAGTTTCCCTGATTTTTTGAGTAAGACTGCTATTAAGTTAATAAGAATTCGAGATGCACTTGGCTCATTTGTTGATAAAATTACTAATTTCTTCCGTAGGAGAAAAGCTGAACGAAAAGATATATCCGAATTTCTTGAAATAGCTAAACAATGGTCCGAAGAGACCCAAAAAGTTCTGTCTAATGTCGATTTGACCCGCTTTTTTGTTGTAATGATACCTGAATTGTTGAGTATAAATGAAACACAACGATTAATTGCAAGTCTACAAGGATACAATATTTCAATCGGCGGAATTTTTGTTAACAAATTTTTTCCAAACAATACTACATGTCCATTCTGTCAAAAAAAGCGTAAACAACAAGATAAAAATTTTAAAATAATCAAAGAAATTTTTCAAAATTTCTCAATACGACAGATACCCTTCTTTAACGATGAAATTCACGGTCAAATAATGCTCAAAAAGTTAAAAGATATATTATTTGAATAAAAATACTTAAATTATAATATATTAGCGTTTCAAAATAATTGTTAATTGCTCTGGTTATATAAAAAATAATTTCTATTCCAGTAGAATAGGTCATAATTATCGCATCAGAAAAATACATTATCTTAAAAAAAGTTGGTTAAGATATTGAAATAGAAAACGATAAATATATAATAATGATATACTGCCTCTAAAAAAGGCGTAATATAAGGATATAATCAAGTTAAATTTAATGATCGTTTAAAAATCTCTTTTTTATTAACTCTTTTCTTAGAAACTCAAATCGAAAACTTTATAAATTTTTTAGAGCTAACAACTTTGAGCTAACAATTTTGAGCTAACAATATTCAAAAATTTTATAGAAAACATTTTTTCAGGTAAATAAAGATGTTCTGGTTTGGTCGCGGAATAGCAAGACAATTTTTAGATAGAGATAAAAGAAAAGCCAGCCCCACTGAATATTTAATCCTTTCTATTTTAAACAATTATGGTAATAAATCCGGCCCAGATATAATCAAAATATTATCCTCTCAATTTATGAATATCTGGACTCCAAAAGCAGGGACAATATATCCTATACTTAACAAATTGGAATATCGCCAATTTATCAAATCAAGAGGAAATTATCCTAAAATTTATTCGATTACTGAAAAAGGAAAAGAACAGATAAATTTTCTAGCCAGTATTTTTACGAATGAAATTGATTTTTTCAAAAAGTTCGCTAATTTAGTTTGTGGTCATCAATACATTCCTGGTTTAGATCGATTATTACAAACTAATCTTGAAAATTATAAAAAGTGGTTAAAAAATGAGCTGAAAACAGTAAATGAAATTCTAAAATTAAAAAAATCTCAAGCTGATAATGATGATACTGATGATATCAAAGAAGATTATGAAATTCCAATTAAATAAATGGAGGTGATAAAACTGGTAAAATTGGATAATAATGATGAAGATGATAGATATTGGACATGGTTTAAAGATATATTTTTCGGTAAAAACTTACCATTTATTGGTATTAGAAATAACTTTATAAATGAAGGTATTCGCAATGGTTTCAAGGAAATTATGAACTGGTTAACCGAGTTTACAACCGAATTCATAAATCCTAATATGTTTGATGAAGGAAATGAATTAATAATCACTGTTAATACCCCTGGTATTCCAAAAAAAGATTTAAAAATCAAGACCGATAAAAAATCTATCATCATAATAATAAATAAGGATGGTAGAGAAATTAAACGTAAAATAAGATTACCAGTTGAAATTATTCCTGAAAAATCTTATTCTAAATATAAAGATGGACAATTAAAAATACATCTTTTCAAAAAAAATTCTACCAGCGATATTGAGATAAACTAATAAATCATATTTACATACATCGAAAAAAAAAAAATGGATGAAATTAAAATGGTGTTCATCCATAGCGATAATAATCGCCATATAATTATATCTTATTCGATTATTTATTTTTTTCTATAAATTAAATTGGAATCATAAACGCAGTTTAATTGTATAATTCAATAATTTTAGGGTACAAATAACTTTAAATTAAGAAAATTGATATAAGTTAAAATAAATTATTTTTATATTCTTAATAAATTATAAATTACAGATGGTATTTTCTTTTTAACTCATTGTATACATCACCAATTACATCCCAAACTTTTTTAGGGTTGCTACATGATAAAGACATGCCTTCAGCACCTCTAAAACACCAGGTAAAAATAGAATCTACGTTATATTTATCAAAAATTTTAATAGCCTCTTTTAATTCTAATTCTTTTTTTCTTTGGACTAAAAATCCAAGGCACCACAATTGAGAATTAATACCATATTTTTTAGCAATTGATACGGTTTTTTCGGTAAATTTTTCTACATAATTGAGTGATTTTCCGAATAATAACCAATATGGGTCTGAAGCAAAAACATCAATTACATCTTTTAAAGAATAAACAAAATTATCCCAATCTGAAATCCCACTTTCTAACGGCGGAGGATTAAGACATACAATAATTTTTTTGGACGGTGAAATTTCTTTAATCTTTAACGATAAATCTTTTAGAAATTTAATGATGGAATTCTCCTTAAATTTAATAACATCATTATCCAATTTAACCGGCATTTCTCTATTATATTCTTGTTTGAAAAGTTTTTGACAAGTGTCGCACCTGCAAGTAAATGAGATTGCAGATTTTGGTAAATAATAAAAATGCGGTTCATCCCAAAAAAATCCGTCAATAAATTCATATTTACAGACATTTTTAATGGCTTTAAATAAATAATTTTTAAATTCGCTAGTATTAAAGCAAACTGCAGCTACTTTATCATGAGTACCTCTTTTATTAGAAATTGACTTTACCTGTCTAAAATCAGTATTTTTGTGTAGAAAAAAAGACGGCGCTTCTCCTCCAAAAATGCCACCCCACGACCAAAAATTTAGATATACATTGAAATTAAATTCTTCCTTAGCAATACGGGCTATTTTCATAATATTCTTTCTCCAAACCTCCCAATCATATTCTGACATCGCGACCAAAACTGAATTACAACCATGTCTTGCCATTTCTTCTAAGTCTATTCTCGCATGGTCTGGAAATACATTTCCATAATATGCAACTCCTAGTTCCTTTACCATATTTGTATTATTTTATTATTGAAATTAAAGAGTTCCGTTTCAAATGAATTCTAATAAATAAACATATTAGAAATATTTATAATTGAAAAAGTTATAACTGGTGAAATAATGGTGAATATAATTAAAAGGTTTAGTGGAAAATATAGTTTTTTATCAAATTTTTATCCATGTAAGATAATATATGAAAATATACGTTATCCATCAGTAGAGCATGCATATCAAGCTTCTAAGACTCTTGATATTAATTTAAGAAAAGAGATCGCCAGTCAAAAAACTCCTGCACTAGCAAAGAAATTAGGACGGGCTATAAAATTGAGGTCTGATTGGGATAGAGTCAAATTATCCATTATGGAAACACTAGTAAGACTGAAATTTACAACAAATGAGGAATTGAAAAAGAAGATAATAGAGTTAGAAAATTGTATCTTAATTGAAGGCAATACTTGGGGCGATACCTTTTGGGGTGTATATAATGGCAATGGAAAAAACCACTTAGGAAAAATATTAATGAAAGTTAGAGATGATCTAATTAGAAAAAATATATATCTATAACCAAGATTTAGATAGTAATATTCCGTGATATTAATATGAAGATGAAAATATTAGCCATTGGGGCGCATCCTGATGATTTAGAAATATTAGCGGGTGGTACTTTATTAAAATATCATGATTTAGGCTATAAAGTCAATTTATTAATAGTTACTGATGGGTCTGCTGGGCATGAACAAATTATTCCCGAAAAATTGAGAAAAATTAGGTATGATGAAGCTAAAAAGACCGCTGAATTTTTAAAAGCCGGCTTTTTTTGGCTAGGAATTAGAGATGAATTCATTTTTGCAAATGAAGATTTAAGAATGAAAGTAATCGATGTAATCCGGAAAATATCCCCTGATGTTATCATTACTCATTCTCCTAACGATTATCATCCAGACCATGTAAACCTCAGTAAGTTAGTACTTGACGCTAGTTTTGTTAGCACATTACCAAATATTAAAACAAATAATCCAAATAACCAAATAGTAGTCCCCATTTTTTATATGGACACACTTACTGGAGTAAATTTCATCCCTGACTATTATGTTGATATTTCAGATCAATTTGAAAGAAAAATTAAGATATTACAAAACCATAAATCTCAAATTCAGTGGCTAAAAGACCATGACGATTTAGATATAATTGAACTTGTTAAAATATCAGCAAAATTTAGAGGTTTTCAATGTGGTGTTTCTTATGCTGAATGTTTTAAACATGCAAATGTCTGGCCCAGATTAAGACCCGAACGACTTCTGCCATAATAAGTAAAAAAAAGTAAGAATAATTGATTTAAGTAATTTCAGAATTATTTTACTTCTATTTCAAGTTCAGGAGCTACATATTCTCCAGTACCCTTAATAGTATACCCTAAATTTAGCTTTTCGTTAGGTTGAACTAGTGGAAAACGCCATATTAGCTCAGTACCGTCCTCTAGATCTTTTATTTCTGGTTTAATATCCTCGGGTTCCCAGGACATAAGATCGAAATTTTTAGGAATAAAATCTTTAATGACGATATTTTCCAGTACTATTTCACCCTTATTATGGAAAACAACGGGAATTTTATACTGTCCTTCTTCACTTAATGGCTGAATTTGCTTAAATGCGCGTATTCGTCTTTGTACATATTTTATCTTAATTTCAATATCGTCTAATTTATTTTCAACAGGTGGCCCAATCGGGAGCGTATTTGCAAAAATTTCTATAGGACATAAATATTTTTTCGTAGGTGGCGGGTTCCAAGCTTGAATTGGGTATTTAATAATTAACCTACTATTCGGTTTAAATCCGCCAAATAATTTATCCATATTTGTAATTTTATGCACTATTAAGTGTTCATTTTCGAGATTATCGTCCTCTGGAGTAATTTCATAATAAATTCCTTCTTTAATTTCCCGGTCATCTAAAAAATATTCTATGGTACCTTTTTCAGGTGGTCTAAAATGAGCTGGTATTCTATCTTTTAAAATAATTTCATTTAATGATGCCGAACCAATATTATCTGCCAAAATTTCTATATTTAAATCATTTTTCGTGTTGGCTAATATTTCATTTGGTTCTATTTGTTTTTGAATTTTAACAGATGCGATAGGAATTTTATTTTCCTCTATTTCTAAACTTCCAAAAATTGTTTTCTGAACGACATAATCAACAGAAAATTCGTAATCTTTTTTAAATTTAGGAATATTATCGGATTGTGCCACAAAATCTTTACTCCAAGAATTATTTATTTCAATAATTTGATCCGGATTTTCTTCTATTATTAATTCTTGTATATTATTTTTAATTTGGAATATTTTTATTCTTTTTAATAAAACATCTAAATTACTGGAATTTTCAAATTCAGCTGTACAATCCCATTTAAATGGCGTGTCCATATTTTCTTCGACATCTATGGCAAATAAATTATCTGTATTAGCTTCTACCCTTGCATCTAATTTAGTACGTATTGCATTTTCGACTTTATATGTCGCCATAATTTTACCTGCACCATATGGCTCTGGCATTTCTGGAGTAAAACCTGTTTTAATTGTCACACCAAGACTTTTTCCAGGATCAATTTTATCAATTTTCCAAATAATATTTCTTGTCCCAGAGTCAAAAGTTAATGATTCTAATGTGGTTGTTGGATTTAAAATTGGGTCATCAAAATATTCTGGTAGTTCTTTAGTTATTGTTACATTTCTAATAATTGAATTTGATTTATTTTTAACAAATAATTTAAAGGCAGTTGGACTCCTCTTCCCGATAATTCCAGCCCAATTTGGTGCATCTATCTCATAATATGTGTCTATCTCTTCTGAAATATCTAGTACTGGCTCTTTTATAAAATCATCATTAACTTTATATTCACGAGACCACTGTTCACTAGGTTTTACTTCATTTATAATAAATTTATCGTTTTCCAGATTAGTTGGGTTTATATTGGTTAAAAATAATTTTGCATTCCAAATTCTAGACGTTGAAGGATTGATTATTGTAAATTTTCCTGAAAGGTTAATCTTTTTTACCTGCCCAGTATTGTCTAAATTACATGATTCATTCTCGATTAAATCAATAATTATCTTATTTTTAATTTCATCTTGCATTAAAAAACCTCCATCTTTAATTACATAAATGTACGGATTTTTCGAGATTTTTTTAATTCCATTGCTGAAATAACTATTAATTTACAACTTTTAAACTTTCCGATAAAATTGTTTTTTGTATACTTTTTGGGAATATATTTTCTCTAACCCACCTATTTTGAATATGTGGAAATGAAGTTATCCGGGTTATTTCATTTTTTAATATTATTGGGTTTCTCTAATTGTAAAATATGCAAGTAAAATTGATTTCCAAGTATTTAAAGACCATTTACCCCTGAAATCGATAAGTTTTTTTAGTGTACTAAATTGCTGTCCTATATAATTAGTTGTAATACAACCTCCGCCAAAATATATCGCATATTTTTCGAGAGATTTGGCAATTAATGGGCCTGCATTCCATAGAGGTATGACTATACCCTTTTCTTTGTCATATTGGTAGACCATATATTTTCCCATTTTAAAATAATCTTTTACACTACGGGGCACTTTCTTTTTATTTTTTTTACCTTTTTTAGCACCATTCAATTTTTTATTTTTGTTTTT
>Ga0190360_1001602_pt1 | contig 11521 bp, 9 predicted proteins | sample 48721834_MG_FD_161271 | JGI IMG/M metagenome (GOLD analysis project Ga0190360, IMG submission 161271) | Hydrothermal vent microbial mat bacterial communities from Southern Trench, Guaymas Basin, Mexico - 4872-18-3-4_MG | ecosystem: Environmental > Aquatic > Marine > Hydrothermal vents > Microbial... | reverse complement strand
CTGTAACCCACAGGTAATGGCCGTCAAAGGTCAAGCCTGCCGGCTCTCGGGCTGGAGAAGGAAAATTCTGAACCATCATCCCGTCTTCGGGCGAAACCTTAAGCAGAATATCTTTTCTATAATCAGCAATCCAGATATATTTCCCGTCCCAGGCTAGGTCTCGGGGGTTGGAGCTGTTTGATTCGAGGATGGATAGGGCTTGTCCTGTTTCTGGATCAAGAACATACATTGACTTTTCAGCCGGATCAATGGTCCACAGATGGTGGCCATCCCAAGCCAGTCCTTGGGGATGATGGCCAGGGACATCTAAGGTTTTTAACACCTGGCCGCTGTTTGGATCAATTTTGTAGATTTTAGCGGTGTAATCATCAGCCAGCCAGAGGTTTTGGCCGTCAAAAGTGAGACCAGTGGGACAGGGGCCAGGAGTTTTTATAACCTTAAGGATATCTCCCACCCTGGCCCAACTGATAGAAACCAGGATGAGGAAAATGGATAAAATGATAATTAATTTTTTCATTATGACCTCCTTTTGAGACATTTGTTTCTGTGTTTAATTATATAAAAAAATTGGCTGTGTACAAAATATAATTTAAAGATATTTTAAAGTTTAAGATTTAAAGTTAAACGAAGGGACCTGTCTCCAAGCGATCCAATATTTAATCAAATGGTCCATTGAGGACAATGGACCCTACAGTTTATTCTTTACGTTTTTATTTTCCTCTAATAAGATTAAAAATTATAAAAGGAGAGGGTCATGCACGCAGTCCACCGCTATCTTGATTTTTCCAATGGGGCTCCTCCTTATAATATGTGGAAGGTTCTTCAACCCAGAAAAGAGCTTATCCTCCAGAAACTTGCTGCTATTTTTGGCTGTTAGCCTGAAGAAATCGCTGTTACCAGGAATGTAACCGAAGATCTCCAGATTGCTCTTCTCGGCCTTTCTTTAAAAGCAGACGACGAAGTTCTGACCACATCCCATGAATTACCTTTCTATGAAAAATGCCCTTTATCAGCGGCAGAAGAGGGAAGGAAAAGTAACACATTTTAAGACTTAGGAATCAATACTAATTATGGTATATTTTTAAGGCATAAATTTCTTAGAGGAGAAAGAGTGATGAACAAAGTCAGCCTTGATCTTAAAAAGGATTTTAAATTAATACGCCAGGAATTTCCTATTCTGGAAAAATGTGTTTATCTCATCAGCAATTCTTTAGGAGCTGTGCCCAGGCGAGCCAAAAAACATCTCGAACGTTATTACCGCCTCTGGGCAGAAGAGGGAGTGAAGGTGTGGGAAAAAGAGTGGTGGAATTTAGCCCAGAGAGTAGCCACGGCTATTTCTTCTTTAATTGGAGCTAGCTCTGAAGAGGTGACCATGGTTCCTAATGCTACTATCGGCCATTGGCTGGCTCTTTCTTGCCTGTTTTCAAGAAATAATAAGAAAAGAAAGAAAATTATAGTTACTGACCAGGACTTTCCTTCCATTATCTATGCTCTGCAAGCTATGTCTCAATTTAGCGGCTGGAAAATAATTATGGTTAAAAGCAATGCTCAGATGGAAATTGAAGCTGACAAGATATTAGAAGAAATTGATGAGCAGACTCTGGCTGTAGTTACTTCCCATGTTTATTTTAAATCAGCTTACATTCAGAATATTGCTTTGATTTCAGCTCGGGCCCGGGAGGCAGGGGCATTTACGGTCATCGACGGTTATCATGCTCCAGGAATAATTCCAGTTAATGTCAAGAACCTCGATGTAGATTTTTATATCAGCGGTTGTCTGAAATGGCTATGTGGAGGTCCGGGCAATGGCTTTCTCTATGCCAAATCAGAGTTGTCTCCTTCTTTAAGGCCTCTTTTGACCGGCTGGTTTGCCCATAAAAAGCCCTTTTCATTCAATCTTAAAATGGATTACATTCCAGGGGCTTACCGCTTTATGTCTGGCACGCCACCGATAGCCTGCTTTTATGGCGCCTTGGCCGGATTAGAGATAATCAAGCGGGTAGGAATACCACAAATACGCCAGAAATCTCTGGCTCTTACCCAGTTCATAATTGACAAAGCCAAAGAAAGAGATTTTAGCCTTTTTACACCTATGGAGGAGAAATTAAGGGCTGGAGCCGTATCAGTTGAGGTGCCTCATGGCTTTGCTCTCAAGAAGGCATTGACTAAACGAAATATTTTAGTGGATTTCCGTCAGGGAAAAGGCCCAGAGCCAGATGTAATCAGGATTGGTCCTCATTTTTATAATAGAGAGCAGGAAATTGATGTCCTTTTTAAGGCTATAGATGACATTTTTTCTTCAGGTGAATATAAGCATTATTCAGATAAAATCAGACACATTAGTTAGAGGTGAGAAGTAAATAGTAAAAAGTAAGGAGTAAAGAGTAAGCAAGTAAAAAGTTTAAAGTTGAAAGTTTAAAGTAGAAAGCAAGGAGGATGAAGGGGCTGATGTTCTGTAGGGTCTGCTATCCTTAGCAGAGCGTTTATTTAATAAAAAAATATTGATTTGAAGGACTATTTGCCATAAATTATTTTTCTAGTTATTATATTTGGGCTGATTAAAAAGTGGAAAAATATAAAATCAGGGATAATGACCAAAGAATATCTGATAATTCTAGGTTGGTACTTTAATAGAAAACATCAATATCTCATATAGGATTAGAATATTGATGATTATTTCGTTTACGAGAGAGGCAGCAAGAAAGAAAACTTCAGCCTTTTATTGCAAACAAAATAAATAAATTAGAGCTCAGGGCAAATCAGGTGCTTTTTAAGTGAATTTTAAAGCTAAAAAATTTATTACAGCGGCAATTCTACTCAGTATACTTGGTTTCGGCTTAAAAGCTGAAATCTACTATCCCTGGAAAAATATTTATATTGGCTCTTACCAGAATAATGCCTGGGCAGGATTGATTCTTGCTCCCCATCGCGAGAGTGTCTTTGCCTTAAGGTTTAGGATAAAAAAGGGAAAGGAGGTGGCCGACAAAGAAGACATATTTTACCTTGTCTCAGAAGTTGGCCCCCATGCTCCTGATGGTCAGTATGCCAGGATAAAAATAGATTTAGGCCTTGCTTTCAATCAAGGCAAAGAAACACCAATTCTAATCAAACCATCTCCTAAATCTGATACATTAACCTTAGAGTGGTCGCGTCAAGACGAAAGAACCGTTGTCGGCAGGATTAAAGCACCCAAAGGTATCAGAGTCGACATTGTTAACTATTTTCCCTGGAATTTTAAGGGAAAATATATGCTTCTGGCTGATGGCCAAGTGGCCGGAGAAAGTTCTGCTTTCAAGAAATATCATTATCTCCTCTGGACAAACCGACGAGGGGAATTAGGCTCTGAGGCCCAAAAAAAGAGAGGCCAAGAGTTATCCTTATCCTTTGCCACGGAAGACAAGAGAGAAGTCTATTTTGTGGCTGGGGTGGGCGAGGATGCCAGAATTTTAAAAAATCACATCTATCGTTACAAAAACGCAGGTCTTATTGACTCTCTCCTGGCAGAAGAAGCCAAGAGATATAAGAAAAAAAGAGTAAAAGTAGATGGGCTTTATAAGGGAGCTGCTCAAGCCATTACCAACAATCTTTTCTGGATGGTCCTCTATCAACCCGGGAAACATCAGCTTTACACGCCGGCCGGCCGCAGATGGATTTTTCCTCAACCTAATGGAAAGCCTGATTACTGGACAATTTTTGAATGGGACTCCTTTTTTAACGCTTTAGAGCTTTCGGTGGAGAGCTTTAAACATGCCCGAGATGTTATTAAATCAGTTCTGGAAACGCAGTATGTCAACGGTAATATTCCTAATTGGCGGGGACGCGTTGGGGGATCGCCTGACCACTCACAGCCCCCTGTTGGTTCTTACGTGGTTTTGAAATTATTCCAGAAAATGGGCGATATGGAATTTCTTCGTTATTCTTATCCCTATCTCAGGAAATGGCATCTCTTCTGGAAAGCCAAAGAAGCCAACGGTCAGAGCCGCCGGGATGGTAACGGGGATGGATTGCTGGAATGGGGATCTGATGAGGAGTTAATCCCTGAAAGTGTTCCTCCCTGGGAGAAAAATGTCTCAGGCAAAACCAGAGCTGGCTGGGAATCAGGTCAGGATGACCTGCCTAACTGGGATGAGGCTTCTTTTAATCCGGAAACGGGAACTCTGACCATGAATTGTCTGGACCTTAACTCTCTCTACACTCTTGATGCTTGGTGCCTTTCCCAGATAGCCAAGTTCCTGGACAAGAAAGATGATTACAGACGTTGGCTGGCTGAATACAAGCAGATGAAGGAATTAATAAATAAGAAAATGTGGGACGAAAAAGATGGTTTTTATTATGATCTCCACTGGGATGGGCGTTTATCCAAGAGAAAAGCAGCCTCCAACTTCTATCCTCTGATAGCCCGTATCCCTGATATAAAAAGAGCTCAACGCCTACTTAGACACCTTCTTAATGGTCGAGAATTTTGGGGAGATTATGTCATTCCCACTATTTCCCGCGATGATCCTGCTTTTAAAGATCAGCAGTACTGGCGGGGAACAATTTGGCCTCCAACCAATTATCTCGTCTACCAAGGATTAAAAGCCTACAAGTTTGATGCGGTGGCTAAGGAGTTTGCAAAAAAAAGCTGTTCTCTTTTCCTGCGGACTTGGAAAAATTTCCAGCTCTGTCCCGAAAACTTTGACTCCCGCACTGGAGAGCCAGGCGGCCAGCGTTATCAAAGCTGGGGACCTCTTTTTTGCCTAATAGGCCTTGAAGAACTTTTAGATTTTAACCCCTGGGAAGGTTTTAGATTTGGTCTGCTTAAAAGCAAAGAAGAGGCCAAACTTTCTCGAATTTATATCCAAGGCCGGCATTACCAGGTCGAGGTTTCCTCCTCATCTGTTAAATTAAAAGAAGAGGATAAAGAAATTGTCAAAGCCAATGGAGAAGCTATTTTCCGTCATTTTCTTTATTCAGAGAACGAAGTTTCTTTTGAAATCAAGTCTTTGGAAAAAAGAAAAGTCAAAATAAGATTCCTGACCAAGGGAAAATATCAGCTTCAAATAGACAATAGAGTAGCTAAAATATTTGAGGGCAATTCTTATAAAGTCAAGATTCCGGCCGGCGAACATACCGTGACCTTCCTCCTTCTGGAGAAGCTGGATTAATTCTGGCTGCCTTTTTTGGTAAGGTTAACGGCCTGCTAGGGACAGCAGACCTTACAGGACAGGATACCAACATATCATTGTTGTAGAGACCACTTTCCGAGCGGTCCTTCACACGATTAAATAAACGGTCTGTGAGGGACAGCAGACCCTCCAGGATCAACCTTAAACTTTTCTTATACTTCACTTCTCACTGTTTACTCTTTACTGCCTTCTACTTTAAACTTTCAACTTTAAATATTAAACTTTTCACTCCTTAATGTTCACCTCTTCCAGTTTTTATTTTTTAAATAAGCTCTTTTTAGAGTATCGCCGCGCAGTCCCTGCCGTAAAGCCTCTAGAGCCAGAACCTCATCCGGGGGGATATTTCCTAAATTGACATTATGACCAAAGCGGATGATTAGAGCCTGCTGCTGTTTTTTTAAAGGAGCCTCCCAGAGAAGACAATTGACATCATCAACTCCAGCCACAATATGATCAACTTCCTCCTCTTTTATCGTTCCTTCTCGATCATAAATGCCGACGCCACGGCCGGCTTCTCTGGCTTCGACTATCACTTTAAAAGCTCCACTTTTTAAATCTTCTCTTATCAATTCATGAACGAGGGAAATAGGCAGGATTTCTTTAGGGTCTTTTTTACCCACTTCAGTTATAACTTTAAAACCTTTATCCAAGCATTTTTTGATGATTTTTTTTCTTGTTTTGAGAGCTATATCTATAGTTCCATCTGAGACTTCAATGGCCGAAAAGCCTAGTTGTTGGCTTCGCTTTAAATAAGCATCCACAGCCTCCTGCCAGACAGCTACTTCCATAAAGGTTCCGCCAGGCATAACCTCGATCCCAGATGAGGTGATTAAGCTGTTCTTTTCTTTTAATAAACCTTCATCATAAAAAGCAGAAGTCCCAAAAGCCAGTTTAATAATATCAATATAATTTCCAGCAACCTGAATTAAGTCTTTCAATTGATGAAGTCCTAGGCCTTTATCGATGACCATAGTTAAGCCTGATGTTCGAGGTTTAGAGGCTCTGGGGCCGCACGGTATTTTTATCACTTTGTCCCAGGCTTTTTTCATGATAAAACTCCTTTGTCAAAATTATTTTAAAAGATTTCTCCAGCAGTTCTCAGGATTAGAGACAACAGACACAGTCTGAATCAGTGTTTTGTGCTGGAGGAGGGTGTAAACCGTTTCAAGACGTTTTTGGGCTAATTCCCTCTCATCCAGTCCTAAAAGAGGGAGGCAATCATAGAGGAGGACAGTTTCTGTTAATTTCTGAGAGATGTTATCAAAAATTTCTTTGGCTGCTTTCTTTTTGTCCTTGATGGGCAGAAAATAGAAATCATGGCGTTCTTCCTCAATGTGGGGAATTATAATTATGACTGAAGCTGGATTGACCAGTTTGTCCTGCCTGTATTTGTAAGAGTTTAGGTTTAAGGCCACCTTCTTATGCCACGCTTCTTTTCCTGGGGAGTGTTTTCCCTCAGGAAGAAACTGAGGAAAGTTGTAGATTAAAGTTCCCCAGCGGACGTTATCCACCAAGGAACCCATATACCAGATTAAATTAGATTCTTTAATCTGGAAGTGAACTGTTTCCGTCGAGAAAAGCTTTAATCCCTTGATAATACCGCTTAAAAGATAGACAGACTTACCGCTGCCAGCTCCGCCCATAATGATGAAAAGCTTATCCTGCTCAGGATGATAAAGAGCGCTGGCATGAAAATTATATATTTGATGCTTTTTTTCCAAAAGATAGAGAACGAATCTATAAAGAAGGCCTTGATTTCCCCAAAAGCTAAAACGAAGATCAGAGGCTTGCTGCGTGAGCTTGAGCAATTGGCCTTTGCATTTAAATTTTTGTTTACGGCCATTATAGGTATAAGAAGGCTGGCGGTTAGATTCTTCAAGGATAATAAACCCATCAAGGTTTTCACTGTAGGCTATTTTTTCTATATGGTTGAAATCTGTTAAGAGAGATTTGACTTCTATAGAACAAGGCAAAGGAGGAAGCAGTTCTGGGCGGTTGGATTCGATCCCGACAGTAGCTGCAAGAATTTTTGCGGCTGTTTTGAACATTTTTTATCCCAGTTTGAAATTTAATCTAAGTTGAGAGGCCTTTAAAGAGCTTCATCCTATTAGAACGATATATGATACACAATAACCCTGAAACCTACAATAGATAATCAATTTGATGATCAATTCAATGCTCTAGGGACCGGCCTCCGAGCGGTCCGTTACATAACGATCTGCTAGGGATAGCAAACCCTACAGACTTTTATACAATTAAGCGGTTCGTTGGGGACAATGAACCCTACATGAATACATTTCATTTATTTTACGGCCATATGAATAGCAGCAACACCAAAGAGAAATTTATTAAAACTAACCTGAGTGAAGCCTGCCTGATAAAGTAGGGAAGAAAATTGCTGGGCAGAAAAAAAACGGGGGATAGTGTAAGAAAGATAACTGTAACCAGCTTTTGAGCTAGAAATAAAAGAGCCTATTGGTTTGACTGTAATTTTTATGTAGAAGCGGAAAAGCTGCTGGATTAGTTTTAGTGAAGGCTGACTGGTTTCAAGATTAATAAAACGCCCGCCTTTTCTCAATACTCGTTTAAATTCTCGAAGATGATCAATCAAATATTCTTTGTTGGGAGTGATATTTCTTGTAGCAAAGGAAATAGTAATAAGATCAAGGCAGTTATCAGGAAAAGGAAGCCGCTTGGCTTCTGCTTCGATAAAATCAATATTTCCTTTTTTATTTTTTTCTCTGGCTCTGGCTATCATCGGATAGCAAAAATCAAGGGAAATTATTTTTACCTGGGAATTAGCCAGGCGAGAAAGATAACGGGCCATTTCACCCGTGCCACTGCAGACATCAAGCCAGACGGTTCCTCCAGTTTCAACAGCTTCTCTGGCAGCTTGATGGCGCCAATGGATATCCAATCCGAGAGTGAGGATATGATTAACCATTTCATAGTTGTCAGCTACTTCTGAAAATATTTTTCGAATGCCCTTAATCATTTCACTCTTTACTTCTTACTCCTTACTCCTTACTATATAAGGGGATTTGGTTAAGTAATAAATAGCAACAATAGTCCCAAAGGCAGCCATTAGAACAAAGGGGGAGCTAATGCCTAATTTATCTGAGAGGAAACCATCAACGAGAACAACTACTGCTCCAGTCAGCATCTGAATATTGGCTACCAGGCTGAAGGCCTGAGCCTGATTGTTGAAAGGAACTTTATTGCCAACAAAGGACTGAAAAGCAGGATAAATCAAAAAGATGAAGACTCCAAAAAAGAGCAAACTTAATTGAGCTACTTCTGTTTTTTTAGCTACACCAAGGCTGAAAAGAAAAATGGAGGAGCCAATCATCCCCGATAGAGCAATTTTCCAGCGACCAAATTTATGGCTTAAATATCCAAAAATATAAGTCATCAAACTACCAATTCCTATCCAGGAAGCAAGATAGATTCCAGTCTTTCCTAAAGGCACTTGAAACTTATGATTAAAGAGAGAAGGGGCAAAAAAGACTATGGATCCCCAGCAAGCACCGCCAAAAATAAAACCTGGGATGTAAAATTTGATAGAGGCCAAAGTTTCAATCCAGGAAGAAAGATTGTGTTTAATAACGGGGCCAGCTTTGTTCATGGTTGATGTTTTTCTGATAGGAAAGAAGCTTATAAATCCTAAAAAAAGAACAACCACAGCCCAAACCTGCATTGGAGTTTTCCAGCTTATTGCCTGTGCCAGATATCCTGAAGTGACAAAGGCAATCAATACGCCCAGATTTCCGGAACCGCTTTGAATGCCCATGGCAAAGTCGAGGGCTTGGTCAGGATGAGTTTTGGAAACCCAGGCAATACCGACCGGATGATAGAAACTGACAAACATTCTCAGAAATAAATAGGAAATAAGAAGAGCGGCGAAAAATGAAGAAAAGGTTATAAGCAAAAGAGAAAAAGAAATGCCTAAGACACTTAAACAGAGCATATGCCTGTATTCATATTTATTAGATAAATTAACAATTACCGCCTGAAAAATTAAAGTAACCAGCAGTCCCAGGTTGGAAAGAAGTCCTATCTGAAAATAATTTCTAATGATAAATTTTTGTTGATAAAGGAGAGGAAAAATCATAGGCACCGTAACGGAGGCGGCATCATTAAGAGCATGGAAAAGAGAGGCGGAAAATAGAACTTTACTTTTCATTAAAGAAGACAAGGATTTATACTAAACATTGAGTTTGATGTCAATTGTAGCCAGCAGACGGGGTCAGACCTTCATAAGTTTCATAAATTATGCTTATCTATTGATATATTTCGTGGGTTTGTAAGGGACAAAAGCTATTAGAATTATTGTAAACATTAAAATTATGAAACTTATGAAGGTCTGACCCCAACGCTAATTAATTGTTTTTTTTATAGACTAAATGTGTTAATAAATAAAATAATGACCACAGAAAACAAAAGGAGGCACTATGAAAAATAAATATTCAAGAAGGAATTTTTTAAAGACAGGCGTTGGCTTAGGTCTGGCCTCAATGGTCAGCCCCGCCAAAAACTTGGCTTACCTCCAGCCAAAGCCAGCCAAAATGTGTGTTGTTTCCAGCCGAAATGGCCTAAGAGCCACAGCCAAAGCTATGGAACTTCTTAAACAGGGCAAAGATCCATTGGAAGCAGTCATTGCTGGTGTAAATATTGTCGAAAGCGATCCCAATGATATTACAGTTGGTTATGGAGGCCTTCCCAATGAGGAAGGCGTGGTTGAGCTTGATGCCTCGGTCATGGACGGTCCCAGTCATAATGCTGGGGCTGTAGCCTGTCTTCATAATATTAAAAATCCTTCCAAAGTGGCCAGATTGGTTATGGAACGCACTGATCATGTCCTGCTGGTAGGCCGAGGAGCCTTGAAATTTGCTAAAGCACACGGCTTTAAAGAAGAAAACCTTCTTACTGATAAAGCCAGGGAAATTTGGCTGCGCCGCAAAGAAACTCTTTCTGACCGAGATTACTGGTTTCCGCCTAAATCTGAGACTCTTAATCCAGAGCTGAGAGCTTATGTGGATACCCACGGCACCATCAATTGTATTGCCATTGATCCTAAAGGCAATTTGGCTGGGGTGACTACAACCAGTGGTTTCTTCTTTAAAATACCAGGCCGGGTAGGGGATTCGCCTCTTATTGGAGCTGGGCTTTATGTCGATAATGAAGTCGGAGCAGCCGGCTCTACCGGCCGAGGTGAAGCTAACATTTTAAACTGTGGCAGTTACCAGGTAGTGGACTTTATGAGAAGAGGCTTTTCTCCAGAAGAAGCCTGCCTTAAAACTTTAGAACGAATAGCTGATAAGTCAAAACTTAAGCCTTATCTTTTGGATAAAAACGGGCGGCCGCGATTCAGCCTTAATTTTTATGCTATAAACAAAAAAGGAGAATATGGAGCAGCTTCAATGTGGAGCGGCCGAAAATTTGCTGTCCATGACGGACAAGAAAACAGGTATCGCCCCACGGCCTATCTTTTTAAGAAAGAGAAATAGAAAATTAGCTGAATTTGTTCTGCTGCTTTTTTATAATTATTGGTCAGAATTTGGTTCCTTTTCAATGATAAAGACTGAATAACCGTCTTTAACCAGTTCCTCTGCAAGTTTTTGGGCTTCCTCCATACTGGCCACTCTGATTCTTACTCTGTAGTAAGTTTGGTTAGAAGTTTTAAAGAGGGCTATATAGACTCCTTTATATTTATTCTCCAATTCCTGTTTAAGATGCCGGGCGTTTTTCTCAAAAACAAAAGCTCCGACCTGAACAATAAAATTTTTATGAGCAGACTCAACTGGAACCTGGCCCAGAACCTCAATCCTGACGGGGACCACTCCTTGACCAACCATATCCAGCATTTTGGCCGCAGCATAGGAAAGGTCGATTATCCTCCCCCTGACAAATGGCCCGCGGTCATTAATCTTGACTATAACTGATTTTCCATTCTTTAGATTAGTAACAATAACCTTTGTTCCGAAAGGAAGCGTTCTGTGGGCAGCCGTCAAATCGTACATATTGAAGACCTCGCGGCTGGAAGTCAGTTTTCCATGAAATTGGGGCCCGTACCAAGATGCCAGCCCGGTCTGAATGTCAGCTGGCGGCTGATATTTGATGCGGGCACATGATGTCAGAAATAAGCCTAGAATTAGTAGCCAGATAATTCTTCTTAAATAGCTGTGATTTTGAATGTATTTCATTTCACTTATTGTAATGGGCAAGTGTTGATGTTGATAGCCGTATAAATAATCTCAAATTTTGGGCCATCAATCAACGGCAGAATTTGAATCACTTTTTATGGAAAAATATTTTTATTTTTTATAGAATAAATGGCCTCTGTATGGCAGCAG
>Ga0190360_1001598_pt1 | contig 11531 bp, 8 predicted proteins | sample 48721834_MG_FD_161271 | JGI IMG/M metagenome (GOLD analysis project Ga0190360, IMG submission 161271) | Hydrothermal vent microbial mat bacterial communities from Southern Trench, Guaymas Basin, Mexico - 4872-18-3-4_MG | ecosystem: Environmental > Aquatic > Marine > Hydrothermal vents > Microbial... | reverse complement strand
TTTTTATGTGGTTGAAGATTTTTTAAGGCCTTGTTCCAGAAAAGAGGCTTATCTGGCTGATATTACCTACGGTACTAACAACGAATTTGGTTTTGATTATTTAAGAGATAATATGGCTTATGATATAAGCCAACAGGTTCAGCGAGGATTTCATTATGCTATCGTCGATGAAGTTGATTCAATTTTAATTGATGAAGCCAGAACTCCTTTGATTATTTCCCAGCCTGATTTTGAGGCCCCAAAAATGTATAAGGAATTCGCCAGAATTATTCCTCAACTGAAAGAAAACATTGATTACAATATTGACGAAAAAATGAAAGTTGCCACTTTGACCGAAGAGGGGATTGAGAAAATTGAAAAAATTTTGGGTGTTGGAAATATTTATACTGACAAAGGAATAAAATATTTACATCATTTAGAGCAAGCTTTAAGAGCTCAAGTTTTCTTCCAAAAAGACCGAGATTATATTGTAAAAGATGGCAAGGTGATAATTGTTGACGAGTTTACCGGAAGACTGATGCCAGGAAGAAGATGGTCGGGAGGGTTGCACCAAGCCATTGAAGCAAAAGAAGGAGTGGAAATACAACCTGAATCAAAAACTTTAGCCGCTATCACTTTCCAAAATTTCTTCCGAATGTATAAAAAGTTAGCGGGTATGACAGGAACAGCTTTGACCTCAGCTGAAGAATTTGATAAAGTATATGGCCTTACTGTAGTTCCAGTTCCAACTAACAAGCCCATGATAAGAAAAGATTTGCCCGATCGAGTTTATAAAACCCAAAGAGGAAAATATAAAGCAATTGTTGAAGAGATAAAAAAGAGACATCAAAAAGGCCAGCCAATTTTAGTTGGCACAACTTCAATTGAAAAAAATGAGTATCTTTCAAAACTTTTGGAAAGAGAGGGGATTCCTCACGAAATTTTAAATGCCAAAAACCATCAGAGAGAAGGTCAAATTATTGCTCAGGCCGGGAAATTTGGAGCCGTTACGGTCGCTACCAATATGGCTGGTAGGGGAGTAGATATAATTCTTGGAGGCAATCCCCCTGACGAAAAAGAGGCTGAAAAGGTAAAACAACTTGGCGGGCTTCATGTGATTGGCACCGAGCGTCATGAAGCAAGAAGAATCGATGACCAATTAAGAGGAAGAGCAGGGAGACAGGGAGATCCGGGCTCTTCTCAATTTTTCATTTCTCTAGAAGATGATCTCTTAAGAGTGTTTGGAGGAGAGAGGATAAAGTCGTTAATGGAATTGTTAAAAATACCAGAGGATCAGCCAATTGAAGCAAAAATTTTATCAGGAGCCATTGAGAGAGCTCAAGCAAGGGTAGAAGGAATGAATTTTGATTTAAGAAAACATGTTTTAGAATACGATGATGTTATCTCCAAACATCGAAATAAAATTTATTCTCAGAGAAGAGAAATTTTGAAGATGGATTACTCTCACTTGAAAGACTTTGTTTTAGAGATTATTAAAAGAGAAATTGAAAAAATAATTAAAACTTACCAAACTGAAGAAAATTTTGATCATCAAGGTATTTTAGAAGAATTGAGGACCATTTTCCCAGTTTCTCAGGAAGTTTTTTCAGAGATCAAAAAGGAATCAAATCCCCAAAATTTAACAACTTTATTAACTAAACTTAGCAAAGACTTTTTTACAAAAAAAGAAGAGGCTGAAGGGAAAGAAAATATGGAAAAAGTCTTAAGGTTTGTTTTGTTAAGAACGATTGATATTTTTTGGTCTGAGCATTTGGAGCAAATGGAACATTTAAGAGATTCGGTGAGATTGAGAGCTTATGGGGGCAGAGATCCTTTAGTGGAGTACAAAACTGAAGGTCATAAGATTTTTCGAGATTTAGAAGAGGCAATTAATTCCCAGATCGCCAGAACCATCTTTAAATTAAGCATTCAAAAATAAAACATAAAAACTGCCAGAGGTCGGGTCCCTGGTAGTTTCTTGATATAGTTTGAAAAGTTTTAAGATTTTTGTTAATTTTAGAAATATGCAAGCCAAAAATAAAATAAAGTTGCTGATAGTTATTATTTTAGCTTTTTTTGTTTTGAATATAACTTTTCCCAAGTATATTAATCAGGGAATTGATTTTTTGGACTCAAAGACATTTCTAAGTTTACCTCGTTTTCCAGAAATTCCATTTCGTCTTGGTCTAGATTTACAAGGAGGTTCGCATTTGGTCTATCAAGCGGATTTAAGCCGCTTTCAACAAGAAGAGAAAGCAGAAGCTATGCAAGGATTAAGAGATGTAATTGAAAGAAGAGTAAATCTTTTTGGAGTCCGTGAGCCGGTTGTGAGGACCGAGAAAGTTAAAGATTCCTGGAGATTGGTAGTAGAATTACCGGGTGTCAAAGATGTTTCTGAAGCAATTAAAATGATAGGAAAAACTCCCTATTTAGAATTTAGAGAGGAGAGTTCTACTTCTACTACTTCTTCGATTTCCTTCACTCCAACAAAATTAACTGGACAGTACCTGAAAAAAGCTACTCTGGGGTTTGATCAGACCACTTTAGAACCTCAAGTTCATTTGGAGTTTAATTCCGAAGGAGCAAAGATTTTTAAAGAACTTACCGAAAGGAATATTGGCAAAAGGTTGGCAATTTATATAGACGATGTGCTGATTTCTGCACCGGTAGTTAGAGAAGCTATCCCTAGTGGTAAGGCCCAAATTACCGGAAATTTTACCATCGAAGAAGCCAAAGAGCTGGTTCGCAACCTGAATGCTGGAGCTTTGCCAGTGCCGATTAATCTAATCTCTCAAACTTCAGTTGGTCCAACGTTAGGATCGATTTCTTTGGAGAAATCATTAAAAGCAGGAATTTTGGGGTTTCTAGCGGTAGTTTTGTTTATGATAATTTTCTATCGACTGCCGGGAGTTTTTGCTGCTCTAGCCTTGATAATTTATGCTGGTATTTTATTGAGTTTATTTAAGCTTATTCCAGTTACTTTAACTTTAGCTGGGATTGGGGGAGCAGTGTTATCTGTTGGCATGGCAGTCGATGCCAATGTTCTAATTTTTGAAAGAATGAAAGAAGAAAGAAGAATAGGAGAGAGTTTTCAAAGAGCAGTTGAGGCAGGATTTTCGAGAGCTTGGCCCTCCATTAGAGACAGCAACTTGACTACTTTAATTGTGGCTTTAATAATGTTTAGTTTTGGAACTTCGTTTGTTAAAGGATTTGCACTAACTTTGAGTTTGGGAATTTTAGTGAGTATATTTTCAGCAATTTTCATTACCAGAACTTTTTTGAGAAGTGTTATTGGCACAAAATTAGAGAAAGTAAAATGGCTTTGGGGTTGATATGTATCTTCCTTTCATCAAACATCGTAAAATATTTTACACTATTTCTGCCGCTTTGGTTATTTTAGCAGTGGTTAGTATCTTTATCTTTGGTTTGAAGTTGGGTATTGATTTTACCGGTGGTAGTTCTCTTGAGATAGCTTATCAATCAGTTCCTCCTTCTTCTCAAGAAATTAGAGAAGCTTTGAAAGATCTTAATTTAGGGGAGATTATTGTTCAAAAAAGTGGTCAAGATGGAGTAATTATAAAAATGAAAGATATTTCAGAAGGCACTCACCAAAGAATTCTGGAGAGGTTAAAGAGGTTAGGAGAAGTTAAAGAGGGCTCCGAATCTTTCCAATCGATTGGTCCGGTAATTGGGCGAGAGCTCACTAAGAAAACGAAGATTGTTCTTACCCTAGCTTTGATTTCTATTTTAATTTATATTGCCTTCAGTTTCCGAAGGATCTCTCGACCAGTCAGGTCTTATGTTTATGGCCTTACAAGTTTGATTGCTTTAGGTCACGATGTTTTAATTCCTCTTGGAATTTTTGCTGTTTTGGGAAAGTTCTATGGGGTTGAAATTACCATTCCTATTATTACTGCTTTTTTGACCGTTTTTGGTTATTCAATTAATGACTCGGTAGTAGTTTTTGACAGGATAAGAGAGAATCTTTTAAAAACCCAAGAGCCAACCTTCGATCTTACGGTTGAGAAAAGTTTAAATCAAAGTTTAACCCGTTCTTTAAACACTTCTTTAACTACCATGCTGGTTCTTTTTAGCATCTTCTTGTTCGGAGGAGAAACTTTGAGGTATTTTTCTTTAGCTTTAATATTAGGGATTAGCTTTGGAACTTACTCTTCTTTGTTTCTTGCTAGCCCTCTTTTGGTTACTATCTATCGGTTTAAACAAAGAAAGTTTGAAAAATAATTTAACAATGGAAAGTAATTGACAGTTATTTTTAGTTATGCTTAAATAAAAAAATATGGTTTCGTTAAATTATCAAAAAATTTGTCAAAAGGTTTTAGAAAGTTTATCTCCTCGCCAAACAGAGGTTATCATCAGAAGGTTTGGTTTAGAAGGGAAGCCCCGAGAAACCTTGCAGAAAATCGGAGATGATTTTGGTATAACCAGAGAAAGGGTTCGGCAAATCGAACTCGAAAGCTTCAAAAAACTTCAAGACCAAAAAGAAAGAAGTGAGGTAAAAAATATTTTTGATGAATTCAAACAATATCTCAAAAAACATGGCGGAGTGAAAAGAGAGAACCTTTTGTTAAAAGATTTGGGGAAGAACGGTTATCAAAACTATGTTTATTTCTTCCTAACGCTGGGTGATTCTTTCTATCGTTTTCCTGAAACTCTTGAATTTTATCCTTTCTGGTCTTTAGATCAAAACCTCTTTAGCAAGGTTCAGGAAATTGTTAGGAATTTAGTGAAGAAATTTGAAACTGAGAAAAAGCCACTCTCCCAGGAGGATCTTTTAAAATGGGCCCTTCAAGAATACAAAGAAGACCTCCAACTTTTCTTTTCTTCCTTAGAGATTGCCAAGGAAGTTGAAAAAGGCCCTTTTGGTGAGTTCGGTTTGGTGAGTTGGCCGGAAATCAATCCTCGGGGAGTAAGAGATAGAGCTTATTTAGTTCTTAAACAGAAGAGAGAACCTTTACATTTTAGAGAAATTGCTAAGTTAGCTAGCCAACTCCCCAGTGGTTGCTTTTCTTCCCGAGAAGTGCTTCCTCAAACTGTGCATAACGAACTTATCAGAGATGAAAGATTTGTTTTGGTTGGCAGAGGTATTTATGGCCTTAGGGAATGGGGCTACATTCCCGGAACAGTAAAAGAAATTATCGCTAATATCTTAAAAGAAGCTGAGAGACCAATGGCAAAGGAAGAGATTTTGCAGGCAGTCCAAAATCAAAGATTAGTTAAGGAGAATACTATCTTGTTAAATCTAGCCGATAAAAATTATTTCCAGCGAGATGATGAAGGGAGGTATATTTTAAAAAGCGTCTAAGAGCTAAATCCGTAATTTCTAATCCATAATTCTGATGTTTGATTTTGAATCTCTTATTGTTATTTTCAGAATTTTTCTAAACTTTCTTTGGGATGTCTTTAAGGTTTGGTGGTGGATTTTTCCACCAATTATTCTTTTTTCTCCCTTCAAGCGTCTCTATCTTTGGTACATTCAGGAGAGATGGTACACGACCAAAGTTAAGGTGATAATGTTAGAGATAAAAATTCCTGAGGAGGTCCCACGGCTTATTCATTCTATGGAGGAGGTTTTTGCTGGTTTTCACTCTCTTCATGATGTACTAACTTGGAAGCAGAAATGGATCGAAGGTCAGTTTCAGCTCTCGATAAGCTGTGAAATAGCAAGTATTGGAGGGAAAATTCATTTTTACATTAGAACCCCAGCAATGTACCGAAGCATAATTGAGTCGAATATTTACTCACAATATCCTCAAGCAGAAATAATTGAAGTTGAAGATTACACAAAAAAGGTTCCTCAAGACATTCCTAATCAGGAATGGGGGTTGTTCGCTTTCGATGAAGCCTACACTCGAGAAGATTGTTATCCCATAAAAACCTACCGGGATTTTGAGGAAGCTCCCGGTACCCCGGAAGAAAAAAGGATAGATCCTTTAGCTGGACTATTAGAAGGAATGGCGACTTTAAAAGAAGGGGAGCAGATGTGGCTTCAGATTGTAGCAAAGCCAGTTAGAGAAGAAATCCCTTGGGTGAAACGAGGAAAGAAGATTGTCGAAAAATTAGTTAAAAGACCAACTCCTCCTCCCCCAAAATCTATCACCGGAGAGGCGATTAAAACTTTAATCACGGGTAAACCCCCATTTCAAGAAGAGAAAAAAGAAGCAGAAATTATCCCTCCAGAAATGAGATTAACGCCAGGTGAGAGAGAAATTGTTCAGGGAATTGAAAGAAAAATTACCAAATTTGGTTATTATTGCAACATTCGCTTTGTTTACCTTGGTAAGAAAGATGTCTTTTTTAAACCAAAAATTAGAATTCCCTTCAGCTTTTTTAAAGAAGTTTCTCGCGAAAATCTAGGAGGATTGAAACCTTTAAAATACACCTTTCCTCGAGTTGAATGGATTTTCCCAAAAAGAAGAGTTTATTTGCGATTGAGAAGATTGTTTCGTAATTATGTTAAGAGAGTTGCTCCTTTTTACCCTCGGGATCCTTCTTATCCTCATCATCCTGGAAGATTCGTCTTAAATACTGAAGAATTGGCTACTTTGTTCCATTTTCCAGGAAGAATCACCGCTCCTTCTCCAGGAATTGAGCGGATAGGAGCCAAAAAAGGCGGTCCGCCATCCATTCCACTTTCAGAGGAATAAGTTTAGTTTTATGAAAGAAGAAATAAATTATTTCGGAGTAACAACTTTCCGTAATCAGAGAAAGAAATTTGGGATAAAACTCGACGATCGTCGTAGGCATATTTATATTGTTGGAAAAACTGGAATGGGGAAGACCGAGCTTCTAAAAAATATGGCTATTCAAGATATTCAGCAAGGTCGGGGAGTGGGGTTTGTTGATCCTCATGGAGAAGCGGCCGAAGAACTTCTGGACTTTGTTCCTAAAGAGAGGATCGACGATGTAGTTTACTTTAATCCAGCCGACTTGAATTTTCCCACCGCTTTTAATGTGATGGAGAAAGTCGATGTGGAACACCGTCATTTAGTGGCTTCTGGGTTAATGGGGGTTTTTAAGAAAATCTGGCCCGATGTTTGGTCAGCAAGAATGGAATATATTTTAAATAATTCTGTTCTAGCTCTTCTTGAATATCCTAATTCAACCTTACTTGGTATTAACCGACTCTTAGCCGATCCGGAGTATCGAAAAAACGTAGTAGAAAATATCAAAGACCCGGTGGTGAAATCTTTCTGGATCAATGAGTTCGCCCGTTATACTCAAAGATATGAAGTGGAAGCGACCGCGGCCATCCAGAATAAAATTGGCCAGTTTATTTCTGCTCCTCTTATTCGAAATATCGTTGGCCAGACAGCTTCAGCGGTTGATATGAGAAAAATAATGGATGAAGGAAAGATTCTGATTTTAAATCTCTCGAAAGGCAGAATAGGGGAAGATGCTTCAAAACTCCTAGGAGGGCTTCTGATAACTAAGTTACAGTTAGCTGCGATGTCAAGAGTTGATATACCAGAAAGTCAGAGAAGAGATTTCTTTTTATATGTTGATGAATTCCAAAACTTTGCAACTGAAAGTTTTGTTAACATTTTATCTGAAGCAAGAAAATATAGGTTAAGTCTAATCCTCGCTCACCAATATATTGCCCAGATGGAAGAGGGTGTTAGAGATGCTGTTTTTGGGAATGTGGGTACTTTAATTAGTTTTCGAGTTGGAGCAGAAGATGCTGAGTATTTAGAGAAGGAATTCTCTCCAGAATTTACTGCTCAAGATTTGGTTAACTTGCCCAAATATCAAATTTATTTAAAATTAATGGTAGATGGAGTGGCTGGACGTCCTTTTTCAGCCGAAACCTTACCTCCTTTTGAAAAGCCAACTGTATCCTATCGTGAACAAATTATAAAAAGATCTCGAGAGAAATATGCTACTCCCCGGGAAGTGGTAGAGGAGAAGATTGCCAAGTGGACCGGAAATTATGTTTTAGCGGAAAAACCTAAGGTTGCGGAGGTCGAGCTTTATGAAGCTCAATGTCAGAGATGCGGAAAATGGACAAAGGTTCCTTTCAAACCTGATCCTTCAAGACCCATTTATTGTAAATCTTGCTTAAAGAAAATAGAAAAAGAAAGCCAAACTTCCGCTCCCGAAGAAGAGATTAAAACTCTTTCCCTCGAAGATCTTCTTTTAAAAAAACCAATCCCTTTTGCTGGCAAGAAAAAGAGAAAAAGTGAAGAGAAAAAACTCCCTAAAAAAGCAAAAAAAGAGGTAGAAAAGGAAAAACTAAAAGAAGCCCTTAGAGAATCGCTAAAGGGTTTGGATAAAGAGGAAAAGAATTCAGAAGGAGGCTCCAGTAAAGGAAAAATTGAACCTGGGCAAACAATAAAATTTTAAGTTATGCTAAAATCCCTCAAAGATTATAATTTTCAAAATAAACGAGTTTTAGTTCGGTGCGATTTCAACGTGCCAATTGAGAATGGCAGAGTGGTCGATGATTTTAAAATTCAGCGAAGCTTAGAAACTCTAAACTACCTCAAAAGACAGGGAGCGAAGATAATTTTACTTAGTCACTTAGGAAGGCCAGAAGAAACAAAGCAGAGAAGCAAAAAAAAGTTTAGTTTAAGGCCAGTAGCTCAGAGACTGGAAGAGCTTTTAAAGGAGAAAGTTAAATTTTTTCCAAAATGCATTGGTAGAGGGCCAAAAAAAGAAGCTCAGAGATTGAAACCCGGAGAAATCTTGCTTTTGGAAAACCTTAGACTGGAAAGAGGAGAAGTTGAAAACGACGAGAAATTTTCTCAAGCTTTAGCCGAACTTGGAGATGTTTATGTTTCGGAAGCTTTCAGTGTCGCTCACCGAAAACATGCTTCAATTGTTACTCTTCCTCGACTTTTGCCCCATTATGGGGGGTTCTCTTTAGAGAAAGAAATTGAAGTTTTGTCAAAAATTTCTCAAGATCCCCAACGACCTTTGGTGATTATAATTGGGGGAGCCAAAATTGCTTCTAAAATGAAAGTTATTGAAAGATTTTTGGAAATCGCCGATCATCTGCTTTTTGGAGGTAAGATCGCCAATATTATCTTACGGGTGAAAGGAATCTGTCCTGGAAAACCCTGGCCAACTGAAGAGATTGTTGAGAAAATTGAAAAATTGAATCTTACTGACCCGAAGGTTCATTTACCAGTCGATGTTTTGGTCTCTCCCGACCCGAGCGGAGAAGTTTATGTAAGAGACACTGGCCCTGGTAATGTTCGTAAAGATGAGGAAATTTTTGACATTGGGGAAGAAACTATAACTTCTTTCAGTGAAATAATCAGAGAGGCAAAAACTTTATTTTGGTCAGGAACTTTAGGGATGCACGAAAATGAAAAATTTTCCCAAGGAACAAAAGGAATTGCTGAAGCGATAGCTAGGAATTATGATGCATTCAAAGTCGTTGGAGGAGGTGATACGATTGCTGCGGTAAGAAAATTTAATCTTTTAGACAGATTTTCTTTTGCTTCAACTGGAGGTAGTGCTATGTTATCTTTCTTAGCTGGGGAAAAATTGCCAGGGATAGAAGCTTTGGAATAAATATGGAAATTAAAAATTTAAAAAAAGCTGCCAAAAGAATTCTCTCTGCCATTAAAAAGAAGGAGAGAATTATTTTATATAGCGATGCTGATTTAGATGGTACCGCTTCTTTAATTATCTTAGAAGAGACAATAAAAAATTTAGGAGGAGAAGTCGCTGCTCGTTATTTTCCTGATCGAGAATTAGAAGGATATGGTTTAACCAAAGAAGCTCTTGATACTCTAGGTAAATTAGCTCCTGCCCTTTTGATTTTAACTGATTGTGGAATTGGTAATTTTAAAGAGATTGAATTAGCCAATCAGAAGGGTTTTGAAGTAATAGTTATTGATCATCACGAGATATTAAATCATCTTCCTCCCGCTTCCATTATCATTGACCCTAAACAAAAAGGAGATAGATATCCCTTCAAGTTTTTACCAGCCTGTAGTTTAGTTTTTAAACTGGCAGAGATTCTCTTGGGGAAAAAAATGTCAGATAGTTTAAGACAAAGTTTCTTGGAACTTGTCAGCTTAGCTACTATTGCTGATATGATGCCTCAGGAAAGAGACAATAAGATTTTCATTGAGAAGGGCCTACAAACATTACCTTTTACTTTCAGGCCGGGTCTGCTGGTTTTTTTTAGAGAATTTCCCTTGGGAAGTTTTTCTTTAAATGAAATTATTCAAAAGATTATTGCCAATTTACAGATAACCGAAACCAAGCACCATCTGACCGAGAGTTATCTTTTATTGACGGCTCAAAAAGAGCAAGAGGCCTTGCAATTACTAAAAACTCTTAGAGAGAAAAGTGAAAGCCGTCAAGGATTGATCAAAGCGTTAACTGAGGAAATTATAGAAAAAGTTGAAAAAGACCCTTCGCCAATCGTTTTTTTGGGAGGAACCGATTTTCCTTTAAGTCTAACTGGAACTATTGCCTCCAGGGTCTGTAAAAAGTTAAAAAAACCTACTTTCATTTATAACACCAGAGGAAAATTGAGTCGGGGATCAGTAAGAACTCCTCAAGAGATAAACAGTGTCAAAGCTTTAGCCAATTGTCATTCTTTACTTGAAGTTTATGGTGGACATCCTCAAGCCTCTGGCTTCACTTGCAAAAATGAAAACCTAGAGGAACTTAAACGATGCCTAATTAGATATTTCAAGAACCAGAATTAGGAAGTATTATTTTATCTCCGTAATTCCTAATCCCTAATTCATGCAAAAACTGATAATTTACGTTGATGGTGGAGCAAGAGGAAACCCCGGTCCAGCTGCTTTAGGAGTAGTTTTTTGTGATGAGAAAGGAAAAGTTTTAAAAAAATATTCTCAATGCATTGGCAAAGCCTCAAACAATGAAGCAGAATACCAGGGTTTAATTTTTGCTTTAAAAAAAGCCAAATCTTTATTAGGTAAAGAAAAAATAAAAAAAATTCCAATTGAGATAAGATCTGATTCTGAACTTTTAATTAAACAGATGAGAGGGGAATATAAAATAAAAACTCCAAGAATCCAATCTTTATTTCTGACCGCCTGGAATCTGAAAATCGACTTCAAAAACTTAAAATTCTCTTTAATTCCCAGAGAAGAAAATAAAGAAGCTGATCGTCTTCTCAACGAGGCTCTTGATGCGGAAACTCGTTCTCAAAAACTCCTCTAAGCTGACAGAGACCCGGTCTCTGTTAATTCTCTGTTAATGTCAGAGACCCGGTCTCTGTTAAATATTGACTTTTGAGATTTTTTCTTATACAATAAAAACTGCCCAAGTAGGCAAGGCAACCGCCTCGCTTTAGCGGGGAGGAAAGTCCGAACACTCATTCTCTCCCGCTTTCAGCGGGAGAGTCTAAAAGGGTAGCGGGTAACACCCGTCGCTGGCAACAGTAGAGGTGCGAACAGAGACGTCCGAGCGCGAAAGCACGAGGACATCCCGCCAGAAGCGGGATGAGTTCCCGCCGCAAGGCGGGGGGTGAAACGGCTAAATCCTTACCCGAGTGCAAGACCAAACTCTTCGGCATTCTCCGGATTTGCCGAAGTGAAAAAGTA
>Ga0190360_1001596_pt1 | contig 11545 bp, 13 predicted proteins | sample 48721834_MG_FD_161271 | JGI IMG/M metagenome (GOLD analysis project Ga0190360, IMG submission 161271) | Hydrothermal vent microbial mat bacterial communities from Southern Trench, Guaymas Basin, Mexico - 4872-18-3-4_MG | ecosystem: Environmental > Aquatic > Marine > Hydrothermal vents >... | reverse complement strand
GTCATTGACTTTATTAAGTTTAGAAATCAAGTGATAGTTCATGAAATCAAAAAAAGCAAAAAATTTGAGGAAGCTCACATTTGGCAGATCAAGTATTACATATTTTTGCTAAGGAAGCATGGAATTGAGGTTCATCAAGGGGTTATACATTACCCTAAATCCATGAGGAAAATTGATGTGAGTTATAAACCAGAAGATGAACTGATGATAAAAGAGGCTCTTGAAGAGATAAAAAATGTTGTTACAGAAAGAACACCACCTCCCGCTATAAAAAAGTCATTCTGCAAGAAGTGTTCCTATTATGAGCTTTGTTATATCTGAGGTGATAATGTGGGAAGAAGCTATTATGTTTTCTCACCAGGAGTTGTAAGGAGAAAGGAGAATACTATCGTTATTGAGATAGAGAAAGAAGATCGAATAGAAAGAAAGATATTACCTGTTGAAGATGTGGAACAAATATTCTTTATGAGCGATGTAAACATAAACTCAAGATTTCTCGAATTTGTCTCAAAAAATGAAATCACCCTCCATTTTTTCAACCATTATGGCTACTATACAGGCAGTTTTTTCCCTAGAAAAAGGAGCATTTCAGGTTTTGTCTTAGTAAAACAGGTAGAGCATTATCTTGATAGTGAAAAACGCTTAGCATTGGCTTCTAAATTCGTTTCAGGTGCTCTTCATAACATTAGAAGAATTCTTGAAAAAAGAGGGTATGATGAAGTACACGAAAAGATAAAAAAATATGAAGAGGAGCTTAAAAGTGCAAAGTCTATCGTGGAACTCATGAGTATAGAAGCTCATAGTAGGAAAGCATATTACTCTGTTTGGAGCAGCATAACAGGCTGGGAATTGGTTTCCAGAGAAATCAGACCACCTTCCAATGAATTGAATGCGCTGATATCATTTGGAAATTCATTGGTTTACTCGTATGTCCTCAAGGAAATTTACCACACACCCCTGAATCCTGCTATCAGCTACCTTCATGAACCTAGTGAAAAGAGATTTTCTCTAGCTCTTGACATATCCGAGATCTTCAAACCAATTTTCGTAGATAGATTGATATTTCGTTTGATAAATCAGGGTATCCTCAAAAAAGATGAACACTTTGAGCAGGATCTAGAAGGAGTTTTCCTCAACGAAACCGGAAGGAAGATTTTCATTCAAAAATTCGACGAATTAATGAATGAGACAATCCTTCACAGAGCTCTTGGAAGGAAGGTAAGATATCAATCGTTAATTCGCCTCGAAATCTACAAAATTCTTAAACATATACTTGGAGACAAAGAATATAAACCTTTAAAAGTATGGTGGTGAAAAACTGTGAAACATGTCATTCTCGTTTACGATATAAATACAGAGGATAAGGCTGGACAGAAAAGATTGAATAGAATAAGAAAGGTTGCTAGAAGATATCTTCATCATGTGCAAAAATCTGTATTCGAAGGAGATCTCACAGAGGGAGATATAATTAGATTAAGGTATGAAATTAATGATATCATAGATAAAGTAAGAGATTTTGTAATAATCTATGCTTTCCCTCCATCAGTGAGATTCGATAGGATTTTCTTAACAAATACACCTGATCCAACCTCAAATCTCCTCTAGCGAAACTCAAGAGTTGACGCAAAAATTATATCCACGGTCTTTGAAAATTCACATATCATATAAATTCTCCCATGCGGTTTTTATCTTCCTAAGAGGAATATGAACTTGGTGTTGCGACAGATATTGTGGGGGCTTTCATTAGGTTTTTATCTTCCTAAGAGGAATATGAACGAGAAGAAGAAAATAATGTTAAACGGGCAATAAAGAGTTTTTATCTTCCTAAGAGGAATATGAACTTTGGATATTCTCTTAAAGAGGTGAAAGACGAATACGTTTTTATCTTCCTAAGAGGAATATGAACTCTCTTTGATAGCTTTCTCTTGCTCAGCTCTCTTGGTTTTTATCTTCCTAAGAGGAATATGAACAACATATTATTTCTATGGGTGTGAACTCCCCAGCCTGGTTTTTATCTTCCTAAGAGGAATATGAACTTAATTGGTATTCTCGAAGCGGTAGCATCATTTATGTTTTTATCTTCCTAAGAGGAATATGAACCATTTATTCGAAGAATGGCCGAGTTCCACTATATCCGAGGTTTTTATCTTCCTAAGAGGAATATGAACGCTATCGGTTTTCGCATCATATTCGACTTTGGAAAGGTTTTTATCTTCCTAAGAGGAATATGAACAATTTCTTCAAAATCTGTTATGTCTCTTGCTGTGTCTAGTTTTTATCTTCCTAAGAGGAATATGAACTATTTTTACGTTGTGTTTGATACTGAAACCCTGCCCAAGTTTTTATCTTCCTAAGAGGAATATGAACCTACATCAGAGGCAGCGGACGATAGTACATTCGTTAAGTTCAAAGCATTTAGAGAAGAAAGTAAAGGAATATCACAACATTCAAAAAAGATTTGGTAAGATTCCAACATGTCAAAACTCATCTCGTACTATGGCTGAAACATTATCGTTGAAAGTGGGCCTTAAATGTGCATTAGTAGGTTATAAAACAATACTATACACTAGAAGAGCCTTTATGTCTCGACATTGTTAAGCGGGAAACAACTGAGTTTTTGCTTTATCCTTTGTTTTTCCAAAAGACATCCTATACCAAAAAAGCTTTGTTGAAGGCGAAAAAATGAGAAAAGGAGGAAATACCGAGGTTCAAGATATTGAAGAAGAAAGAAAATACTGGAATACATATAATTTGGCAAATTTCTTGAATGAACCTAAGTTGATATCAAATTTGTCAGAAAAAAGCCAATGTGACTTTATCATTCAAGATAGAGGAAAACAAAGGAATTGAAAGAATTGGCTAGAAAGATGAATATTCCTTATACTCCCTCCATTCGTAGGATAGTCAATGAAGCTATTAACACTCGAGGGATTAGAAAATTTTTTAATTGATCTTCAAAATATCAGATATGAAGCAAAAGAGTTGGAAAGTCTTCTTCCAGGAGAGCTTCTGGAGGATGCGATTTAAAAGAAGATGACGCTACGATCGCATTATCTTATGTTTTAGATCACTAAGCCCTCTTTTTGCAAGAGATCTTATTAACGCTGTGTATTTAATTCCAAGTTGCTTGCTGATTCTTTTAAACTCCTCAATATCCTTCTCACTCATTCGAATAGTGACAGTTTTTTTAGGTTTTTTCATTACTTCAATTTGCACTTCTTCTTCGAATTGGTCAAGAATATCACCAAGATCATGTGTATCCCACCATTCTGCTTCCCCTTCTATGCTTTTAAATTTCTCGGGTATCTCATCTAGGCTTTTCACTCGTTTCATTCTCATACTTTTCACCTTCTCTATTTTAAATACGCTCCACCTTGATATCTTGTACTATAGAGAGCTTCAAAAAGTTTTCTGAGGATTCCTGAATCTTTTACCGCTATTCTTCAAGGCCTTTTCATTGTATCATAAGTACAGAATGTTATCGGCGTACTTTTCTCAGAAAGATACATTTTTACAATTAAATCGTGAATTTGCGCAGAAAATCAGGAAATGCGTTGAAAGAGGCTCCTTCAAAGAAGTCTCTTTAAGAAGCTATCAAAAAAAGTTTGAAGGACATAATTCCTGCTATATCCTAATAGAGGAGATAGCGTGTTAAATACGAAAGAAAAGCTCATCAAGATAATTCAAGAGCTTGATGATGATATAGCTGAGAAACTTTTCGAAAAAGTAGATGACTTATTGCTTCAACTGGAGATCGAAAATGATCCTGAAGTGTTAAAAGCCTCTTAGAGAAGCCAAAGAAAGAAAAAACTTGATACCACATGATGAAGTTTTGAAAAAGTTAGGAGAATTCCAACCTCGTTGAATCGAGAGTATGTATTCATGAAGTGGACTAAGTATTTAAATTCGTTGTTGCAGCACAAGTGACGTAATAAGGCCAAGAAGAATTATGTGCTTGAAGTTCAATCCTATTCTATAATTTCCTACCAGAATATTCTTCCGCTGTCATCCCCATTATGATTACATCATGACGTTCTTCATGGTGAAGGTTGTTTTCTCTCAATTTTCCTTCTTCCTTGAAACCGATCTTTTTATACAGTTTTATCGCGCGCTCGTTGTATTCGTAAACTTCAAGATTTATCTTGTAAAGATTCAAATACTCAAAAGCGTATTCAAGAAGAAGTCTTGTTGCTTCCTCCCCTATCCCTCTTCCCCAAAAGGTGGTATCGTAGATAGCAATCGAAATGTAGGCGTTTCTACTGATCCAGTTTATCTTATCAAGAGATGTCAAACCGATTAGTTTTCCATCTGTTTCTATTCCGAAAATGATACTCGTTGGATATGGACATCTCTCCATGATTTCGATCATTCTTTCTATATGGCTTCCTGTCATAGGTAGAACGTTTCTCAACGTTTCTCGTGGTTTTATATCGTTCACGAGCTTCATGAGATGTGGGATGTCTTCTCTTGAAAGTGGCCTTAAAGAGCACTTCGTTCCCTGGAGCGTTTTGATCACCCCCGTTTTAAACACTTTTTTCACAAGTGGAAAAATCATTTGACGATCATACTGAAGGTGGGAACACCCATTTGATTTTAAAATAAGACACATCACGGGAAGAAATGATTTTCAGAAAAGCATCTTACAGCATTCTATCTATTATTGATCCAACGAATTTCCTTGCTTCCTCACTCTTGGGAGATGCGAAGAATTCATCGGGATGAGATTCTTCGATTATCTCTCCATCTTCCATGTAAACGATCCGATGCGCAACGCTCTTGGCAAATCCCATCTCGTGAGTTACAACCACCATGGTCCTACCTTCATTTGCTAAAGATTTCATGACATCCAGAACCTCTCCAACAAGGGAAGGATCCAAAGCTGATGTCGGTTCATCGAACAGGATGAGTTCAGGTTCCATAGCAAGAGCCCTGGCTATGGCTACCCTCTGTTTCTGACCTCCTGAGAGTTGAGATGGATAGTTGTACGCTTTATCTTCAAGCCCAACTTTTTTCAGGTACTCCATAGCTATTTTTTCTGCATCTTCCCACTCCATCTTTCTGACCTTCACAAGTCCAACCGCAACATTACGAAGGGCGTTCATATGGGTAAAGAGATTGAAATGCTGGAAAACAAATCCCATCCTGGATCTTGCCCATCTCACGAGCCTTTTACGATTGGGATCGAGTTTTCTCCCAAGAAAGGTGACGACTCCTTCATCTGGTGCTTCCAGCATGTTCATAACTCTCAGAAGCGTCGATTTTCCAGCCCCTGATGGCCCTATTATGACTAATATTTCCCCCTTTCTCACCTTCAAATCTATACCCTTTAAAACCTCGAGATCTCCAAAACTTTTCCTTATTCCCTCAAGTTCTAAGACGTTCATGGAAGACTCAGCCTCCTTTCTATGATCCTTCCAGAGAACGATATGATCGATGTGATCGTCACGTAAAGAACCGCTACTATAAGGTAACTCTCAAAGCTCGCCAGTGTTCTCGTTCCAACCTGCCGTCCCATCATCGTGAGCTCTTCAAGAGCTATAACGGAGGCAAGCGAGCTATCCTTTATCAAACTGACCATCTGGCCGATGAGAGGAGGTAGGGAAATTCTGATAGCCTGGGGAAATATCACTGTTGTGAATATTTGAAACTCACTCATTCCCAGGGACCTTGCAGCCTCTATCTCTCCTTTATCCACTGCTTCCATACCGGATCTCAATATCTCGGTCATGTAAGCTCCTTCGAAAAGTGACAGAGCGATCACTGAAGCCCAGAACCTGTTCATCTGAAATATAGTTCCAACACCGTAATAGGTGAGAAGGATTATGACCAGAAGGGGTGTGTTCCTGAAAAACCAGACGTATATCGATCCTAGATCTTGAAGGAACTCAAAATGACTCCTTCTGAAGAGTGCGAAGACCAATCCCAAAAAGAACGATATGACTAGAGAAACGACACTAACCTTGAGGGTTATAAGGAGTCCTTTCATGAAAAGAATGTAATACCTCACAACCAGATTCCAGTTGAAAGGGTAAACTTTCGATATCGCAACGTACATGGCCGCGACGAGAGCGACCACACCCGCCACGGCCAGGATCTTTGACATCTTCACTCGGCTTCAACCCCCCATTTTTCCTTGAGTTCTTCCACCAGACCGCTGGTTTTCGCCCATCTTATGAAAGTGTTCAACCATTGGAGAAATTCCAGGTCACCTTTCTTGACGGCTATTCCAAGATCTTCTTTTGTCAAGAGTTCACCCGTGCTGGCAAGTTGTGGGTACTTTTTAGCCATGTATTGAGCGTATATGGAATCGACGACCATTATGTCGGCTCTACCTGTTGCGACTTGGAAAGCCGCTTCATCCATGGTCTCAAGGGTTATTATCTTGGCGTTTGGAAATAGTCTTCTTGCTGCAAATTCCCCGGTTGTTCCAAGCTGAACGGAAATGGTTAACTTGTCCATATCTTTGAGCTCTGAGTACTTGGGAGGTGAAGAGAATTTCTTCATGTTGTAGAGGACTGTTTGACCTATGGTGAGATACGGTATCGTGAAATTTACCTTCAAAGCTCGTTCCGGTGTGATGGTCATGCCAGAGAATATGATGTCGAATTTTCCAGAAATCAAAGCAGGGATAATACCATCCCAGTTGACTATGACGAATTCAACTTTTACCCCCAAGATCTCTGCCATCTTCTTTGCAAGATCCACTTCGAAACCAACTCTTTCTCCTTTCTCATCTGTTCCATACAGGGGCATGTACCCCTGATCCTGACCTATTCTCAACACACCTCTTGCTTGAATATCCTCCAAAAGACTGGCAAAGGTGAGTACCGTTGCTATTAAAATAGCTATTACTAAAAATCTTTTCATACTATAACACCCCCTATATAAAGATTTAAGGGCGCCCCTTCCATGGAAAGCGCCCGAGGATTTTTCAACCCCGAACGGCTCTCCACGGAAGGCATTCGTTCCTTCCGTGACAGTGATGTGGGTGTTCCCCACATCCCCAGGCATGCAAGGTAGGGGGTTCCCTTGCACCCTTCGGCCCCCTCGCCTTTCACCCTTCCCCTATTCCCCCATGATGAGAAGGGCTACTCATCTCAGGGGCTCCTCCGCCGGGTTTCTGAATATTTTGTTTAAATCATTGTACCACAAGCAACGAATGAGTGTCAAATGTGAAAAATTGTTCTTTCAATCAGTGTTTTTTCTTCCATTCTTTCAAAAGGTGTAGTATTGAGTTGGGAAAATCCGTAATTTAAAAATGCATGTCTGAGCTATCAAAGGGGGAAAAGTTATGAGGTTATCCGTTGTGGATGTTGAAAGGTGTGTGGGATGCCAGAGTTGCATGTTCGCATGCGCCAGAAGATACGGTGAAGGGGGACTAGCAAAGACTTGTATAATGGTTCGGTCAAGAGGAGGCATGAGCCGTGGCTTCACGGTCGTTGTGTGCAGAGCTTGCGAGGATCCTCCATGTGCCAAAGTCTGTCCAACGGATGCTCTCAAACCCCGAAAGGGAGGAGGGATCATACTCATCCCGAGTCTCTGTATAGGGTGTGGTCATTGCAGGGAAGAATGTGTTATTGGTGCGATCTTCTGGGATGAGGAAAGCAACAAACCCCTCATATGCGTTCACTGCGGATACTGCGTTCAGTACTGTCCTCATGGTGTTTTGAAATTGGAGGAAAGGGGCGTTGAATATGTTGAAAAATGATCCCATGTCGAACGTTCTCTACATAGATCTTGGAAAGAAGAGATACTGGGTTGAAAAAAGAGAAGATCTGTTCGAAAGGCACATTGGTGGAACGGGAGTTGCTGTGAAACTTCTTCTTGAAGAATGTCCAGAGGGTTGTGATCCCCTATCGCCAGAAAATCCGATAATATTTGCAGTTGGTCCACTCAACGGTCTTTTTCCTTTGGCATCGAAGACGGTGGCGATGTTCAAGTCTCCTCACACTGGAAATCTAGGGGAAAGCCACTGTGGTGGAAGGAGTGCAACGGCCATAAGGCTCACAGGATACGGGGCTATTGTGATAAAAGGTGCAAGCGATACACCAATCTATATCGCTATTCACAATGGAAAGGTTTTCTTCAGAAACGCGGAAGCTTTATGGGGCATTAGAAGCGCATACACCGTGGGCAGAATCCTCAGAGAAAGGGAGAGAGGAAGTGGTATAAGAACCATAATGAGAATTGGAAGAGCTGGAGAAAATCTTGTCAGTTATGCTTGTGTTATGACAGAAACGTACAGGCATTTTGGAAGATTGGGACTTGGGGCGGTCTTTGGGAGCAAAAAGCTCAAGGCAATCGTTATTTCTGGGAAATCCTCTCTTCCCGTGAAAGATAAAGCTTCTTACATGAAGATCTACGATGGGATATACAAACTCGTCACAACAAGTGCCCTTATGAAGAAATATCATGATCTTGGAACTCCCGAAAACGTCATGGTTTTGAACAGGGAAAAAAGCCTTCCCACACGGAACCTTCAAAAAACGTCATTCGAATATGCAGAAGAGCTTTCTGGGGAGAATTTTGCTGAAAACTTCCTCGGGAGAAGGCTTGCATGTTCTCATTGTCCTGTGGGATGTATACATCTTGCCGCTTTGAGAGAGCCATATGAGGATGAACCGTACTTTTACAAGACCTCTATGATCTCCTACGATTACGAGCCCATTTACTCTCTGGGTATCATGGTGGGAATGAAGAAGGCAGAGGATTACCTCAAGTTGATGGATGAAGTGGAGAGCTTGGGATTGGATGCTATGAGCTCCGGTGTGATCCTTGCATGGGTGACTGAAGCGTTCGAAAAGGGTGTAATCAGTACCCGCGAGACTATGGGTGTAAAACCATCCTGGGGAGATCTGGAATCATATATGAAGATTTTGCACTTCGTAGTTGAACAACCAAACGATTTCTACAGGGATCTGTCAAGAGGTGTTGAGTTCGTCTCCAGAAAATATGGGGGGAAGGATTTTGCTCTCTCCTTTGGTGGAAACGAGATGCCGGGATATCACACAGGACCAGGTGCACATGTTGGATACTTGATAGGAGCAAGACACAGTCATCTTGACTGCGCTGGATACAGTATAGATAGAAAATCCAAAGGTGTTCCCACACCTGAGAGTCTGATCAGTGAGCTGATAGAGGAGGAGATATGGAGACAAGTTCTATCCTGCCTGGTAATATGCTTTTTTGCAAGGAGCATTTACGAACCTGAGGTGGTAACAGAAGCACTTGAAACAGTGGGATTTTCTTTCTCTCAAAAAGATCTGAAGGTTCTTGGAAAGGAAGTTCATGGTTTGAAGTACAAATTCAAGTTGAGGGAAGGATTTAAAATCGAGGAACTACGAATACCAAAAAGAATCTATGAAACCCCCACTCCGTTGGGTTTCATAGATGAAGACTATATTAAAACCGCTCTCAAAAAAGCAAAGGAATTGATCTTATCATCAGTTAAGGAAATTGGGTGATTTGAATTCAATTCAATATTGGAAGCCTTGACACATCACAGGAGTTGATGATACCATTTATATGCAAGCAGAATATATTTTAAGAGGTGATATAAATGTTTTATGGATATGGAAGAGGACCAGGTGGAGCAGGAAGAGGTAGGGGAAGAGGAAAAGGATTCGGATACGGCCGAAGATGGGGATACGGTATGGGATGGGAGCAAAGAGGATATCCCTATACCCCGTCTGAAGGGATGTATGGAGGATGGGGCGAGATGTCCCCTGCTGAAGAGGAAAACATGCTCCTTGATTATAAAAGGTATCTGGAGAGTGAATTGAAGATGGTGGAAGAAAGGTTGAAGGAGTTGAGAAGAAAAAAGCAGAATGGCTAATATTAACTGCACGGGAGGGATGAAAAATGCTGATAGCTATTCCTGTGGCCACTGACAAGGGAGAAGATTCCGTCATATCCGAGCATTTCGGATACGCGCCTTATTATGCTTTCGTGAAAATCGAAGAAGGCAAAATCGTTTCTATAGATGTAGAGCCCAATCCTTTCTCTCAACATGGGCCAGGTCAAATACCAGGTTACATGAGGGGGAAGGGTGTGGAGATTCTGATAGCAAGAGGAATTGGAAGAAAGGCTATCGAATATCTAAATGAATACGGTATCCAAGTAATACGTGGTGCACATGGGACGGTAAAAGAGATCGTCCAAGATTTCTTAGAAGGCAAATTGGAAAGTGTCGAGTACGAACCCAAAGAACGCTTTCATGGTGAAAAACCAAGGAGAATTGCCATCCCTTCCACGGCGGGAGATCCAGAAGCTGAGATAGATCAAAGGTTTGCAAGAGCCCCTTACATAGCTATTTTTGATGAAGCGACAGGCCAATTCGAATTCCATGAAAACAAGGAAGCCGAAGTTCATGGAGCGGGTCCAAAGATGGCGCAGTTTTTGGCTGATAAGAATGTCGATGTTCTGATCACAGCCAACGTTGGAACGAACGCCTACGAAGCGCTCCGAATGGCAGGAATAGAGGTCTATCTCTTCCAAAAGGGGACCATAAAAGAAGCATTGGAAGCTTTTAAAGAAGGGAAGCTCTCGAAAGTCGGTGGCCCAACTTACCCCATGGAGTGATGTTTTATGAAGGTAGCCTTTGCTACCGTGGATGGGGAGAGAATAAACGATGACCATTTTGGACAATCTCCAATGTTTGTGGTTTTGAAACTCGATGGATCGAAAGTCATTGAAAAAGAGGTTCGAAAGAATCCGTATGCCGATTCGCACATTCACGCAAGAGTGGATGAGATATTAGAGGTTGTTGGGGATTGCAAGGTGTGGGTTGGAAAGAGTATGGGAAAAGGCTCTATGAAAAAGCTGGTGGAACTTGGTTATCATCCGATTTTGACGGAAGCTGAAACCTTGAATGAAGCACTGAGCGATGTGTTGAAAAGGTTATCCCCTGATGGAAAATTGAATACTTAAACGTAGTCGGCACCGTAATCTGGTATGGGAACTGGTAAAACATCCTCACACCAGAGAGGGTATTTTATCTTTGCTTCTGTAGATCCAAAAAGGTACCTTGTAGCATTTGGAGCGTCCATACCTTTCAGATATTTTCTAAGGTCCTCAAAGGCTCTTCTTGGAATTCTCTCCAGAAAGTAACCTTTCAATTGCTCAAAAAGCAGATCCTTGGATATGATCTTCACCGTTCCTAGAAAATTTCTTCTTTTCTTTTCATCGAAAAAATGTGTATAACCTGAAAATCCGGGAAAATGTAGGGCACACTTTTCCTTTTTCCGTTCAATGAGAACATGTTTTGCTATCTCGAGGACTTCTTCCTCTACACCACCATACTCCACCATTTCAAGATTTCCATCTTTTTCCACAAATACAGCGTAGGAATCTTTGAAGATATAGTAAGTTGCCTTGTGATCCACTGCGTAACTCGCTTTGAAGAGTTTCAAAAAATCTTCGTACGTTCTGATAAACCTCACAACCTTTTGCGAGTAAATGGAGCACAATTTTGAAAGATCCTCCAGTCGTGCTTTTCTAACGTCACCATTTTCTTTTCCTTCCGCTAGAATCGTCGTGAAAAACA
>Ga0190360_1001593_pt1 | contig 11554 bp, 15 predicted proteins | sample 48721834_MG_FD_161271 | JGI IMG/M metagenome (GOLD analysis project Ga0190360, IMG submission 161271) | Hydrothermal vent microbial mat bacterial communities from Southern Trench, Guaymas Basin, Mexico - 4872-18-3-4_MG | ecosystem: Environmental > Aquatic > Marine > Hydrothermal vents >... | reverse complement strand
AGATATTTCGTAATATTAGAGTTATGGCAAGCGGATCAAGACTTGTTGGCAACTCAAAAGCCATGGCCCATATGGTTCCCAATATAGTTCCTCCGATAGACCGCAAACATACGTTAAAGTATTTAAAGGGTAGTGCAAACCTTAAGAATGAAATTGATTTCGAATGGAATCTGATGAGAGAAATTATAGAAAACTTCTTTATTCCAGTGGCAAAGCATGACGACTTTGCGCTTAAAGCAAAAAACTGGATGGATAATCAATCGCAATTTCCTTGGGATACCTCTCTTTTCAAGATCATAGACAATTTAATTCTGGCGGCGGCTGGTTTTGGGCGTCCTAAACAGAAGATGAGTTGAAGCAATTACGTCCCAGCGGATCAACAAAAATTGTGATCATACCCAAGTTACTGAGAAAATTGTGAATCCTACCGGCGGAGTCACCTTGCCAACTCAGCAGCGATCTGAGCAGCCATAACAGCCTTCACGATTAGCAAAGCATCAATCCTCTTGCTTCTGAGAGCAGTATAGCCTGACTTTGACACTCCCTCGCACTGAATGCCGCTATCGGCAGACAAAAATGGTTTAACCATGCGGTGTTTGTTCGAAGACGGGTCCAGGGGTGGGAGAGGACCTCAGGGTGAAGGAGGTCGTCCACGAGGGGTGAGGCACATCGTCTGCTTCAACCCCGAGGAGGCAGAGAGGGCGAGGTTCCAGAGGGGGCAGGTGGTCGAGAGACTCCGGCAGAAGCTCTCCGAGGGGGGTTTAAAGGCGCTGATAGGAAACACGGGCTACCGAGGTATCTCAGGCTTGAGGGTACGGCGGCCATCCTGGACCAGGACCGGCTCAGGGAGGAGGCCAGATACGATGGGAAGTACGTGATGGCAGTCACTTTTCCTCCTGTACGTATGCCCAGGCACAGAAAGGAGAGTTCGCCCTGATGTCGCTTGTCCCGCCTCCACCAGTTCCTTTGTGACGGATGCCAGATATTGGGATTGCGGTCGTTGTAAGGGAAGCTAAAGCGGCGCGAGAGCGGCGTTGACGAATTCCGCTATCGCTGTCCGGAGGAAACGCTCATGAAGTTGATATGACCCATTTTTGGAGTAAAATGGGCTTGAATCAGGGATGGTGCCTTCCGAAGCCGAGAAGTACCGAATAGGCACCTCCGGCTACCAGTTCCCAGACTGGTTCGGCACGGTGTACCCCCCGAGCCTCCGACAGCGCAAGGTCCTTGAGTACTACGCCAACTCCCTTGGGCTGGATACCGTGGAGGTGAACTACACTTACTACCGCCTCCCCTCCCCCAGGACGTCTGAGGCAATGGCCAGGAAGGTTCCCGACGACTTCGAGTTCGTGGTCCGCAGCTTCAGCGGGATGACCCACGACATCTGGGAGGGGACCGACAGGAAGACCCTCAAGGACACCACGGAGGTGTTCGACCAGTTCGTGCAGGGGATCCTCCCCTTCAAGGAAGCGGGCAAGCTCGGCCCGGTGCTGCTCCAGTTCCCCTACTCCTTCTGGCCGAACAGGGTCACCTACGACTACCTCAAGTGGTGCCGCGAGAAACTGCAGAACTTTGACGTGGTCGTGGAATTCAGGAACAGGGCATGGAACCGCCCGAGCGCCTTTCAGCTCCTCAGGGAGCTGGGGATGGGCTACTGCATAGTGGACGAGCCGAAGCTGAAGGGCCTTCACCCCTTCGTGCCCGTGGCCACATCGAAGACCGGGTACGTGCGGTTTCACGGCAGAAACCCCAGATGGCTCGACTCCTCCAAGGACGACCGCTACGACTACCTGTACAGCGAGGAGGAACTCGACGAAATCATCGACGCGGTCAAGGGCGTGGTGAGGGATACCAACAGGACGTACTTCTTCTTCAACAACTGCCCGAGGGGTCAGGCCCTGATAAACGCCCTGGTGTTCAAGAGGCTCGTGGGGCTGCTTGAGGAGCTGAATGCCGCTCAGGAGTTCGCACTCAGCAACCCGGGCACACTTCCAGAGACTAGCCCGGTGTCTGGCTCTGCCAGCTAGTACTCAAACCAGGAGTGGCTCCATTGGTTTATAAACTCAGTCGGATCGTATATACTATTCCCAAAGATGTGCTACTGAGGAGGACCACGCCGTGCCCAAAGCCACCGTTTCTGGAAAGGGGTGGGTGGTGATTCCCAAGGAGATACGGGAGAAGTACCGTCTCCGCAAGGGAGACCGGGTGCTCTTCGTCGACTATGGAGGGGTCATCGCCCTGGTGCCCGCATCGGGCGATCCGGTTAGGGAATCCCGGGGGTTTTTGAAGGGAGGTCCTTCCCTCACGGAGGCCCTCCTTGAGGCCAGGAAGCAGGATGCGCGCAGGGGAAAGTGAGAAAGTCGTCCTGGACAGCTATGCTCTGCTGGCCTACTTCCAGGACGAACCCGGAGCCAACCAGGTCGAAGACCTTCTGAAGAGGGCCTCAAGGGGAGAAGTTCGCCTGCTGCTCACGGTGGTCAACCTGGGTGAGGTCGCCTATGTCACAGAGAGGACCCTCGGTCTGCAGAGGGCCCAGGAAGTCCTGGCGAAGATCGAGCAACTGCCCATACAGGTGGTGGATGTGGACAAGCGGATAGCACTGGAGGCAGCTCATATCAAGGCGCGCTACGCGATTGCGTACGCAGACTGCTTTGCCCTCGCACTGGCCCGGATCGAAGGAGCCTCACTCGTGACCGGAGATCCCGAATTCGAGTCTGTGCGTCCCGAAGACGGGGTCCCGCTCATCTGGATAAGAAAAACTCCCGGCTGATGCGACTCGCCCCCAAACAATCCGGTGCCGCTGGGGATTTGGGTTTCCCATGGGTTCTTTACCCGGTGCGGCAGAGGTGCTACACTACTGAGGAGGTGGCCGCCATGCCTGCGAGAAATCCGAGAGTGAGCGTGGTGCTCGAGCGTCCGCTCTATGAGAGGCTTCAGGCCCTGGCGCAGAGGGAAGGTGTCTCTGTGTCCAGTGTGGTCAGGGACCTGATCAGGGAAGCCCTTGAGATTGAAGAGGACCTCGCGCTGGCACAGCTTGCGGAGCAAAGGGAGCGGACCTGGAAGGACTCCGCAGCCCTCGAGCACGAAGAGGTGTGGTCCTGATTTCCTGTGTCTTTCCGGGTTAAGTACCATCCAGACGTCAAGAGAGTAGACCTGCCCCGGATTCCTCCACGGGATCGAGAGACAATCCGACGTGCCATAGAGGAACGCCTCATGACCCGCCCCGAGGCGTATGGCCGACCACTCAGACACACCCTGCGGGGCTACTGGAAACTGAGGGTCGGGAACTATCGCATCGTTTTCAGAGTCTACGGTTCTGAGGTGCATATCCTGGCAATAGTGCATCGGAAGGAGGTCTACCGCATTGCCGCGCGCAGGTCGATTTTCGGGGCCGAGTAGAAGGACAGGGCCCCCTCCTATTCCAGAACTCGTCAAGGGCATCCTCGAGGTGGACGACAGCCTCAGGGTCAGGGGAACCGACCTCTGGCTCGATCCCCCGAAGCGGAAACCGCTTGCCTTCGTCAGCCACGCCCACTCCGACCACCTGATGCGCAAACACGATCAGGTCATTCTGTCGCTCAACACCGCCAGGTTCTACCAGAGGAAGTACCCGGATGCGGACGTCACCGCCCTGGCCTTCGAGGAGAAGTACCGGATCGGGGACACGACAATCGAACTGTTTCCTGCCGGACACATCCTGGGTTCGGCGCAGATCTGCCTGGAGGTTCAGGGCCTGAGGGTCGTCTACACCGGAGACGTCAAGCTCAGCGCCTCCTTCACCGCGGAGCGCGTGAAGATCAGGCCGTGCGATGTGCTCATCATCGAGTCCACCTATGGGGAGCCCAGGTACGTGTTCCCGAAGAGGGAAGAGGTGGCCGAGGACCTCCTGAGGTTCGTCAGGAACTGCTTTGCCAGGAAGATCACCCCGGTGGTCCTGGCCTACACCATCGGCAAGGCCCAGGAGGCGATAAAGGTGCTCGGGGATGCCGGCATCACCTGCAGGCTCGAAAAGTCCATCTTCGACGCAACCGAAATCTACAGGGAACTCGGAGTCGACCTCATCAACTACAGGCCCTTTCCCCCGTTCACCCCGGGGTCGGAGGTGATCGTGGTCCCTCCCTGGAGGCCGGATCTCGTAAAGTCCATCCCGAACACCCGGACCGTGTTCCTCAGCGGCTGGGCCCTCGATCCGAAGAGGGTCGAGGAGGTGGGCGCCGACGAGGGGATCCCCTTTTCAGATCACGCCGACTACGCGGAGCTGCTGGTCTACATCCAGCTTGCGAAGCCCGCGCGGGTGTACACCGTGCACGGCTCGGGGATCTTCGCGAAGCTGCTGAGGCAACAGGGAATAGCGGCACAGCACGTTGAAGTCAAGGCGGTACAACCAACGCTATGGGGATACATTTGACGGGGGAGTGGGAAAAGAGTTCACAAAAAGTTGACTTAATATATTACGCATGGCTAACATTTACAAGTCTAGAAAGATGCCATTAGGTGACGGGTGACGGGCTTAGAAGACAAGGCGAGCCAGGCACTAATTCGCATTGCCCGCGTGCAAGAGCCGGAACCGGCCTTTGTTCTGCTTTCAATCAGTAGTCCTTCCTACCCGATAGGCAGTGAGCGTCAGGCATCCCTAGACGGCTCGCCTGGACAGCACCATTTGTGGAAAAAAGATATAAGCCGTAAACTTCACGTGGCTCCCTGATGCAACGGGGAAAAAGGTTTTAGCTTAGTAGCTATTTCCCATATTGCAACAAGTCAGCATCAGGACCGGCCATTGAGGGAGGCAGAAAATGGGAGAATCAACATCTAAGGACAAACTTCTAGCAACTATGAACTCAATAACGGCTCGAGTCCAGAAGCTTTCCGAAAAGTATCGAAATTTGATCAGGCTAACGGTAGAAGAAGCGACCGAAAGATTCCTTTCGCTGAGAGAAAAAAACGTAGATTGGCGCACTGCAAATGAGGAAATACGTAAGAGAATCATCGAGAAGATGCTTTCCGACAAGCAGTGGCTAGGGGTGTGGGCTGACCTCAGAGAAGGAGAAATGAGTCCTGATTGGCTTCTGTTGGTTCAAGACGGGCTTCTTCAAATGCTTCCCTGCGAAGTTCCCCAGACAGAAACCACGGGATTGCCAGCTGCGTGGCGGATGGGACTCGCAGCGGCTCTAGGAGCGATAGTGGGGGCAAACCTTTTAGCTATTCCCTCCTGGCAACCTGGAATCGTAATCGGCGGAGTTCTCGGTGCTTTCGTCTTCAGTTTTGCGTCCTTACGTCTGCTGGAATTTAAAGCCCCTTTCCCGTTAGCTGGATGGTTGGATATACCGATCCGCAACGGGATGAAAAAGTTGCTCGCTGTCCGAGTGTATCAAACAGGATACCAGCACACTGTGGAACAATACCTAACGTTATGGCTGCGAGCCGCTCTTATTTACTCGGCCTTCACTATTGTGGCGTACGACCGTAAGACAGAAGCCGGTTTTTCACACGTAAACCATGAGCTCATCGAAATGCTACTCGAGCTCAAAGATACGCCAGAAAACGAGCTGCCAGCAGCCGCTCAGGAACTGGCTGCCATGGCAGAACAGCGAGGCTTTGCACTCTTAGCTACGGAGGATTCATTCCTCTGGGATAGAGAAGCTGCTTTATACTTTGACACTTTTGGTAACGTCTCCATAGGTGATAGAGTCAAAGTAAAACGAAAACCGCTTTTGTTTGAGGGTGAGGTAGTGCGAAAAGGCCTTGTTATTAAAGATAGGAGGTAACAAGGTGAAGAAAGTTCTTGGAATAGACTTTGGTACAACTCATTCGTACTTCGCCAAGTCGCAGGAGGACCGGCCCTCGCCTGAAAGCATTGATCTGAGCAGCTCCTCATCTTTCAAAGGCATTGATACCGTAGTCCTCTATGAGCCCGATGGTACGACATTAATCGGTGAGCCCGCTATATATGAATACGTGGCTCTAAGTACCGAGAGCCGGAAAAATTGCCAGCTTGCCGTCCAGTTCAAACCCGAAATTGCGTCAAGCCAGGAAGCATATTCTCATTCAGTAAATTTTTTCAAAGGGGTCCTCAAGATCAGACCGGACATGATCGCCAACACAGAACGGGTAATTGTGGGCGTGCCCTGCGAGGCCGATGACGTCTATAAACAAGCGGTGATGGAGGTTATCAGAGAAGCAGGATATGGAGAGAACGTGGATGTCAAACATGAGCCGAAGGGGGCGCTGATTTATCACGTGTTCAACAAAGATATCTCCCCCGAGGAAGGATTAAGGGGAGTTCTTGTAGTTGATTTCGGTGGCGGAACCTGCGACTTCGCGTTCATGTACAACGGCGAGCCCAAGTGTGGCTGGGGAGACTTTGAGTTGGGAGGAAGACTATTTGATGATGTTTTCTTTCAATGGTTCATTGACCAGAACCCAAAAGCCTTGAAAAAGATCCGCAAGAATGGCGAAGAGGTTTTTTTTCTATTTTTTGAGTGTCGAGAGCTAAAGGAAAGATTTTCGGCATTTGTGGCTCAGGACAGAAAGAAGACAATACCTGCCTTGAGGATACGCGGATATGGTGTGCTCAGGAATCTCACTTTATCTGAGTTCATCCAAAGGGCGCAAAATTACAAGCCCTCCCCTATCTTTATGGAGATCATGGAAACTACCGGGATCTGTCCAGAGCTTCACCGAAAGGCGCTCAAAAACGAAACAGTGGACTTGATTAGATGGTTCAGGAATGCCCTTCAGGAGGGTATGCAAAGATACAGTCTTGAGAACAACGTGCAACTTGCTATTTTGGCAGGAGGCAGTAGTCAGTGGGTATGGGTAAGAGACATCATCGGCGAGGTTTGTGGCCCACAGGTAAGAATTATGCAAAGCAATCGACCTTACGTGATTATCGCAGAGGGGCTGTGCATATGGCCTTCTTTGAGGAATAAGTTGCAACAGGCACAGCGGAAATTACAAGAGCAATTGCCTCGTTTCCTCAAGGAAGAGCTGTTTCCATTGGTAGACATTGAGAGCAAGGAATTCATAGCAAGAATTTCAAGGTCAGCGAGTGTATCAGTCTTCGAGAAGGTATACCCGGCCTTTCAGGAGTTCCTGACGGAAAAGAGCTCCCTTGAACAACTGATAAAGCGGCTCTCAGCGAACATACAGGACATTGAACCACAGCTGAGGAATGAACTGCAAAAGGAAACCCGCGCCTTGAACGTCTCTCTATCTGCAAAGGTGAACCAAAGCGTCAGGAACTGGTTTCAACAATTTGACCTATATTCACCGGACCTTGAGGTGAAATTTTCGGAGATCGGACAGATCAAGTCCGCAGTTGATGCGAGAGGATGGGAGCTTGGTACCATTGGTCGAGTAGTCGGAGACGTCGTGGTCATGGCGGCTGTTGCTATGATCTGCGGCGGAGGAGGCACGGCGCTGATAACGGGAGGGCCGATAGGATTGGCTATCGGGGCCTTCATAGGCTTTGTAATAAACAGAGGCCTCTTGAACAAAGCGAAAGTACCTATAAAGGTGCCCTGGAAAGTAAAGGAATCGGTTGCGACTGTCATGTCGCCGGTTTTTCGGCGTACGGTCGAGAAAGTAAAATTGCCCCCCCGGATTAAGAAGCTCTTCTTCACGAGAGAGAGGATCTCTCAGCTGCAGGAAGATACTGAGCAGTACCTTAAACAGGAATTAGGTGCGAAATTGAAAGAGGAGCAGGGCAGAATAGAAAAACTACTTGAGGAACGGTTGAAGATTGTTATCAATTCGTTATCCGAACTTACCCAAATATAGCATGCAGTGGAAGGACAGGCTTGAGTTCATAGGGGCCGTGGTTTCAGGCATCATAATGGTAAAGATCGGCCGGATCATCTATCCCGTTTTGAAGTTCAATCTCTACAACAGGATCCTGACGGGCAGGACCGAACATCACGAGCTGCCTTTATGGGGCGCTGCTATAGCATTTTTAGCCGGTATGTTCTTGTTTTACACTCTAATCAATAGGATAAAGAGAAGCTGACGCCGCGCAGGAAAATCTCTGCCGTCGGGCTCGGGCTTTCTTCCTGACGAGAGGCTTTTTCTGCTGTCTCCCTGTCTCCTGAACCAGTTTCCAGAGTAGATGCAACGCGCTTATATTTTTTCTCCTTAGCAGCCTTGGCAGCCGTGGAAGAGTCTATGGTCCGTCAAGCCCCTTAGGTTTGGCAAAAGGGCTAGTCGCTGGGCTTCACGCTCAGCAGGACGCTCCGGGCCCTTCCGTCGGTGATGAGCAGCCCCCTCCCCGTCCAGTGCAGCACCACCCTGCCCTGCCCGAACCGCGCAAGGAGCGAGTTCAACCTCTCCATCCTGACCCTAACGTCGCACCGCACGGGGTTCTTGGTCATCAGCACTTCCTCGAAGCTGCGGTAGGTTCCGTGCTCCGACTCCACAACCGCCTCAACCCGGTTGGGGTAAAGCCTCAGCGAGGCCCTAGAGGCCCCGTTTCGCTGCATCCTGGCCGCCCGGGAGGCCAGCTTCCTGAGCTCCGGGGCCCTGATCACCCAGAGTGGGGGACCGTGTTCACCGAATAGGAACTCCAGGGCTCCCTGCAGGTCCTTCACACCGGCCCTGCCCAGGAGGGCTATCCTCAGTGGGCCTCCGCGAAGGACCGGTGCACCGTCCGGGAGCTCCAGGGTTAGCATCTCCCGCTTGACCAGCTCGAGGCATTTGACCAGGTGCCGGGCGCTGGCATAGGGCAACAGAACCGAGAAACCCCGCTTCACCTCCAGGGGTGTGAGCGCTGCGGCCAGGTGGCCATCCGTGAAGCCCGCCGCGTAGAGCTTCCCCTGCCACGTGCCGAGCTCCACGGAGTCCGCGTCGGTGAGGTGGACGCTGGCGAAATCGAGGACAGACCGCAGGCGCTGACAGGGTATCTCGGCCAGCTCCTCCGCTCTGGGCCACTCAGGAAGATAGCCCCTCTTGCGGGTCTCGAGGGTGAGAACATCCTTTCCGTGCGTGAGGCGAAGGTTCCTCCCGATCAGCAGTTCGACTTCACCCTCGGCCTGCCTGAGGAAGGCCTTCAGGGGATCGAGAGAAACCGTGAGCACCCGCTTTCCTAGGTCCACCTTCATCCAGGGAAGCGCGAGCTCGGCCACCAGGCAGCCGTCAGAGGCCCGCATGGCCAGGGTTCGGGGGCTGTAAAGGGTGATCTCGCGGTGAAGGGGCTCCAGAGTCCCCGTGAGCCGGTCGAAGAACTCTACAGCCTTTCTCAGCAGTTCGGCCGAAACGCGGATTTTCTGCCCCTGGGGAACGGTCATGTGCCGGTGAGACGCGATTTCTCTCAGGAGGTCCCGGAGGAAGAGAGTTTCCTCCAGGCCCCCGCAAGCCGTTCATCGAAGGTGACCAGTGGAACCCCCATCGCCCGGGCCAAGTGAAGGCAGGTCGCGTGATAGGTGCTGAGACCTATCTCAAGCGAAAGCCCCACCGCAGCCAGATGGACCGCTGGAACGGAGCCTGGCCAAATACAGATCCCGCAAGGGGGAGGAACCTCTGGTCCCATCGCTCAACCCGTTAAGCCTCTTTACTGAACAACATTTCAAACTCCCTCGGTGAAAGGATTGCAATGTCCCTGAACTCCTTCAACTCCAACAGGTCCTTATCCCCTGTAACCAGATATCGGGCCCCAGCTCCAAGGGCACATGCCAGGATGCGGTCATCATCTCTATCACGACATACCCCCTCGACTTCCTCCTTGGGCGACACAACCCCTTCTGCTGCTTCTTGGACCAAGTCGATGGCCTCACGGATGAGTTCCTCCGATATCTTCAACTTTCCAGATAAAACCCGTCTGAGTTCATCGAGGATGAAGGGGCAGAGAAACAATTGGAAGTGTTTTCTTCGTGCCCGGACGAGAAGCGTGGTGCAAAGCCCCTCCACCGCAAGAGCCGCAACGAGCACGTTCGTGTCGAAAACCACCCTCACGAAATCTCTGTGAAAATGTCCTCTTCGGTCACCATGCCCTTCTTTTTAGCCCCTATGCTCAATTGCCTCTTGAGTCTCCTGAAGCGCGCTTCCCAAAGGTAAAGGCTGATGGACTCTCTCACGATATCGGATTTGTTTCGCCCGGTCTCCCTCGCGTAGGCTTCGAGTTCCCGGGCTATTTTCTCCGGCAGGCTGACAGAAAGCACTGACCGCATGCTGAACACCTCCCACTACAATTTACTACAGCAATGCGTGGGTGACAAATACCCATCCATCCGGCGATAGGGCATCTTCAGCGTTGAATGCGAATGGCGCCCGTGCCACCCACGCACACAAATCTGGCCCGGTGATAAAGAGAGACCACTTGGGGCTGAAGTGCTCCAGTAAAGAGCTCCCTCGCGCGGTTGTGGTTTGGGTTAGCCCTGTCGGCAAGGGCGTATATGAAGGAGGTGTCCGGGAATGTCACATGAAGGCTTCCTCCAGCGCCTCGTCGTGCCTCTCGGAGACCGGGGCCAGCTCCCCCTGCTCTGACTCGCCTGACCCCACGAAGGAGAAGTCCTCGATGCCCTTGGGCCTCCGGCGCATGCCGAAACTGCTGACGAGAGCTTCCCTTATGACGGAGGCCATGGAGACCCTCCTGCTGTGGGCCTCCACCCTCAGCCGTTCGTACAGATCCTCGGGCAATAGGACCTGGATCCTCTTCACCAGGATAATAATACATCATATAACATCATTGCACATCAAGCTCAGCTGCCATGGTGGCCATTGCAGATTCGGTATAGAGGGTCTACGAAAGTGTCTCGCCAGCCTGAGGAAAGTCTGAACGTACAGTTCGTCTACTCTGAAGCTCTTAAGAGCGCTATGCCTTGGGGTTAGTCTTGAGCCAAGAGAGGAGCCAACAGAGGCAGGCGTCAAGAGATTCGCAAACCTTTTATGATATTGCCTGTTCCTTTAGCCATAGCACGGTGCGTTTGAACTGTTCGATGTCGTGCGGGGACATGAGTGTCTCACCGATAAATACCACTGGCCACTTGCGCTCAAATTCCGCAGGCACCTTATAAGTCGCAATTTGTTGCAGCCGACTATGGAACTCTTGGACTATGTCCGGACCTAACCGCTCGTTTATCAATCCATACTTCAGCTCAAGCTTTCCATTCGCATATACACTAAAGATCGAAAGATCCTTTCCCTTTCCATCACGAAGGTAGTATGTGAAAGATCCTGTCTCACCCTTCCCGAATTGAATGCGATCGGCCGTTTCCTCGGACCAATTATATAACTGCTGGATCACAGCGGCCAATTGAAGCGGGTTATTTTCGGTAACCGCTTTAAGAAATTTATCGCGCGTCCAGCTTTTCCTAGGAGGTTCAGATGGCCCCTGGGAGATACCATGAACGCGAGGTATCAGTATTTCCGTTCCTTCAGTTTCAAATCTCTTGAGTTCCAGCGCGTGCAGAGAGTAGGCAGAATTACTGCATTCGTTCACAAATCTGATGATTCGCTTTAAACCTAAATTGAGCGATTCATTTTTGGATTGAAGCGGATAGAGGATTTCATCCCTGTGTGGGGGTCGAGATTAGCCCCCCGTTGCAGCTCCGAAACATTACAGGAT
>Ga0190360_1001589_pt1 | contig 11581 bp, 9 predicted proteins | sample 48721834_MG_FD_161271 | JGI IMG/M metagenome (GOLD analysis project Ga0190360, IMG submission 161271) | Hydrothermal vent microbial mat bacterial communities from Southern Trench, Guaymas Basin, Mexico - 4872-18-3-4_MG | ecosystem: Environmental > Aquatic > Marine > Hydrothermal vents > Microbial... | reverse complement strand
CTTCCCGTTACCTTTTAAAAGGAGTTCCAGCCCTGCAGCAGCCTGGCCCGGGTATCCGGTAACCAAGATAGCATCCCCTGCTCGTGCCGTGGAACGCCGCAGCACCCTGCCCTCCTCTACCTCCCCGATAAGAGTAATGTCTATGAAAGAGAAGTTCTCTGATCTTGTGATATTCCCTCCAATAACTCCCGCTCCAAAAGGGGAAAGCTCGACGAGAAAACCCCTGTACATTTCTTCTATGTGGTGCACGGGTGTGGTCGCTTTCAAACCAAGCGAGATGAGTGCGTAGAGAGGATGCCCTCCCATCGCGCCAATGTCACTAATATTAAGCACCATTGCCCTGCGACCCAAATCCTTTGGGCCGATGAACTCTGGAAAATAGTGAATTCCCTCGACCACTGAATCGCAGGTGACAAGTAGCTCATATCCCTGCCGCGGAACCAGCGATGCAGCATCATCCCCAATACCGAGCCTCAAACCCCGCACCCCGCGCTGACCTTTAAGTATGGACTCTATTGTGGTGATTAGTCCGAACTCCCCAATATCTTTGAGCGTCTTTTGCATGACGTCTTTTCTCCGAAGAGCTCGCTACCGCATCTTTGAGGATGCGCCGAACATCCCAGCTTAACCCTAGAGGACCATATGCTAAAAAGGAGGAGCAGACACTCTACCCTGAAAGCACGGGACCCGCGGTGCTCAGAAAACAACAACCGCTTTGACAAAATTAGATTGCTGTTTCGAAAGGAATAACAGAATCATATTGAGATTTCAATATGCTTGTAATATTCTAGGTTGTAAATTGGTTTTCCTGAAATCATCCAAAGGACTGTTTCAACATGGAGAAACCTGCTGACAAGGAATTGCAGAGAGAAGTAGAGAAACTGAAAAAAGCAGCTGCCAAGCTTAAGGAAAGCGAAGCAGCTTTGAAGGAGAGTGAGAAAAGGCTTTCTCAGATTGTTCAGGGATTCTCTGTGGCTACTTTCGTTATTGATAAGAATCATATCATCACCCACTGCAACAGAGCCTTTGAAAATCTTACCGGCCTTTCAGCCAGGAAGCTTATTGGAACGCGAAACCACTGGAAAACTTTCTACCCTGAACGCCGGCCCGTTTTAGCAGATTTCATAGTGGATGAGGCACCTGAAGAAGAAATAGCAAAACACTACGGAGGCAAGTATCGCAGATCAACAATAGCACCGGGGGCATATGAGGCTGAAGATTTTTTTCCCACATTGGGTGAAAATGGAAAATGGATATTTTTTACGGCTTCACCCCTCATAGACGAGAATGGAAACATCACCGGGGCGATTGAAACCCTGCAAGATGTCACTGAACGAAAACAAGCGGAAGAAGACCTTCGACGCTCAGAGAGGCGTCTTAGGACATTTCTTGATGTTGAACCCTATCCAATCGTAGTTTTCACCCTTGACGGCAGAGTCGTGTACCTGAATCCTGCTTTCACCGAGACATTTGGGTGGACCTTCGAAGAACTGGAAGGGAAAAAGATCCCCTATGTCCCGCCCGGCCTGGAGCAGGAGACACAAGAAGGGCTTAAGGAGCTGTTCGAACAAAAAATTATTCTGCGTCACGAAACCCAAAGAATGACAAAAGATGGCCGCATCCTGGATGTAGTCATCCGGGCGGCAGTCTTCTCGGAGTTCGAGAAGGAGCCCACAGGTGAAATAGTTATTCTCAGGGATATAACGCAGGAAAAGAGAATGGCCCGGAATAACGAAGCAATGCTGCGAATCAGTATGGCTTTGCCTGAGCACCCCGACCTGGAAGACCTTTTGTACTATGTTAGCAACGAGGTCAAAATACTCCTGAATACCGAAGGGGCAATTGTAGTTCTTCTAGACCGTGAAAAGAACGAGCTCTTTATCCAGGGGGCAGCCTATGATGATGCCGACACCCAGAGCAGGGTCAAAGAAGCGCGGTTCTCAATGGATGAGCTTGTGGCAGGTAAAGTGATCAGGAGTGGGAAACCAATGATTGTTTCAGAGGCCTCTGACGACCTCCATCTTTATGAGGCCAGAGACAGAAAACTGGGCTACAAGACCAGGAATTTGTTGCTGGTTCCTCTAAAAAGCAGCGACAGAATTATTGGCGTTCTCTGCGCTATCAACAAGAAAGAAGGCAAGTTTGAGCAAGCTGACGTCGAGCTGCTCAGTATGACAGCCGGGACAGTAGCGCTCTCTATTGAAAATGCCAGGTTTTCTGAAGAGCTAAAAAAGGCTTACAGGAATAATGAAGCACTGCTTCGAATTAGTACCGCCTTGCCCAAGTACCCAGACCTTGAGGACTTGCTGGATTATGTAAATAGCGAGGTCAAGAGACTGCTTGACTCAGAAGGAGCTGTCTCCCTTTTGCTGGATGAGGAAAAAAGAGAGTTCTATGTTCTTGGCGCATCCTATGATGCTACAGACACCCAGCAAAGAGTAAAAGAAGTTCGCTTCTCAGTTGATCAACTGGCAGCCGGTAAAGTTGTTTCTACCGGCCGGTCAATGATTATCAATGATACCTCCAAGGAGCGGAAGCTCCACGAGGCCAGGGATAAAAGGCTGGGGTACAAAACAAGGAATTTGGTCCTGGTTCCCCTCAGAAGTCATGATCGGATTATTGGCGTGCTCTCAGCCATAAACAAGAAAACAGGCGACTTCGCACAATCAGACTTGGAATTGCTGGAAATGATTGCCGGCACTGTTGCCCTCTCTATTGAAAATGCCAGATTTTCTGAGGAGCTTAAGAAAGCCTACCGAGAAGTCACCAGTCTAAACAGGGCAAAAGACAAAGCTATCAATCATCTATCCCATGAGCTAAAAACGCCTGTTGCCATTCTTCTGAGTTCCCTGAACTTACTTGTTAAAAGACTGGAAGAACTGCCTGATAAAACATGGGAACCAACTGTTGAGAGGATAAAAAGAAACCTAAATCGCCTTCTGGATATTCAATATGAAGTGAACGATATTATGAAAGACGAACATTCAAAGGCATATGCAGTGTTTACCCTTCTGTTGGATGAGTGCAGTGATGAGCTGGAAAGCCTTCTGGCTGAGTATGCCGGCGAAGGAGAGGTTGTCCAAAAAATAAGAGCACGGATTGAAGAGCTTTTTGGCCCAAAGGAGGCTGTATCCAAAGAGATTCATATCAGCGAGGCTGTGAGAGAACGTCTCGCGGATCTCAAACCGAAATTTTCACACCGCGAAGTTGAGATAATTACTTATCTTAACCCCACACCTCCTATCTTCATTCCGCCAGAAGTCTTTGGGAAGGTGTTTGACGGCCTTGTGAAAAATGCGATTGAAAACACACCCGATGAAGGGAAAATTGAGATAGTAGTTGAAAGAAAAGGTCTCGGCTCCCTGTTAGTTGTCAGGGACTATGGAGTGGGAATTACGGAGGCTTTTCAGAGAAGAATCTTTGAAGGCTTTTTCTCAACCCAGGATACAATGGCCTATTCTTCCAAAAGACCTTTTGACTTCAATGCCGGGGGGAAAGGAGCGGATTTATTACGCATGAAGATCTTCTCTGAGCGTTACCACTTTGAAATACAAATGGAGTCCACAAGGTGTCGCTATATACCTAAAGAAAGTGACATATGCGCCGGGCGCATCAGCGAGTGCGAGTTCTGTTCCTCTAAGCAGGATTGTTATGCCTCAGGAGGGACAACTTTTTCTCTTTATTTTCCTCCAGCGCAGAAAGCAAAGCCTGACCAGTCATCCTGAAGTTAACGTGCTGGTTTGAATTTCACATCTCTCTAATTTTGGCAAGGACAAACTGCTTGAATTCCCCCATATCCGGATTGCCTGGTTTAATTTCTTGAAGCGGAATCTCAGCCCTGGCAGCGCTTTTGTGCCCGCCTGCCGAGCCCCATTTCCCAAAAAGCTTTTGTGCCGTCCTGCCGGCATCAAGGCGAAATCCTGCATTCCTGAAAACAACAATCAATTTCTGGCCATACACCCCCGATACAATGCACCAGGTGGCCTCTGCCATTTTCAGGAAAAAATCTGCTATTATCACGAGCACGTCAGGATCATTCACTTTCCCCATATGAATAAAAGCCTTGTCTTTAACAAAAACAAGGTCTTCCAGAGCTTTTCTGAAGTTTTCAAGTGATTTCTTGCTCATTTCCGAGGACTCTATCTTTTTTATGATATTTATATTTGCGAATTGGTACAGATACCTGAATGCATTAATGTCATTGGGCGTGGAGGCCCTTACGAAATTGTCGGTATCAGTTTTAATGCCATAAAACAGCGCCGTGGCAAGCCTCGGTGAAGGCTTCACTTTAGCAGCTCTGAGGTACTCTGTCATGATGGTTGAATTTGCCCCATAGTTTTCCCTAATATCCACAAACTGAGCGCTGGATCCCGAGAGAACAGGATGATGATCAATAATAATATCAAATCTGAATTTGCTAAGCTGGTCGTAGTGTTGAGGCTGGGAATCCAAGATTGCCCACCGGCTGATTTCCGCACTATTGAGCTTTCGTATGTGCTGTTGTTTTATTTTCAGGAGTTTGATCATCGCCAGGTTGTCTTTTCTTTTTATAACATTTATATGAAAAACAAGAGTTTTCTTAACTCTTCTCCAAAAGAGCCTGTTCAGTGCCAGCGCGCTTGCCATTGAATCAGGATCCGCATTGATAATAATCCCGACTGTGTCTTCAGGAGTCACCACTTCCAGTAACCGTTTGTATTTTTCCAAGGATGATGTTGACCTTGGGAAAGGGCGCTCCATTAAGGTCTCTGTTCTGTTCTGTTCCATTTTTTCCCCCGGCTCCCGGGATCTGGTTTACTCAAGTTTCTCCCGTGCCATCAGGCTCGTGAGCTTTCTGAATTCGAATAAATTACTCCATGAACATTTAAAATTCAATCGTAAATAGACCTTAAGGTACTTCAGTACAGAGGCCCCCTCTCGAGGGCAGGCAGCTCGCTGGTGCTGACTCCGTTGTGAACCAGCGCAAAGGCCGGAGTTTGACACTCCCGATTATTTGATGTAGATAAGAAAAAAGCCGACCGGTGAATACTCTATCCCTTGGGCGCAGTTTTCCAGGAATCGGCATAAGGGTTTCCGTAATAAGACCATGAAAAGGTATATCCTCTCCCCTTTGTGTTCTGCCTTGATAATTCCAGGTCTTGGGCAAATCCTTAACCACAATCTGAAGAAAGGAATTATCCTTCTTACTCTAGTTTTCCTTCTCTTTCTCGGGAGTGCGATAAAAGTAGCTTTACTTGTGAAAAAAATAATTAATCAACCAGGAATTCCATCTGGAGGTGAGGAGTTTTTTGTTGAAAGACTTCGTGCAGAAACTTTTTCCTCACTCAGGTATATTATTTTCGCATTTTTAGCACTCTGGCTCTATTCCGTAGTTGATGCATTCCTGACAGGCAAGAAAATGGAGAGCCAGAAGAGAGGTGATTCTCCTTGAGATCCTATTTAGTGGATGAAGTATCTGGTTCAGATATCAGAAAGGCATGCGAATTTCTGAATCGAAATGCCATCAGGTCTGACATTGAAGACGTTTTCTGGGTTCCCCTGCCGGAGAGCCTCCTCAGCATCGCTCAAGTACAGCACCCCCATTGCGCACCCCATGTTTTTGCCATAGAGTTGGGCGACACGTGGATCAAAGTGGAATTCTTTGTAAGAAGCCTTGCCAGCCTCAGGTGTGAATGCCAGTCTTACACTACCCCGGAACAAATGCAATTCATAATAGAGTTTCTACACCATATGCTTTCCGAGCTTGACATAGAAACTTGACTTTTCTCAGCTCTCGAAAAGTTCCTTTCTTATTTCATCTTTGATTACCATGGATGCTGCCTTGTCTCCGAAAATTCCCACCCTGATCACAACTTCCGTCTGCTCAGAGCTCTTGTATTTGAGTGAAATATGCACTTGCTTGTTATCTGCCGTTCTAGCCTTAATTTTCCCTTTCGTCAGATCATGCTTCTTGCTCTCGATTTGCAAGTTCATTTTATCCAGCGCTCTTAGCGTGGCATCCCATGTATCCATGTAGGGAGCCTGATAGATCACGGTAAGGGAACCTTTGTAGAACTTGTATCCCCCTACGCCTGCCGCTGTTCCAGCACTAAAGAACACCAGTGAGCTGCATGCGCTAAAACAAAAGATCAACACAAAAGGTAGCAGGTATTTAATCCTCATAAGCTCTTATCTCCTTTCTGAAAATTCGCTGAATAGTAAATTCGCCCTCCCCCGGAGAAGTTAGCCGGGAACGGGAAATGCTTTCAATGAATCAAAAAGCTTTAATCCAGCAGAAACCGTACGGAAAAAACAGGCCTTTTCTCGTATCTCATAATGATTGCGTGAAGCAATGTCAATAGAATCTCGAACGCTCTATTCAAGTAATCTCACCCTAACGAAACCAACACTTTTTACAAGTCGCTCCATCGACACCTCAGCTCTTACGATGAACTTAGCTGAGCAGCTTCACGCTGAGCTCAAAGCAAAGGTTTCACAGGAACCAATAATTTGGCGCTGAATCATACAAAAATACAACGAGTTTGACTTAGATGCCTTTATCTGGTAATCAAACCAGCGTATTTTATTTTGGAGGCCACGTTTATGGACTATAAGAAAACCTTAAACCTTCCCAAAACCGATTTTCCCATGAAAGCAAACTTGGTCCGTAAAGAGCCAGAGATAATCGAAAGATGGGACAGGGAAAAGCTTTATTATGAAATACGCGAAGCCTCAAGAGGCAGAAAGACGTACATGCTGCATGATGGTCCGCCTTACGCCAACGGGCATATACATATGGGCACTGCCTTCAACAAGATATTGAAAGATATCATAATAAAATCCAGGCAGATGGCAGGTTTTGATGCGCCTTATGTGCCGGGATGGGATTGCCACGGGCTTCCCATTGAGCACAAGGTGGACACTGAACTTGGGGAAAAAAAGAGCCGGATGTCACTTGTGGAAATCAGGCAATACTGCCGAAGGTATGCTGAAAAATATATTGAAATTCAGAGGGCAGAGTTCAAACGCCTCGGTGTTTTCGGGGAGTGGGAAAACCCATACCTAACTATGGCTTTTCCTTATGAAGCTACAATCGTCAGGGAGCTGGGAAAATTTGCCATAAACGGTAGCCTTTACAAAAGCAAAAAGCCAATCTACTGGTGCACTTCCTGTCACACGGCCCTTGCTGAGGCTGAGGTCGAATACAGGGAACATTCATCCCCTTCTATTTTCGTTAAGTTCCCGATGATCTCGAACCTGAGCAAAAAATTCACTGCCCTTCGGGGGAAGAAAGTTTCCGTTATCATCTGGACAACAACTCCGTGGACCATCCCGGCGAATCTGGCAATAGCTCTTCACCCTGATTTCGATTATGTGGCTGCAGACGTAGGAAATGGGGAAGTCTTCATCCTGGCCAAGGGCCTGGTTGACATTTGTATGGACACCTTCGGCATAGACTCTTACCAGATTCTAGCAGAGTTCAAGGCTTCCTCAATTGAAGGCTTGAAGGCAAGACATCCCCTTTATAACAGGGAATCCTTGATAGTTCTTGCGCCTTACGTGACTCTCGAGGCAGGCACGGGCTGCGTACATACGGCACCCGGGCACGGCCGAGAAGACTATGAGACGGGTTTAGAGTATGGCCTTGATGTTTACTCCCCGGTCGACGATGCAGGTCATTTTACCGAGGATGTCGAGTTTTTTGCTGGCCTGGAAGTATTTGAAGCGAACAAGGTGATCAATACAAAGCTGGCTGAGGCAGGAGTACTTTTGAAAGAGACAGAGATTTCGCATGAATACCCCCATTGCTGGCGGTGCAAGAACCCTGTAATATTCAGATCAACGGAGCAGTGGTTCATATCCATGGACAAAACTGATCTCAGAAACAAGGCCCTTAAGGCAATTAAGGAAGTATCTTGGATACCTGATTGGGGCCAGGAGCGTATTTTCAGCCTAATCCAGAATCGTCCGGATTGGTGCATCTCTCGCCAGAGAGCCTGGGGAGTTCCTATCACAGTTTTTTATTGCCTTGATTGTGGAAAAGTAATTATGTCGGAGGAAACCTTCGATCACGTAAGCAACATGGTCGAGCAGGCAGGAGCCGATATCTGGTTTCAACACACTGAAAAAGAGCTTCTCCCTCCTGGCACAAAGTGCCCTGAATGTGGTTCTACACGATTCAAGAAAGAGACAGATATACTGGATGTGTGGTTTGATTCAGGGGTGAGCTATGCGGCAGTCATGGAAGCAAGAGATTACCTTGATAGCCCCGCGGATCTATATCTTGAAGGAAGCGATCAGCACAGGGGGTGGTTTCATAGCTCGCTCTTGTGTTCTGTAGGTACCAGAGGAAGGGCTCCATACCGAAGCGTACTGACCCATGGGTTTGTAGTTGATGGAACCGGGAAGGCAATGCATAAATCCGCCGGGAACGTGATCTCTCCTGAGGAACTGATCAAAAATTATGGAGCCGAAATTATCAGGCTTTGGGTGGCAGGGGAAGATTACAGGGATAATATTAGGCTCTCGGAGGAAATATTACAGCGTTTGACCGAAGCCTATCGCAGGATTCGAAACACATGTCGGTTTATTCTTGGGAACCTATATGATTTCGATTCATCAAAAGAGAGCGTTGCTTATGAGCAAATGGAAGAACTCGACAGGTGGGCGCTTAACCGACTGCAAGAAATAAACAAACGCATTGTTGAAGCTTACGACCGATTCGAGTTCCATACTGTCTTCCACTCTCTTCACAACTTCTGCGTACTTGATCTGTCTTCCTTTTACCTCGATATTATCAAGGATCGGCTCTATGTTTCACCAGCCAAGTCTATACCAAGGCGTTCAGCTCAGACTGCCATGAGCGAGATCCTGGAAGTTCTGGTCAGGTTAATGGCTCCAATCCTTTCCTTCACGGCCGAAGAAATATGGTGGCACCTAAAACCCGATGAGCGAGCGATGAGTGTGCACCTTGAACTTTTCCCGCCCCCAAAAGAGGAATACATTGATCAGGGGCTCGCCGTGCGCTGGGGCACGGTGTTGCGGGTCAGGAGAGCGGTCACCAAGGCACTTGAGATAGCGAGAAAAGAAAAGAAAATTGGCCACTCACTGGATGCTTCCGTGACTCTTGGGCTTCCTGATCCCCTAATGGAGGAACTCAAACCATACCGAGACGACCTTAGGACAATATTCATAGTCTCGTCAGTGGAAGTGTTGCCGTCTGGTAAACTTGAAGGAGGCTATGAGAGCTCAGAGATCGACCAGTTGAAAATTAGGGTGGAGCCGAGCAAAGATAAGAAATGCGAGCGCTGCTGGGTGCACGATCCCACGGTAGGTGAAAACAGCGAGCATCCCACGGTATGCAAGAGGTGCCTGGATGCGTTGGTGGATATGGGGTATGTTAGAAGTTGAAGACATTTTCGTCATTACTCATTTTGCCGGTTGCATTCATCATAGCACTGGACCAAATTAGCAAGTTCCTGGTGGCCAATACCGTCGGCGTTCATCAAAAGATTAACGTGATCGGGGGATTCCTTAACATAGTCCATGTAAGAAACCGGGGCATGGCATTTGGCTTGCTCAACAGGCCAGGGGCAGAAGCAGGTTCTTATTTCTTGATTCTGGCGACTCTCATTGCAGTTGCACTGATGTTGTTCTGGTTTGTCAGGCTCAGGAATGCAGACAGCAAAACCACGCTGGCTCTTTCATTTATTATAGGAGGGGCAATAGGAAACCTGGTAGATAGAGTGAGACTCAAAGAGGTGGTCGATTTCTTGGACTTTCATGTGGGATCTTACCACTGGCCTGCATTCAACCTTGCAGACTCTGCCATTACTATCGGTACTATCTGGCTTCTTATCCGGATTATTTTTCAAGCTTCACCAAAGGAGAAAACAAGGTAGCCCTTGGGCTTAAGCGTCTTTGCTTTATTGCCTCTGGGATTGGATAGCGTGCTCAGTCCATAGGGTTTAAACAAGTCATGTTTCCTGATTTGTCCACAATTGGCTCAGTCACCATACATACCTACGGCCTTTTCCTTGCCCTTGGCCTGTGTGGGGCCCTCTTAATAACGCTAAAAACAGGCAGAGCTCAGGGGCTGAGAGCCTCTGAAATTCTGGACACCGCCCTTGTCATGATTGTTTCGGCAATAATTGGTTCAAGATTGATGTACGTCATAATGAACTATTCTTATTTTGCTCTACATCCTTTAAGAATTTTAGAGGTATGGCAGGGAGGACTCGTCTATTCCGGTGGACTTATTGCAGCAATCCTTACCATGAGCTGGTACCTCAAGCACAGCAAATTATCCTTTTGGGAGACAGGAGACCTATGGGCTCCGGGTCTCGCTCTTGGCCAAGGCATAGGGCGTATAGGGTGCTTTATGGCAGGCTGCTGTTACGGCAAACCAACAGATGCGTGGTATGGTGTGGTCTTCAACCATCCGCATTCCCTTGCCCCCCTGCACCTACCGCTTCATCCCACCCAGTTGTACCATTCGGTAAGCAACTTCATAATTCTTGGCCTGCTTCTCTCCCTCCGCACCAAGAAGAAGTTCTCTGGCCAAGTCTTTCTATGGTATCTAATACTGCACAGCACTGCTCGCCTCCTGATTGAACGCTTCAGGGGCGACAACAGAGGATTAATACCAGGCACAACCATGACCCCCACCCAGCTCATTGCACTTGTACTTCTGCTGGGTGCTGTTCTGACCCTCTTTATCCTCAAGTCGCGTGAGAAGCCCCGCATTTCCTGATTTGTTGCCTCGGTTGTGGTAGAAAACCCTCACAGATTCAGCCTAACAACATGCACCACCCCAGTGTCCACTTCTTTCAACTGAAGCCTCAGCTCCTTTGCCGAAGCTGCTTCGCCGGGGTAAAAGAGAAAACCAAAGGTGAGGCTTTTGGGATCAACTTCCTTGTTTCGTAAAGACTTTCTTCTCAGGTCATCCACAACTGCTCGCCTGGCAGATTCCGAGCCATACCCTTTTGCACCGCCCACTGTAGCGCCAGCTGCGGCGCCAGCTGCAGCGCCTTTGCCCGCGGCCGAGGCCACATTTTCACCGCTGACAATCCCGATTGCCGCGCCTATCACAGCTCCGGCAGCAGCACCCAAGAAGCCATGATAAGCCCCTTCTTTGAAGATTTGTTCGGTCTTGGCATACTTTGTCGCCCTTTCGTATGCCATCTCACTTGAAAGAAGAGGCCACAGGTTGCCCTCCCTATCCTCAAGAAAGGTTTGCCCCGGCCTGATTTCAATAGGGTGTGGACCACGGTTGTCAAAGACAACCTGAACAGGAAGCATTCCTGCGCCTCGTATGTCAAAGCCGAATGCCTCCTTTGCCTTCTCCTTGTTTACAAAAGCCTTAGCAGCAACCACTGCCCCTGCAACCCGAGTAGCGTTTGGATATGCAGAGGGTTTTTTGAAAGGCAAAGGTTTTGCCTTATAGCTGGTCGCACAGCCTGACAAAAGGAAAATGGTTACAACCAAAATCTTTGCTATCGTTTTTGTATTTCTCATATATTGCCTCCTCCGCAATGTAGAGAGCTTTCCTAACCGTGAACTGTTAGTATTATAGGAAAATAACAAATCCCTGGCACCATGA
>Ga0190360_1001587_pt1 | contig 11583 bp, 8 predicted proteins | sample 48721834_MG_FD_161271 | JGI IMG/M metagenome (GOLD analysis project Ga0190360, IMG submission 161271) | Hydrothermal vent microbial mat bacterial communities from Southern Trench, Guaymas Basin, Mexico - 4872-18-3-4_MG | ecosystem: Environmental > Aquatic > Marine > Hydrothermal vents > Microbial... | reverse complement strand
CAAAAGACATAATTATAGTAACCTGGACAATCAATGGACCCATACAGTTAGGCAAAATATATCGGAGAATAATGGAAGAATCTGTCTCGCCACTTAATCTGGCAGATTCGATAAATTCCTTTTCTCGAATACTTAAGGTGACACTTCTGATTAATCGCACAACTTGAGGAGCATAAACAATTGGTAAAGCAATTATAACAGTTGTAAGGCCTGGACCAAGTATAGCAGCCAATACCATAGCCATTAAAATCCAAGGGAAGGAAAACAACATGTCGGTCAGTCTCATTATCAAATTTTCTATCCAACCCCTGTAATAACCCGCTATGAGACCTAAAGGAGTACCAATAATAGCAGCCATCGAAGCAACAAATAAACCAACTATAAGAGATATACGGGTACCATAAACAACTCTACTAAAAACGTCTCTTCCAAAGACATCGGTTCCCATAAGATACTTACCGTTTGGTGACTGCAAAATAGGACCTACATTCATAGCCGTGGGGTCATAAGGTGCAATTAATGGAGCAAATATGGCAACTAACACCGTAAGAACAATCATCATAAATCCGACAAAGGCTTTTTTATTAGACAACAAATATTCAAAAAAGGCTGGTTTTTCTCTACTCGTTTTAATTTTCTTATTTTTTCTTCTGATGATAACCATCTATTCAAAATCTATCATTCATAACGGATTTTAGGATCTATTAGGGCGTATATTAAATCTGTAACCAGATTAACAACAACAAAAGTTATGGCAAATACCAGAACTGCACCTTGGATTAAAGGATAATCTCTGTTAAATATCGCACTAATTAATAAAAGCCCCATACCGGGATAAGCAAAGACTCTTTCAATAACAATTGCACCGCCTAAGACATATCCTGTTTGCATACCTACTATTGTTATGGTGGGAATTAATGCATTTCTTAAGGCGTGAACAAACAACACCCGTTTTTCAGATGCACCCTTAGCTTTAGCCAGAGTTATGTAATCCTGAGTCAAAACCTCTAACAAGCTTACACGAAGTATTCGGGCACTCACAGCTGCTAAAGCGGCACCAAGTGTTAAAGCAGGAAGAGCAATATGTCTTAAAAAATCGTAAAGATTAACACTGGGAGAAACATAACCAACAGAGGGAAATATATGTAAATACACCGCAAAAACGATAATTAGAAGGATTCCTAACCAAAAACTTGGGATTGAAATAAGGATTAAACAGGCAGTTGAAGCAACGAGATCCTGCCATTTGTTATACCGGCTGGCGGCTATGATTCCTGTTGGAAAAGAGATACAAAGAGAAACGATCATTCCTATAATACACAGTAATACCGTACGAGAAAATCTTTCAATAATTAGATCAAATATTGGCAGTCCAAGCTGAATTGATCTTCCTAAATTTCCGTGCAGAATGTTGTTAAGCCAGATAAAATATTGAATATAAAGTGGTTTATCGAGACCATAGAATCTGCGCAAGTTCTCAATTTGTACAGGATCAGGAGCTCTTCCAAACATAATCTGGATAGGATCTCCAGGAATAAAATGGATTATCATAAAAACAATAATAGTTATGCCTATTACAGTAGGAATAGCCATTAACAATCTTTTAATCAAATACTTCAACATCTATCTAAAACCTCTTATCAGTCGGGATAGATTAGCCTACCCCGACTGTTTTTCATATTCTATCAAATTACTTCTCTAAAGTTACGTTTTTAAATTCATATCTAAGATTCGGTTTAAACACAAATCCCTTTACATAGTTCTGACAAGCCGAAAATCTCATGGGCTGAAACAGCATGATCATGGGACTGTCTTCAATTAAAATTTTTCCTACTTCCTTGTAAAGCTGCTTTCTCTTCTCAAAATCATAAGTAGTCCTGGCTTTATCGAGAAGGCGATCAACTTCAGGATTCTTATAGTTAAAGATATTTCTCGGCGATTTGGAGTAAAAATATCTTCTTAACAGGACATCTGGATCACCAGTAGCTGTATCTCCACAAATCATTATCCCAAAATCCTTTTTGTTAAAGACTCGATCAATGTAAGTCGCAACTTCCAGTTTTTGCACGTCTAAATTAATCCCAATATTTTTGAGTTGACTCTGAGCTAATTCACCAAGTGGGCCCTCAACCGGAGTAAGAGGAGTAACTAAAACATCTTTAAAACCATCAGGATATCCCGCCTGTACCAGAAGAGACTTTGCTTTCTCTATATCTTGTTTATATTCAAATTCTGAAGAATAGTAAGGAGTTCCCTTCAGAATGAACACGTATGCTGGATTACCATATCCAAAGGCAGCTGATTTAACACAAGCTTTTTTATCAATAGCATACTTTATGGCTTGACGGACTTTGGGGTTATCGTAAGGAGGCTGTTTGACGTTGAAACCTATATAATAAGCACCAAGCAGTTTTTGACCGACAGTGTACAGATTTGGGTAAGCTTTGAAAGCCGGTATATCAAAGTTTTTCGCCCATAAGAGAATATCGATGTCACCTGCCAACAGAGCTGCCCTCGCCGCACTATATTCAGGCAAAGGCTTAAATATTAACCTATCAATTTTGGGAAGACCTTTCTGCCAGTAGCCTTCAAATTTTTCCAGCTCTATATAAGCATCCTTCTTCCATTCTTTGAACTTAAAAGGACCACACCCTACCGGGTTAGTTTTCATATCCCCTTGAGCTTTCACTACTTCAACAGGAACTATAGCCACATCGGTCAGTTTATCAAGTAGAGGAGCAAAAGGTTCTTTGAGATGAATTATGCCTGTATATCTATCTATCGTCTCCACTGAGGAAATAGGTTCTAATTCCACTCTCTTTGGAGAGCCCTGAGTAGGATCCAGTATTCTTTCAATACTATTTTTGACATCCTCTGCAGTTACTTCTCTTCCGTTGTGAAACTTCACTCCTTTTCTTAAATAGAACTTAAAAGTAACATCATCGAGAAATTCCCACTTCTCCGCTATTCGAGGAACTATTTCCATTTCTTCATTATAAGCTACCAAAAAATCATTGATAGGATCTGTAACCCACACGGTCAAAAGAGCAGTCCAAAGGTGATGGTCAAGATGAGGAGGATCACCTTCAACACCTACTACTAAAGTTTTTTGTGCATAGGCACCCATCGTTAAACCAAAACTCATAAAAGAGACAATCATCACAATAACAAGAAACATTTTTTTTCTTATTTTCATCATTTTCCCACTCCTTTTAATTTTTCAGTTTACCTAACCTTCCTACCCAAATGCCTCAGCTTTTTTGTCCCTTATATTCTCCTCTTATCACCCCCCCTTTTTTTTTAAAACTATCCTTTTCGTTCTTCACTTCAACTTTTAGATTTCTTTTATATCTTATCAATCCTCTATTTTGATTGGCTTTCCCGTTTTTGCCGATTCATAGGCAGCTAAGACTATCTTCAAATTACGAAATCCAAGTTCCGGGGAAAAAGAAGGTTCTTTATCCTCAAGGATGCAGCGGGAAAAATCTTCTATCTCTGCCCTATAAATATTTACTGGCTCAACTTTTATTTCCTCTTCCTTAATCTCCTGCCTACGCTGCTCTGCCTGATATCCCCCAACTTCTTCTTGAATTCTGCCCACCATATAACCTGTCGAATCTTGTCCAATAGTTCCCCTCGCTAAAATGCTCCCTTTGCTCCCGTAAATTTCCAGGCGATTTTCTGAAGCTACGTCTGGAACATTAAAGTGACTATCCACCACCCCCACAGCACCGCTTTCGAATTTTAAAAGGACAACCGCCGTATCTTCTACCTCATAATTTTGAACCAGCCTTTCGGTATAGCAAAAAACCTCCCTCGCTTTACCCATAAACATTTCCAGAAGATCTATACAGTGAGTCCCCATATCTATCAGAGAACCTCCTCCTCCAAGCTCGATTTTCTGACGCCACGCACCTTCAATAGGTGGATACCAGCAGGTAAGCTGTGCTCTACCCATAACCAGTGTCCCCAATTTTCCTCCATCTATCAGCTCCTTTATCCTGCGATGATGAGCGTGATACCGCATCATGTAACCAAGTGTCAACTTCACCCTGTTTTTCTGGCAAACTTTTATCATCTCTTCTGCCTGCTGCAGATTCATAGCCATAGGTTTTTCACAAAGGATGTGCTTCCTGGCTCGTGCAGCCTTCAGAGTTTGCTGATGATGCAGATAAGTGGGGGTAGCTATATACACAACTTCTACCTGAGGATCATTTATCAAATCATCTTCGTTTGTGTAATACTTTACTTTCCCGTATTTTTCCGAGATCTCCTTTAGACGTTCCTCGTCAACATCCATTAAAGCAACAAGCTCTGCATTTCTTGCTGGAATAATTCCCTCAGGGATTGTTCTCCTGTCGGCAATACCGCAGGCCCCAATGACACCCCATTTTACCGACATAAAGACCTCCTTAACAATTAAAAAATCAAGCTCTGCTGCTCTGATAAGCTACATTTAACAATTCCAGAGTCTCCTTCAGAATCATATCCCCGGCTTCGGAAGCTAACTTACTGGCAGCTCCAGTTCTTACCTCGTATCCCCCTTCCTCAAAAGCCTTTTTGGTTGGTATATAGCCAATATAATCATTGGCATACCCAACAATGTAGGTATATGAAAAGGGGGAATGTTCTTTTATTTTTAGACCATACTCTACAAATAGCTCTCCGGGAATACTTACCAGAGCAAGTTTATCTTCCAGGGATAGAACATCTAATTCTGTGGTTAAAAATTTATCCCTTATTTTACTCAGGGCAATTATCTGCCGGGCATAAACTTCATCAGATATACCATCTACCAGAGAGACTTTCTTAATCTTCTTACCTTCTACAAGAGACTTTGCCCACTTTATCTTCTCTGGTGAAATTTGACGTAAAGGCAACTGAATTATTTTTCGATGTAGATTTATGTCTTTCACGTTCAGCAAGATTCTCTTTTCCATAATACTGAGAACCTTTTCACCCAGGATAGTTCCCAGTCTCTGTGCTTCGTAAAATCCTCTTTTTTGATGAGGGTCAAAGATATTTATGTGGTTTATATTACCTGTCGCTCCATTGGTAAATATACAGACACCATTTGTTTTCTCCTCAATCAATCTCATGGTATATCCAGGATAATCCTCGGAGATCAAAAAGTTATCTCCGGCAAGAATGGCTGGATGACAGGTATAATTCAAGATGATACCGGTAATCTGACCTTTTTTGTTTTCTGCCACCAAAACCCCCACCTCTGGATCAACCGGTCCTGCAGGACCTTTCACCTGATCAAGTTCCAGATTTTCCCAGTTCATCCTCAAGGTTCCATTTTTCATCCATATTCTTCGATTGTTGCAAAGCGTTTTTTCTTCACCTCGACATATATATAAGTTAACCTCTTCCATTGACTCTCTGGCCTGACAGATTCCCTGAGCAATAATTCCTGGAAGTTCATTCAGATAATCTCTGTTAACCTCATCAAAAATAATTCCCGTCTCGGGGCCTGAATGTGTATGAAAAGCCACAATTTGACTATACTCCCCGGGAATCTTACAAAGATCCTCTACTTTCGCCCTTATCTGCTTCACCATAGTACCTGGAATACCAATTAGGGCACAGGAAGTAAAACTTATCTCTCTTTTTCCATCCGAAAGCACCACAGATTTGGCAAAAAGATCGTCATGAACACCCTGGGCACCTTTATCCCGAACATTTCCTCCTAAGGGAGTACCTGCAGGAGGGGTTATTTTTACTTTGCTGAAGCCTGCTAATATCTTATTATCCATGTTCTCTTTTACCTTTCTTTACCTTGCATAATGCCTGGCAACTTTCTTAATTGCTTTGGCAATCAAGTATATATGCTCTTCCTCAAAAGTTGGGAAAAGATGTACCACAAAGGTCCTTTCTTCCAGCCAGGCACAATTGGGACAAAATACCCTGTTATATTCAACCTGTTTGGAATCGGTATATTCTTTAGATTCAAATGGAAACCTGAATCTACCAAAGCCGTTATGCTCTGTATAAGCTTTCTCCTTGTAACTTTGTGGCCAGAACTCCTTCCAGGCAATTACACCTTCAGCCAGAACCGCTTTCAAGAATGTATTCTTATCACAGGTGAGTTTGTCCAGGTCAAGAACAATGGGAAATACATAAAAACCATTCACCTTTTCCTTATTGTGAACTGGAAGGTACTTAATCTGGGGACAACCAGAGAGCTCGTTAATCAGTATTTCTCCATATTTTCGTCGGCGAGGAAGATTCCAGGTATCAATACGCTCAAGTTCCTTAAGACCAATTGCTGATTGCATTTCTGTCATTCGGTAGTTGAAACCCACTCGTCGATGAATATATGGTAAAGCCTGCTCCATTTCTAAAAGACTCATTCTCTTTTTAACATCATACCCATGATCCCGAAAAGAACGCGCTTCCCAGGCAATTTCTTCATTATTGGTGGCCACCATACCTCCTTCTCCGCCAGTGGTGAAAGTTTTATTCTGACAGAAACTGAAACAGCCCACATCTCCAATAGAACCAACTTTTTCCCCTTTGTAAAGAGCTCCATGTGCTTCAGCGGCATCTTCAATCACATACAAGCCGTGCTTTCTGGCTATGTTCATTATCTCATCCATTTCGCAAACATTTCCATAAAGGTGAACAGGAATTATAGCTCGAGTGCGAGAGGTTATCTTCTCTTCAATTTTTTCCGGGTCAATACAGTGATCCTCCCGGCGAACATCAACAAAGACGGGAATTGCTCCAGCCTGCACTACAGAAAAGGATGTAGCAATAAATGTATAGGGAACGGTTATCACTTCATCACCTGGTCCTATATTCAAAGCACCAAGAGCTGTGTGTAAAGCGGAAGTCCCATTTGTTGTACTGATAGCGTATTTTACCCCACACCACTCAGCAAACCTTCTTTCAAACTCCATTCCCAAGGAGCCTGTCCAGTAGTTAACCTTACCTGTTCTAAGGGGTTGCATTGCAGCTTGAATTATTTCCTCAGTGAACCAGGGCCAGGAGGGAAGTTTCTCCTGGATGGTAGGTTTTCCTCCTTCAATTGCTAATTTTTCAGACATTTTATCCTCCCTGCAGGTTTAAAATTTAACTTTGAATTTCACTTAAATTTAAAACTCTTCATGTCTGAGAATTGAACACTCAACTCAGGAATTTCGAAAATATTCTGAAGAACAAGTGTTGCTGCTCCAATCACTCCGGCATCCTCTCCCAGGTAGGCTGGCAAAATTCTTACCCTCCGGGCAGGAATGGGCAGAGCATAGCGAGATACCACATCTTCAACCGATTGGATTAAGAGTCTTGCTGCCTGAATTATTCTTCCTCCAATAATAATAAATTCGGGGTTTAAGAGATTAATAAGACCTATTACTCCCATTCCCAGATATCTTCCTACCTGAGCTATGGCTTCTCTTGCCAGAGAGTCTCCCTCTAACGCTGCTTTGTATATAACTTCCGGGGTTATTTCTTCTTTTGAAACTGATTCGGTAATAGTAGTCTTTTTTCCTGATTCAATGCTTCTCTTTACCCGGTTAACAAGAGAAGGCTCTGCTGCCAGAGTCTCCAGACATCCCCGGTTGCCACATCTACAAAGTGGTCCCTCAGGGTCAATCACCGTATGACCAAACTCACCTGCAGTTCCATCAACTCCCTGGTATATTTTCCCGCCTATTATTATTCCTGCTCCCACTCCCGGTCCAATGGTAATGTAAATTAAATTCCTGGCCTTTTTACCTGCTCCAAACCAGTGTTCTCCCAGAGCGGGAGCATTAGTATCGGTGTCTATAACGACAGGAAGTTCTGTAACTTCCTCAATTAATTTCTTTATTTCAACATTTCTCCAGCCAGGATAAACTGAATAAATAACTTTCCCTTCTTTCTTATCTAAAAGCCCCGGAGTTCCTATTCCTATGCCCAAAATTTTTCCTTTATCCACCTTTGCTCTGTCAAGAAGTATTTTAACAAGACGGGAAATTTTACCCACCACGTGAGTGGGGGAAAAATTTTTTATTGTTTCTTCTGATTTGGCAAGGAGCTTACCTTTGAGGTTGACTATTCCAGCTTTTACACTACTTACCCGCTCTAAATCAATGCCTATCACATGCCATGTAGAGGGGTTAATTTCCAGTAAAATAGGTTTTCGCCCCGGATCTTTAGAATGGCCAGGACCAATTTCTCTGATAAATCCCTCCTTTATGAGTCTATCAGTTATGTTGGACACGGAAGAGGGACTTAAATCAAGCCTTATGGCAATATCCCTGCGAGAGATAGGCTCAAAATTTTTAACTGCATTAAGCACAAGAGAACGGTTCAGAGATTTTACCATCTTGCTATTGGCTGAGAAAATTTTCTTCATAGCTTTAATTTTTTCATCGAATAAATTATATTGATGGCTTTAATTTTTGTCAAGAATTTAATAAAAAGTCAAGACCTACCTTCAAAAACGATATTCTACCTTTCTTCCAAAAATCAGCTTTTTGAAAGTTCAAATCTCTCTTTATGAGCACCTCAAAGATAGAGTAGATTGCTGGCACCCTCCTCATGCCCTAACCAACCTATCCTAATTACACTGGCTTTTAGCCTATCATTTAGATCCAGATTTGTGTTATGGCCAGAGGGAGCTCATTCTTGACAACGGGCTTTTAAGCCCAAACAGTGTGTCGATATCCCTCCAGCAATCTTTTTCTCATCTTATTTTGGTGCTTTTTGTAGATTCATCCTGCTCTCTAAATTCCTAAAGAGACTATTGCCACTCTCTTCTTTCTTGTTATACTTATCTCATAGGAGAAGGAGCTCTCTCTAAAGTCCGGATGTCTTTGTGACCAAAGAAGGGGCCAGGAGAGTGATTTTCCTTCTCCTTTTTTTTCTCTTGCCTTCTTTTTCTTCTTCTTTGGTTAAAAAGCATTTCCAGATAATCTATTTTAGCTGTAGGGGGATTAAAATCAGCTCTATCTCTTAGCATAGCAAACATTACTCTTACCAGTTTATTTGTTACAGCAATATGTGCCTTTTTCCAGGGCTTACCTTTTTTCTCAGTGAGGTAGCTATAGTATAAGGCAAAGTAAGGATTGTGCTTTTTTACCGAATCACCCATTTTGAAGAGAATGCAGCGAAGAGTTTTGCTTCCCACTCTTCTTATGGAAAGACCCTTTATATTTCTCTTTCCACTTTGATTTACCTTAGAGGATAAACCTGATTTAGAGAATATCTGTTTTCCGAAATTATAGTTACTTATTCTTCCCACTGCACCAGCAAAGGAGGCTATCATTATATCCGATAGTCCTTTTATCTTGCCTAAAAGAAAAGAGCTATCAGTTTTTTTAACTTCCTCTACCATTCTTCTTTCAACAAAAGTTATCTCCCTTTCCAAAGCCTCAAGAAGGTTAAGATCCCTGTTTACAAGATCCATCTCAATTTTAAGAATCTCATCCTTGGGGCAAAGCATTCTCTTTGTGTATTCAACTATTTTTTCTGCCCATTTTGAGCTCAAGGGGCAGCTTACCTTTTTAAATTTCCTTTTAAGTTCCTCTACTTTCATTATCTTGATTTGAGCAGGAGTTAATTTGGATCTTATCAGTCCTCTTGCAACCCGAGATTTCCAAATATCACTAAATAAGGGTTTATTATCATTGTACTTACTCATCATCCCCGGGTAGATCTTATTTAACCTTGCCTTTATTTGATTTTTAAGACGAGTTTGCATCTTGAGCTTCTTTTCCCTCCAGAAGGTCTGCTCTTTTAGGTTTAGATAGACTCCTTCTTCCTCTAAGTTGTATTCATAGCCCTTTCCCCTCATGAGAAGATCTCCTATGGCCCCTAAGTCTATATCATCAGTTTTAAGGCCCCTCAGCATATCTTGAGCTCTATTGGCATAAGTAGCACTTGGATTAATAAACTCAACTTCTTTAAAATCATCTTTTAGATGTCTTGCCAAATTCTCATGATAGGAACCTGTAGGCTCAAGCCCCAAAAAGATTCTTTTAGCTTTTGTTTGTTCTATAGCTTTTCTCATCCTTTTCTTAAAATTCTCGTATCCCTCTTTGAAGATATCAAATTCAAATGGGCCATCTAATATCCTACCTTCGAAGTCAAAGATCAAAGCCTTGTGATAATCTTTGGATGTATCGATGCTTATTCCCAGTATCTTTTCCTTCTCAATTCCCCGAATCTTTCTTTTAAATCTCTCCTCTTTTTTTCCTCTAATATACCTTTGTTTCTTCTTACTCATAGTAACTTACCTCCTTTTTGCTTTCTATTCTATTACTTTTTGTCTTTGAAGGTAAGTTACCTTAATTTCTTATTAACTACTTCTTTCTATTTTATTGTATTAGATTTGTGTGTACTTTTACTTAAAGTGTCTAAATGGCTTACCCTCCCAACTTTCGTTTACTAACTGAGCTAACGAGAACATTATCCTGATACAGGACTCTTCAGTTGGAAATGTATCCATTGTATTTATACGCCTGCGAAACTCCCGGAACACTCTCTCGATAATATTAGTAGTCCGAATGGATACCCATATTTTATATCTAAAGTCCATAAACCTTAAAACATCATCAAGATCTTTCTCAAGACAGGCAATGGCTTTAGGAGCAAGATTCTTATATCTTTCTTTCCAGGCTTTGAATTCCTCAAGTGCCTCTTTTTTGCTTGTGGCATAGATTATTCTTTTGGCATCTGCTACAACACTTGCCTGAATAGCTCTGGGACAATGATTGGAGATATTTCTTAATTTGTGCACTGTGCAGCGCTGAACAGGTACAGTGGGAAGAGATGTCCTAAGTGCTGCCAGGAGCCCGGGATTACCATCTACAATGACAAGCTTGAGCTTTTCTTCAGAAAGTCCCCTTCTTTTTAACCGAAGGAGCAACTTCTCCCAAGATAGTTGGCACTCTTTTCCACCCAGCATAAAATCCAGAAACTCCTTTTCTCCTGTATCTGTGACACCAACAGCACAGAGAAGTGCCTCTTTTGATGTTTTATCCCTTCTTATGGGAAGATTCACTGCATCAAGGTATAGATAAGTTATCTCCTTCTCAATGGGCCTTTCTTGCCAAAGAGCGAGAGCCTCCCCAAGCTCTTTATTGAACCTTGATACAAGACCTGGTGAATAGGTTTTTCCGTAGATGTGTTTTGATATCTTCTTCACATCCCTTGTTGAAAGACCAAGAAGAAATATCCGGGAGATAAGATGACCTATCTTTCTCTCTCTTCGTTTAAATCTTGGGATGACCCTACTTGTGAAAGAGCTACATCTTGCCCTGGGAATTTTTATATTTTCCAGGACACCATAAATTGTCTCAAAATCTCTTTTCCTATAACCATTTCGATGATCCTTGCGATTTGGGGTTCTCTCATATTCCAGTGCCCCGATAAACTGACTGAACTCATAATGTATTGCTTTTTCCAGTGCAATGCGAATGCCCTCTCTTATTATCTCACCTAATTCCTCCCAGAACTTCTCTGGTTCGATATCCTGCAGACTGTCCTGTATACTCTGGAATCTCTCTTCCTCTTGACCTTTTACCTTCTTTTGTGCTACAATATCCATGTGGCTTATCCTCCTTTTCTGCTCTTAAAGAGCAGGTGTTGTTT
>Ga0190360_1001585_pt1 | contig 11601 bp, 11 predicted proteins | sample 48721834_MG_FD_161271 | JGI IMG/M metagenome (GOLD analysis project Ga0190360, IMG submission 161271) | Hydrothermal vent microbial mat bacterial communities from Southern Trench, Guaymas Basin, Mexico - 4872-18-3-4_MG | ecosystem: Environmental > Aquatic > Marine > Hydrothermal vents >... | reverse complement strand
GAATTATCTAATCTACGCGATGATAATAACATTTTAAGAAATCAATTACAAGAAATAGGAGTTGAGTATGAAAGAATTTTAAGTTCAAATAGAAATAATATCATTCAAGAAAATATTAAAGTCGAAAAGTCTCCACCAACACTTTTTTTAAAAATGTATAATAATTTATCAGAAGAAAGTAAAATTAATGTCTTACAAAGCATGATGAATAGCTTGAAATCAAGTAGATTGGATGTAAAATTAAATATTTTACATTTATTAAGTTTAATAAAGAATAATGAAGTAATATCTTTATTTAGAAATTTACTCGTAGAAAGTGATTGGATGACAAAATTATATATATTAAAGCTTATTCAAAATATGGGAGATATAAACATTAAAGAGTTTGTTAAACCTTTATTAAACGATCCTGACCCAGATATTCGAGAAGTATCTAGAAAATTATATCTTTCAAATTAAGAAAATTAGGTTTAAAACTTGTATAATCATTCTTTTTCTAATTATGTCTAAAGTTAAAAATAATTATATAAATCTCTGAAAAATTTACAAACATGAATTTTTATCTAACAATTTTAAATTAAATTGGCTTTTTCACTTATTTAATAAAAAGAGAAAATTTTTCTGTTTTCTAATGTTATAACATTCAAAATTCAAAAAGATTAAAGTTAAAAAATGAAGATTGCAGTTAGCGGAAAAGGAGGCGTAGGAAAAACTTTAATAGCAGGAACTTTAGCAAGATTATTTGCCATTGATGGGTTTAATGTTTTAGCTATTGATAATGACTCTGCCATGAATTTAAGTTATACATTAGGAATTAGTGAAGAAGAGAAGGCTAAAATAATTCCAATTGCCGAAATGAAAAAATTAATTGAAGAAAGGACAAAAATAGAAGGTGCTGGTCCAGGAGTATATAATATAAACCCTGAAGTCTCTGATATTCCTGATAAATACAAAGTAAATGGTCCAGATGGATTACAACTTCTGGTATTAGGAAGCGTGGAAGAACCAGCAACGGGGTGCTTATGCCCTGAAAATGCATTAATAAGAACATTATTATATAACTTGTTTGTCAAGAGAAATGAAGTTGTCATAGTAGATTTTGAAGCAGGAATGGAACATTTAGGAAGAGGTACTGCTAAGGGAATTGATGTCATGCTAGTAATAACAGAGCCATCCCAAAAATCATTAGATTTGAGTAAAAAAATAATTACCTTGTCAAAAAAATTAGGAATAATAAATATATATTTAATAGCAAATAAGATCATGGATGACGGGCAATTAGATGTGATTAATGAAAGAATAAGAGATTGGGACGTACCATTATTTCATTTTATACCCAATGATGCCGAAATTGGGAAAGCTGATTTATCTGGAAAAGCTCCTTTAGATTATAATTCGGATTCACCTGCTATTCTCTCTATAAAAAATCTTTATCGAAAATTGAAAGATTTAAAATTAGAACTCTTTGATCTTTAGATGCTTTCAATTTAAGAAGAGAATTTGTAAAATAATTTATTTTATTTCCCTTAATTTAAATTTTAAATCAAATCTTCAAACAATTAATAAAAAACCAGAAAACAAGAAATTATATTTATTCATAAATCTCATAACATTTCAGATAAATCCAAGTCCTGATCTTCAGCGATTTCTTTCCATTGCTCTATTGCCTTAAGTGCTTCTTCTTCATTCATTTGTTCTATTGCATAACCAGCATGAACAATGACATATTTTCCCACTTCTGCATCGGGTAATAAAGCAATTATTACATTTTGTTCAATACCATCAAAATCTACTAATGCACTATTATCTTCTCTATTTATGCTGATTATCTTACCTGGAATGGCTAAACACATTTTTAACACTCAAATTATGATACTATCTGAATATGAATAATTTTTGAAAATAAAAAAAATTAATTAATATGAAACATCTTTTTACTGAAAAATATGGCATTGATGATGCTTTCATTTTATATTCAATAAAATTGATTAAAATAAATATAAAACTTGATGAGAACAATGAAAGTGATGAAATATTTGGAAAAATCTCCAAGCAACAAGATTTTAATTATATTTTCAATTATAGGAATAATAATTTTCATTTTAATAAATCAACTAGTATTTGAAACTTTAAAAGTTATCGTTCCTGATTATAGCATCTTAGATTTAGAATTTGCTTGGACTAAAGATTAAATTTCTCTGATATTTTCAATTTGGGGTAATTTAGGAATTTATTATCAATTACTAGGAACATACTGGGATTTTCTTTACATATTTGGTTACTCTTCTTTCATGTTTAGCTTGATTTTATTGGTTGCAAGACAAGTTAGTGGAAAATTCAAGTTTATTGGAATGTGGATCAGTCTATTTCCCATAATTGCTGGAATTTTTGATTGCATTGAAAATGCATTTTTATTGATGATGATGAATGATTTAGCTTCAATACCATTGATTTTACCCTTGATTTCTTCATCCATTTCAACAATAAAATTCAGTTTACTATTTATTGGAATAGTTTATTTTGCTATTGAACTATTAACATTTATTATAATTAAAATAAAAGCAAGAAAAGAAAAATAAATTATTTTTTTTATTTTTTCAATGATTTTAATAACCTAGAATAGAACTTAATTAAGCTATCTAATTCAAATAATAAATCTTCTTTTGAAAATTGCGAAATGTTATTCCTTAATCTCTTCAATTCGACTAAAAATAGATCAAACTCGTTATATTTTGTTTCATTGGGAATGGTAAAAATAAAATCATTGGTTTTTTTAATTACACTTTTTAAATCTGTTGTGGATATCTCCACATTAGGATTTTCATCAAATCTACTTATAATATTGACTAAATTAGATAATAATTCCTTTTTATTTCCTTTAAATGATTTACTGAATTCGAAATAATAACCCCAACCATCATCGAGGGGTATTAATTCTCGATAAACATTTCCAACTTTTATCACGGATTTTACATTTTTAAACAATAATGAAGGAATCCATGAAAATATTTGATAACTATATTCTGTATCGTTACACCTTATGCTCGTTATTAATTTATTTTCTTCATTAAAGTATCCAAATGGAATGATAATAAAGTCAAGAGTTTCTTGACCCTTATAATATTGAGGAAAATAATGAAGATCCTTTATCAATTGAATGGGAGTGCTTTCAAAGCTTATCAAATCAAATTCGATTTTATTAATCTTAGGCTTGTAAATATACATTACAACGCCATTAAATCCATCTAATTTGATATTTAATGAAAATTTAATTTCGGATTTCTTGATGTCCTTACATTCAAACTTGATATCGTAAAAAAAATGAAAATAGTTCTCAATATAAGGGAAAAACCATGGTGGTTCACGTTCATAATTGAAGGAAATTATTTTCAAATATAGCCCTCCTTTAATTTTTTGATAATTTGATGGTTGGTTAATTTGTAATATAATTCTTATACAATGTACATTATTAAATTTTTCTTGTTGATATTTAAATCTTACAATTTCTAAAATTAAATTTCAAAAAAAGGAAAAATTAAAAATAAAAAATAAAAGAATTATTTTTGGTTAAATTTCAATTATAAGCCATAATTTTCTAATTTCATGCGGGTCCTGTGGAATTTCAAGCCAATTTCATCAGCACTTACTCCCATTGCTAATGCAAGCAGTTCAGTAACATACAAGACAGGAATATTATATTCCTCTCCATATTTTTTAGCAAGATCCCTTTGTTTTGTATCAAATTGTTGGAAGCAAGCTGGACAATTAACACAGATAATATCTGCTCCAGATTTTTTGATGCTATCCATCTTGATTTTTAAATTAGCTAAACCATGTTCTTCATAAGCATTAGTCACAGCAGATCCACAGCATAATACTTCTTCTTCATAATCTACAACAGTCGCACCAGTTGCTTTAACAATCACTTTTAGATTTTTTGGTCTCATTGGGTCATCAGATTCCATCCACTCAGCTGGACGCATGTAATGGCATCCTGGATGACAAGCAACTTTTAATCCACTTAATGGTTTTGAAATTGAAGATTTTATCTTATCCAAGTTTTCCTTTAATACATCCACAAAATGCCTGACTTCAATCTCACCTTTATATTCTTTTCCTATTTTTGCTAATTGTTCATTAACTTTTTCTCTCTTTAAAGAATCATGCTTTAATTGATGTTGAACTCCCCTGAGTGTGTTAGCACATCCATTACAAAGTGAAATGATATCTTTTCCTTCTTCTTCAGCCAAGCAGAGATTTCTCGCTCCAATAGTTAACCAAGCATCATTACTGAAACTTTTCATTCCAGTTGGATCAGGACAACAAGAAAATGGAGCTTGAGATGTTTCAATGCCAACTTTCTCAAACACTTTTCTTGAAGCCGCCTCAATGAATGGAATTCTATTTCCAATCGTACAACCTTCAAACATTTTATATTCTGTCAACTTTATCCCTCCTTACTTTAAATATTTATCTGCTCCAATGTTTTTCAATAAATTTTGAACCTCATTTACATCAGGTTCCTTCACGGGTGGTAATCCTAGTTGTTGTCTCCTTCTTTCTATTGCGGGTTGGGATGGAATTGCTTTAGCATTGTCAAATATAGCTTTAGCTTGAGAGTAAATAAAATCTGGCCCTTTTCCTTGCTTGATAGATTCATTTTTCAAGAATGTAAATATTTCAGTAAGTTCTATATGTTGAGGACAAACTTCATCGCATGTATCACAAACAGTACAACCCCATATTATCAATGGGTCTTCTTTAAAAATCATATCTTTATAACCAAGCAAGGCTTTGATAATATTTGCCCTTGGATTATATCCAGTCATACCATAAAAATCTGCAGTAACTCTTGTAACAGGACAATTATCAGAACATCTACTGCATTGATAGCAATATTTTATCAAATCAGGACCTACATGATAATCCATGACTTGTTTTCTAAATTCAAAATCTACCGTCATTTTTTTTATCACTCATTTCTTTTTTTTATTTTTATTGCATTTTTTCTGTTGGTTTTAACCCGGGCAAGGGTAAGTCATATCCAATCTAAGATTTTTATTGGATATTCATCCTAAACCAACATTCAACTTTCGAGAGTAAATCTCTTTACCATCCTCATTCACTACCGTGATATGGGCGGCACATGATAGTCAGCAATCAAAACATCTGACTACCATTTCCAAGAGATTTACCATTCCTTCAGGTATTTCTTCACTCATCTTTTCATCACTTTTTTAATTCATTTATTTAATCCAAGGGTCTGGTAATTTTATTTTCTCAAGTGCCTTATCCTCAAACACTTGCTTGGCAACGTGCATTAAAGATTTCTCTATACCGGCAATATTATGGTTCGTGGCAACCAACAAGTTCATTTTCTTGCAAATGCCATCAGCATCGCTCCAGATATTATATAACAAAAGCCCTCGAGGCGCTTCGGTAATGGCAACACCAACACCTTCTTTTGGTTCTACATCAAGTGTCTTGCAATCAGGATTTACGATGTCGGGATCTTCTAACATTTGCTTGATGATTTCTATAGCTTCGACTAGCTCAATTAATCGAGCCCAATGATATGCAAATGTATGATGAGAAATTGGTCCAGTCTTGTCTCTAAAAACCTTAAGAGCTTCATCGGCTAATGGTGTAGCCATTTTATCGGCAGCATTGATCATGGCAAGACAATTAGCCCGATAAATTCCTTCGGGATACCCTGCTGGCTTGTAATACATGTGAGTCGCATAAGAGTGCGGAGGTATGTGCTCGCCAAGTACGTTCAAGTAATCATGAACATCGTAATCCTTCTTTTCGCCATCTGGAGTCACGATCCTTATGTCTCCTTCATATATATCGTGAACTCCATTTTTGGTCATCCCAAGATAATAAGTTGGAACCACACCAACATTAGCAATAACATCCCAATAATCCTCAACAACTTTTAAGCCAATTTCAACAGTTTTTTTACTGAATTCAATTTGTTCATCAACCATTTTCAAAAATTTATCCCTAGCTTCTTCAGACATCGGTTTCTTCATTCCACCTATTATTGCAGCTACAGGATGAATAGATTTTCCGCCAACCTCGGCGCATAGTTTCTGTCCGAAATCCATCATTTTCAATGCCATTGCTCCTACATCTGGCATTTTATTGATTACGTGAACGACATTTCTCAGAGCTGGATCAGCAAATGGTCCCAACAAGAAATCTGGTGCTGCTAAAGCGTAAAAGTGTAATGCATGTGAAGAATATTGCTTGGCATTTTGTAGCAAGATCCTTAACTTGCGAGCAGGCTCGGGAATCTTAACGCCCCAAGCATCCTCGACAGCCTTGGTAGGTGTTAAATGATGGGGGATTGGACAAATTCCACAAATTCGAGGAGTAATTCTCGGAATGTGCTCGCAATATCTTCCTTCAACGAATTTCTCAAAAAATCTCGTTGAAGTAATGTTAAATTGCACGTCCTTGACCTTACCATCATCTCCAATAACAATGTGAAGCCCACCGTGTCCTTCTAATCTAGTTACGGGTTCTACTTTTATTTCTTTTACCATCTCTTTACCCACCTCTATATTTTTTATTTGTTGCTAATGTGAACTTTTCAAAAGTCCCAATATGATCTTTTACTTGACTAAGCAGTTCCTCTTTAGATATAGCCACATTGAAACCTTTAACCACGGTTTCAACAAATCTTTCAGCTTGATCAACGTTCCATTCAGTATGTCCATAGCAACCGGTGCAAGGCGCATTAACCCGTAGGCATAATCCGCCACAGCCAGCCTTAGTTACAGGACCCATGCAAATATAGCCCTGCTCGATAAGGCAATCGTCCAAGTTTGGTAAGCCTTCAAAATCTCTCTTAACCTTAGTCATTGTAGATTTACTACCAATAATTCTTGGACATGTATCGCATACTGTTGATATTTCAAGAGTATCAGGATGATCCCTCAAATAAGCTAAAGCACTTGTGGTAATTGCTTCAGCTTCAGGAGTTAAATTAGCTAAAGGCGTTTCTGGTTTTCCGCGTTTCTTTACTTGCTTTAAAATGTCCCCAGCTAAGTCAAAACCTGCCATTAATGGCATGTTCAAGTATAATGTAAGGAATTCATTTAATATCTTTTTATTACCTGATTCAGATCCATTTAAATTAGCGACTAATTCTTTTAATTTCTCAGCTCGAGGCGAAGCGGTTTTTGATGGACCAAAACATCCAACGCATGGGTTTCCATTACTCGTGCATTTTAACGTGCATCCCATGCTCGTAATTGGTCCGAAACAAAGTTTTCCTTGTTCCAATAAGCAATTCTCATTATTAATAGCACAATCATCGCAAAAAGACTTTTCGTTCATCGGAAATTCTTTTTGACCCAATAAGAATTGTACAATTGATAAAATTGCTTCTGGTTTAGGAGGACATCCAGCAATATATGCATCAACTTTAATCAATTCATCTAAAGGCACAATTTTTGAAGTAAATCCCGGTACATGAACTTTTGGTTCAGAAGGATTTTCATCTGTTATACTTTCTGCTTCAACAAATTTCCTTTTTATAACTTCTTCAATGTCCCATTGATTTGCTAAACCATGAACATTTCCATAGCAAGCACAGCTGCCAAAAGCTACAATTATCTTGCATTTTTCTCTCATTAACTTTGCATTCTCAACATCCTCGTTAGTTCGCAAGCTACCTTCGATAAAACCTACTACTATGTCTCCATCTGGTCTTGCTTCGAGTGAATCAATCTTGAAATCAACTACGGCTGGCCAATAAACTATATCGAGTGCTGGGAGGACTGGCAACAATCCTAAATGAGCATTTAATAAGGATTGGTGACAGCCCCAACAATCGCTAAGCTGCATAAAAGCAACTTTCACAGCCAAGATTCATCAATCTCCTTAATTTTCTTTGTTTATGTTTCTATATATTTTAATTTAAAACTATAAAAAAATTTAGTTGTGTTTTATTACACACTATTTAATAAAAATTTTCTTAATTTTATAGCGTTAAATCTACAATATATTGAAAGGGTTTAGTTCAGTATGAATTTTTATATAGATTTTTAATATCAAGTGATAATTTGAATAATTATTAAAAAAAAATCTTTTAGAAGATTGGTCTAATTTTAAAAAAATTCATGTTTAAAAGGATAATGTAGCAAGAAATAGAGGATTTTAAGTCAATAAGGAAAAAAATATTTATCATTTTTTAAAAATTTTGTAATTAAATTAAGATATTTCATCAAAACTATTTGATTTGAAAATCCTATTGATAAATAAGTACAATTTTAATCACATTTTAAATCAAATCTAACTTAAGTGAAATAGAGATTATTTCTGACACCAGTAAAAACGTGGAACTGGTGGTTAATATTCTTATTCTATCTAATGATAATAACGAGGTTAATAGTGTGCTTAATTAAAATGCGTATGGGCTATGTATTAATTTTACTAAAAAGTTTATGAGAGTAAATGAAGGAATTATTCATATTTAGTGCGAGTAAAAGCACATTAGCAACTTAAAGATTTCATTATAATATTTTTTAGGCATTTTTATAATCGTTATATGTTTCTAAAGTTCAATCCTTTAGCGAGGAAATTTCATGATGAGTTGCACGTTGAAGTCATGAAATTCGTTCAGAAGGGCTCATGGAGAGGAGTTCCCATGTTTAGATATGGAGATATGTTTCATGTTTGGCTCACAAAGAAGTTTTTTGGCGTTCAATTGACATTGGATGACTTTGTTTGAAAATTTATTAAATGCTTGGAGTGAGATGATTTAAAAGCGAGTAAGGATTATATATTGTTGATAAAAATGGCGAGTACTCGGATCATCAGGTTGCGCAATTCGAGGTTGAGAGCATTAAGGTTGAGCTTGCTCAGATTTTTGCATTACTTGTTATACGAGAATTTACAAAAGAATACTCCCGACGAAGACGCTCTTGTTAATGAGATAAGGAGAATGATCAGCTTGATGAAGAGGAAGGCGTGGCAGAATGAATATGAGAGTTATGCGGATTACAGGAGAGAATTAGAGGCAAAGCGTTTTCAATTATCCAAGATGGAAGAAAATAGAAATAAATTAATTAGAATCAGAGACTCAACACCTTTAAGATGCAACATTTGCATTAAAAAGTACTTGGATTTATTGTTTTATAATTATGCGGGTAAATGGTATTGCGAATTTTGTTATCATGAAAGGCAAGAACTTATCAAGAAGGATCCTTATTATAGAGGCCCTGGTGAAACATGCCCTAATTTCAAGATTAAGATTGGCGGGAATCTTCATGTTAGGAAGGGCCGAACATCTGGCAAGGTCAGCCCGTGGCGTAAGATTCGGACATCCTTGAGAAGCTTAGTTATTGCGTTATGGATGAAGAATCAAGAGGATATTATCTCGAGGTTCCCCACGCGGTTTAATTTAGATGATCCCAAGATCGTTAGAGATGTAGCTTTAGTTAGCAAGTTTTATGCTGAGATGAGGGCAAATGATGAATTGTTACTCAACTCGAAGATCTTGTGCCGCTGGTGTGGCCGGCATGATATTGACTTATTTTACAATCCAGTTAATAAGGCGTGGTATTGCAAACGTTGTTATCGTGCTAAACGAAAATCTAATCGAGATAAATATCCTATTCTTAATGTTCATTAATCGAATTTGATTTTTTGATGCCTTTTTTTTCAATTAAAAAGTAAAGAATTAATTTTAAGGTTTTATTGAGAATAATCAATTAAAATTAACATTATATAATCGTATTTTATTATTTTATCGTTTAAAATTAAAAGAAATAAAAATTAAAAATGAAATATCTAATACTTAAAAAATTTATCTAAAATAAATAAAAATAAATGAATGAGCTTTTATCAAATCTATAAAAGATAAACTCTTTATACTCTTCAATTTTTTTTCAATTATGGATGAAAAAAATTTGAGTTCTAGTATTATCCGAATTGCTCATGGTGCTGGAGGATTATTACAAAATGAGTTAATAGAATTTATAACTAAGGGCGTCAGCTTGAGAAATGTAAAGAATGGTATTGGATTAGATGAATTAGATGATGGTGCTACAATACCATTAACAAACTCAAATGAAGACTTAGTTATTACTGCAGATGGTCATACAATTCATCCATTATTTTTTCCAGGAGGAGATTTAGGTAAATTAAGTGCTTGCGGAACAATTAATGATTTAATAATGATGGGAGCCCGTCCCATAGCCATAACATCTATAATAATCATTGAAGAAGGTCTTGAATTTGAGATACTTGATAAAATTATCAAATCTTTTAATGCAGTATTAGAACAAGCAAATGTAGCAATTATCGCAGGTGATTCAAAAGTAATGCCAAAAGGTACTATAAGTGGGATGATAATGGCAACTACTGGTATTGGTATCAAAAATAAGAATATTAAGATTTTAGATAACAATCTTAAACCAGGTGATAAGATAATTCTTACGGGAAGCATTGGTGATCATGGCATTGCTTTAATATCTAGCAGGGAAGGTATTAGTTTTTCAACCGAATTAAAATCAGATTTAGACATGTTATTAGATATTTATAATGCAATTAAAGAAGAAATGAAATTAAATCAGATACATGCAATGAAAGATCCTACAAGAGGCGGAATAGCGGCAGCGCTTAATGATTGGGCAATGAAATCTAATGTAGGAATTAATCTAGATGAAGAAAAAATACTCATTAAGAAAGAAGTGAATGCAACTTGTGACATGCTTGGATTAGATCCTTATGCAATTGCTTGTGAAGGTCGAGCTTTGTTGGCTGTTGATCCACGATATTCAGAAGAAATTCTTGAAAAAATAAGAAAGACTAAAAATGGTAGCGAAGCCCGGATCATAGGAGAAGTTAGCAAAGAAAATCCAAAAAGAGTTTTATTAAAAACATTAGTGGGGGGAACAAGAATTTTAGACATGCCATTAGGCGAACCAATTCCAAGAATATGTTAATTGACTAAAATTGAAAATAAATAAAAAGGTTCATTATAGATGGAAATTGCTGATTTAAATATATTGAGAAATAAAGATTTTACACGAAAAATCCTCAAAGAAATTCGAAATATTGCCAATAAGTTAGGAAACAAATTAAAATTCATGCATGTATGCGGAACTCATGAATATACTATTTCTAAATATGGCTTGAGAACATTACTTCCAGAAAATATTGAAATCATTTCTGGTCCTGGATGTCCAGTTTGCATTTGTCCAGCAGCAGATATTGACAAGGCAATAAAAATTGGTGAAAGAAAAGATACAATAATTACTACTTTTGGAGACATGTTAAGAGTACCTGCTTCAAACATATCATTAGCTGAATTAAAAGCTGAAGGCTCTGATGTTAGAGTAGTTTATGGCCCACATCAAGCAGTAGAAATTGCTAAGCAAAATAAAGATAAAGAAGTTGTATTTTTTGCCATAGGTTTTGAAACAACGGCTCCTCTTACTGGGCACGTAATTATTTCTGATCCACCTGAAAATTTTTCTGTAATATGTGCTCATAAATTAATACCAGCAGCATTAGAATTGTTGATCAGCCAATCTCAATTAGGAATCGATGGATTTATTTCTCCCGGGCATGTTTCTGCAATTA
>Ga0190360_1001584_pt1 | contig 11603 bp, 11 predicted proteins | sample 48721834_MG_FD_161271 | JGI IMG/M metagenome (GOLD analysis project Ga0190360, IMG submission 161271) | Hydrothermal vent microbial mat bacterial communities from Southern Trench, Guaymas Basin, Mexico - 4872-18-3-4_MG | ecosystem: Environmental > Aquatic > Marine > Hydrothermal vents >... | reverse complement strand
GGACGGAATAATTGTATCCACACCAACTGGCTCTACAGCATATTCTCTCTCTGCATGGGGCCCGATCGTTGTGCCTTCTATGGAGGCAATCATTTTAAACCCGATCTGTCCTCATGCTCTTACAGTGAGGCCAACTGTCATTCACTCTTCCAGTACTATTGTTCTTCATTTAAGCCCGCAAAATGTAAAGACCTACCTCAGCATCGATGGTCAGGAAAACATATCAATCGATCACCAAAAAACAGTTGAAGTAAAAAAGGCACATTTCTATATCAATTTAATCACATTTGATGATTACTCCTTCTTTGATCTTCTTCGGAAAAAACTTCAGTGGGGAAGCCTACCGAGAAAATAAGAAGACAATATTTTCAGACTATATTTAATTTTTTAATAATAGGATGTTAAAACAGGATAAATATCTTGTGATACCATAGAGGCTCAGTCTAAGGCTTGCATAAAACCACTCCCCCTTCACCATCTAAGTCTTTACATTTTTTATGCAAAGGATAAGCGATACATAAATTCGACGCACTCCCACCGATCGGGTTCAGGAGCACTAATAACGATTTTAGCAATAATTCTACCATAGAAGTATCACTAAAAAATATTTTTATATGAAAGCAGAGTCATCTTTGTAAGGCAGTGCTTCAGGTTCTTCAAATTCATCTATATATTTACTTAATCTATAACCTTGGCTTCACCCGGATGGTAGCATGCTTATTTTATGTTTCAAATAAATATAAAAAATTTTACTTGACATTTTCTGAAAAATAAATATATTATGTTCTGCCTATTTAGCACTCTTTTTTTTTGAGTGCTAAATATTATAATCGTATGTTAATTTAATATTAAAATAATAAGGAGGAGCATCGATGAAGATCAAACCATTAGCAGATCGTGTTGTTGTAAAACCTGCACCGCCAGAAGAAAAAGTGCAGGGTGGAATAATAATTCCTGATACTGCTAAAGAAAAACCTCAAAAGGGTGAGGTTGTAGCCGTTGGCCCAGGCAAGGTTTCAGATTCAGGTGAAAAAATCCCTCTTGAAGTTAAAGTTGGTGACAATGTTCTTTATGGTAAATACTCTGGTACTGAGGTTACTATTGATAATGAGGAATACCTAATAATTAGAGAAAGCGACATACTGGCAATAATTTAAGTATAATCCATATAAAAGGAGGTTGATATAAAATGGCAAAAAAGATTATTGAATATGGCTCCGATGCCCGTCAGGCTCTCAAGAGAGGGGTAGATAAACTGGCCGACGCAGTTAAGGTAACCCTCGGACCAAAGGGAAGGAATGTTGTTATTGAGAAAAAATTTGGTTCTCAGACAGTTACCAAAGATGGCGTCACTGTTGCCAAAGAGATCGAGCTTGAAGATCCCTTTGAGAATATGGGAGCACAGATGGTCAATGAAGTAGCTTCAAAAACAAGCGATGTGGCTGGTGATGGTACAACAACGGCCACCGTTCTTGCACAAAAAATCTTCAACGAAGGAATGAGAAATGTCACCTCTGGAGCAAACCCGATGGATCTTAAGAGGGGCATAGATACTGCTGTCAAGGCTGTAGTTGAAAACCTGAAGAAAATGAGTAAAACAGTAACAAATCGAAAAGAGATTGCTCAGGTTGCAGCAATTTCTGCCAACAATGATGAAGCAATCGGTGAGCTCATTGCCGATGCAATGGAAAAAGTTGGAAAAGATGGTGTAATTACAGTAGAAGAGGCAAAGACAATTGAAACCAGCATGGATGTTGTCGAGGGTATGCAATTCGATAGAGGTTACATCTCTCCATATTTTGTCACTGACCCGGACAATATGGAAGCAGTGCTTGAGGAGCCTCTTATTCTTATTCATGATAAAAAGATTTCTGCTATGAAAGACCTTCTCCCAATTCTCGAAAAGGTATCACAGATGGGTAAGGCCCTTCTAATAATTGCCGAAGATGTAGAGGGAGAAGCTCTTGCTACTCTAATTGTTAATAAACTTAAAGGAACTCTTAAGGTAGCCGCAGTAAAGGCTCCTGGATTTGGCGACAGACGCAAAGCAATGTTGCAGGATATAGCAATACTCACAGGCGGTCGTGTCGTTGCAGAAGAGGCTGGGTTTAAACTCGAGAATGCAACAACAGCAGACCTTGGAAAAGCCAAACGAATTCGTATCGATAAAGATAATACTACAATAGTCGAGGGAGGTGGAGACTCCAAGGAAATTCAGGGCCGCATCTCCCAGATAAAGAAGCAGATCGAAACAACCACATCAGATTATGATAGAGAAAAACTTCAGGAGAGACTTGCAAAACTTGCTGGTGGTGTAGCAGTTCTAAATGTCGGCGCAGCAACTGAAATCGAATTAAAAGAGAAAAAGGCCAGGGTAGAAGATGCCCTTCATGCAACCCGCGCAGCAGTTGAGGAAGGAATTGTTGCTGGTGGTGGAGTTGCTCTTCTTCGTTCGATTCCAGTACTTGATAAGATAAAATTAAATGGCGATCAGCAAATCGGTCTTGAAATTGTCAAGCGAGCTCTTGAAGAGCCAGTACGTCAAATCGTAAACAACACTGGCCTTGAAGGTTCGGTGGTTGTTCAGAATCTTAAGGAACACGAAGGCAATTATGGATTCAATGCTCAGACTGAAAAATATGAGGATCTTATTGAAGCCGGTGTCATCGATCCAACCAAGGTAGTTCGTACAGCACTGGAGAATGCTGCCAGTGTTTCTTCACTTCTACTTACAACAGAAGCAATCATTGCAGAAAAACCCGAGGAAGAGAAGACACCTCCAATGCCTCCAGGCGGCCCAGGCGGCATGTATTAAAAGGATCTATTCACAAGCACAAAATCCCCCGCTCCTATGTGCGGGGGATTTTTATTTGGATTAATCTTGCTTTTTATTCTTATATATACTATTTTGTAAAAAGTATTTTATTAATCATAAGGGGGTAGTCCATGTACGAGAGGCTGGAAAGAATCTATTCTATTAATATAATAGGTCTTAAAAGATCTACAATAAGAGAGCTTCTAAAATTTACACAAAAACCAGATATAATATCCTTTGCTGGAGGTCTCCCCTCTCCGGAATCATTTCCAATTGAAGAGATCGCAGATATCGCTAAAGATGTAGTGCTATCCTATGGCAAATGGGCTCTTCAGTACGGTCCTACCGAGGGCGACCCGAGACTAAAGGAAGAAATCATAAAGATGATGAAAAAGGACGGCCAGGATGTTAAACAAGAAAACATAATGATCACAACAGCGTCACAGCAGGGCCTGGATCTTGTTGGAAGATGCTTTATAAATCCGCATAATCCCATAATCGTAGGAAAACCAACATATGTCGGTGCTATCAGCGCGTTCAAGAGTTATCTATCAGATTTTGTTGGAATAGAACTCGACAACGACGGCATGAGCATAGAATCACTGAGAAAGACTCTCCAAAGCATGCGACTTCAGGCAAATCTACCAAAATTTATATATATAATCCCCGATTTTCAGAACCCGAGTGGAATTACAATGAGTCTGGAAAGAAGAAAAGAAATCTTAAAATTGGCAAAAGAATACCAGATAATGATAATTGAAGATACTCCTTATCGACAGTTAAGATATGTTGGAAAATCCGTACCATCCCTTTACGAACTGGATAATGGTGAAGGATATATAATATCTCTACACACATTTTCAAAAATTCTCTTCCCGGGTTTAAGATTAGGATGGATTGTTGCCAGCAAAGAGGTCATAGAAAAATTCGTAATAGCAAAACAGGCCATGGATCTTTGTACGCCTCCATTTACACAGTCGATTGCCTATGAATTCTGCAAACGCGGATTAATGGATAAACATATAAAGAAAATCGTAAATCTATACAGAAAAAAACGAGAGGTAATGCTTAAAGCAATGGATGAGTTCATGCCAAAACATCCAGAAGTTAGATGGACAAAACCAGATGGTGGCCTATTTCTGTGGATGACTCTTCCTGAATACTTTGATGTAGATAAGATGTTCTATGAGGCAATAGATGAAAAGGTAGCCTATGTAACAGGCACAGCCTTCTATCCAGATTGTGGCGGTAAAAATAACTTTCGCATCAACTTCTCCTTCCCTACAGAGGATAAAATCGTTGAGGGTATAGAAAGACTCTCAAAGGTCATCAAGAAAAATCTTAAAGATTGATTAAACAATAATACTTCTTTTAGGAGATCTTTATGATTGGTGATATCATAATCGCAAATGTAATCGCAAGCTCATGTCTTGTACTGCTGATCTATTTTTTTGATCTAAATGAAAAAGAGCCTCCATGGACTCTGATCCGAATCTATATATTAACCATTTTAATAACATTTCTGTTTGGAAAACTAAAGGGATTTCTATTTACCCATTACGAGTGGCAGTTTCCAGTATTAATTGAAAACTATATCATGGCAGGCTTTTTTGAAGAACTATTAAAATTTATAATTGTATTGATATTTGTATGGCACCTGAAGAGTTTTAATGAGGAAACTGACGGAATCATATATTACCTTATAGTGGCAGCAGGGTTTGCGGTTCTTGAAAATGTTGGATATTCATTCAAATTTGTGATAACACCATATCTATATGGCCTCAAGAGTGGCGACATGAACTTCTATCAACAGGCCCTTCAGCGCATTGTTCTATTTCGTGCAGTATCCGGTCACATATTGATTAACATAATAAGTGGATTTTTCCTGGGAATAGCAAAAAGAAGGCAAAAAAAGTGGCTTCTGGTGCCAGGATTTCTATTATCTGTGTTGCTTCACGGAACATGGAATCAGGCAGCATTTTCTGGATTCTTTACTGTATATGCTTTATCCCTTATTGTTGTTGATGTCGTGATATTTTTTGTTGTTATCAGAATGTCTTTCTATTTTAAATTCATGAAACGACTCCGTTTGAGAATTAATTCCCTGATTAAGGAGGGAGAAATTAAAAATTTTGATAGAGACATAATAACTCTAATCCGCGGAATAAAACAGAATCTACGGACACTGAGACAGATGGAGGGGGATATTTTAGTAGCAAACTCAAAGGAGATTGTTACACTTCTGCCATCCCACATCGATTCAGTACCAATGCACGGAAAAGATGGTCTCACAGAACGCATGCTTAAGATAAATGGACTTCTTGGTAGGGAGAAACAAAAGTTTGGTATATGGTTCTACTCTAAACTATTTTTAAAATTTTCTATAGCAGGATTTTTAATATTAACTCTATTGATGAATATTACATAGGAATTTTAATTGGGTAAAATACTTGTTACAGGAGGAACAGGTTTTCTTGGGAGTCATTTGATAGACCGACTCGTAAGAGAAGGCGAGAAAGTAAGGGTTTTAATTCGACCCACTAGTTCATTAAAATATATTAGTGACCATATAAAAAATAACAGCGTTGAAATTGTAACAGGTGATCTTACAGATCCTGAATCATTAAAAATAGCCTGCCAACAAATCAGTGCAATATTTCACACAGCTGCCGTTATTGATCTCTCAAAATCGAAGGAGACCTTTGAGGCCATAAACATAGATGCTCTAGACAATCTTGTAGAGATTGCCTGTAATCACAGAGTAAGGCGATTCATATATGTCAGCACAATCGGATCGTACAAGTGGCAGCAATCTCCTATCGATGAAAACGTTGAACAGCAACCGTCAAACATCTATGAGCTCTCAAAACTCGAGGGAGAAAACATAGTTATGAGAGCCCATAGAAACAGAGGCCTCGAAGCCGTGATAATAGAACCATCGGCAATCTATGGACCACGTGCCCGAATCGTTGTACCTGAAATGTTGTGGTACATACAGCGAAGTTGGATGCCAATGATCGATGGTGGACAAAAGCGACTCAATATGGTCTATGTTACAGATGTTGTTGATAGTTTGCTCTTAGCATATCGAAAACAGGAAGCAACTGGTGAGCGATTTATAATCGGAAGCGATGAATCTTATACATATAAAGAAATATTAGATACTCTTGCAGAAATACTCGGACTTCAGCCGCTCAGATGGTCGATCCCATATGATATTGCAAAATTTATTTCTACCCTGATTGGCTATTTTTCAAAACTATTTAATATAGACACGCTCCCACTCTGGAATTATATCGATTATATGGCAACAGATCTTGTTATAAACATTGAAAAGGCAGAATCTATTCTCGGATACAAGCCACGTGTAAAACTGTATGAAGGATTGATAAACACAGTAAACTGGTTTGCAATGAACACAAATCTCATCTGCCCTGAGAAAAGCGGATTAATGGTTACCTATGAACACCGTACACTCTAACTGGAAAGTATCATGACTCTAATATCTGATGTGTTAAGCAAAAAAAATATTTCTACTGATCTAAAGGGCAGAGACAAGGAAACAATTATAAAAAGCCTCCTGTCATTTGCCATGAGGACCGGTGGAGTTGAAGACAGAGAAGAGGCATACAAGGCAATCATGGATAGAGAGAGATTGATGAGCACAGCACTTGAAAACGGAATTGCAATACCCCATGGAAAAACAAATGCAGTATCGTATCTCATCATGTCTCTTGGCATTTCAAAGAGTGGTATAGACTTTCACTCCATGGATGGAAAACCAACATATATCTTCTTTTTAATTCTTGTACCAGAGAAGAATGGAAATCAGTGTTTGAGGATGATGGCCCAAATCGCAAACCTTACACGAAACTCAGATTTAATAAGCCTGCTGCGAAAAACATCCTCATCCACTGAAGTATTAAAAATTATCCGAAGTGTTGAGAAGATTTATGATTCTATATAATGAATTCCTTTACCAGTTTTTCCACTACTGTCATGAAATATAAGCAAAAGGTCCTATTGTTGAACCCTGTTTTATCTTGCGATTCTCGATTACAGAGAATTCTATTATACAGTTGTTGCCTATCTCCGCATTTAAAAGTTTTACATTCGGTCCAATCCTGCACCCCATGCCTATTGAGGTTTTACCCATTACAGATGTAAAAGGATAGATAACGCTATCTCTGCTAATTTTTACATCGGCTTCTATATATACAGATGAGGGATCGATTATACTGACTCCCTTTTTCATCAATCCATTTAGAATCTCTTTCATCAGGATATTTGCAACTTCAGCAAGATCTGCCCTGCTGTTTATTCCAATAAGAATCCTCGGATCATCGACGGATATTGTTTCTATTTTTGCATCTATTCCTGCAAGAAGTTCAATAATATCAGTGAGGTAATATTCACCCTGTTTATTGTCTGATTTAAGTAAAGAAAGAAGCGGCAGAATTTTTTCGAACTTAAAGCAGTAGTGTGAACTGTTCAATTCAGTTATCTTTTTCTGCTGAAGAGTTGCATCCTTTTCCTCCACTATTCGAATAACTCTTCTATCCCTGTCTCTTATTATTCTTCCATAAGGAGGAGGTGGGTCCATTACTATTGTCATGATAGTGGCATCTGCCATTTTCTTTCTGTGGTGAGAAATTATTCTATTGATTATCTCTGGTGTCAACAGTGGCGCATCGCCTACAATAACTAAAACATCGCCCTTAAAATCACTGAGCATCTTTGATGCCATTAAGAGTGCATGACCTGTTCCAAGCTGCTCGACTTGTTCTACATACTCAAGATCACTTCCCATTCTCTTTTTTACTATTTCGGCTCCATATCCTATTACTGGCACTATTCGTTCAATTCCTGCGTCCCTGCATGCCTTAATAACATAGGATAAAATTGGTTTCCCTAAAAGGTCATGTACAACCTTTGGGATATCAGACTTCATTCTTGTACCCTTTCCTGCTGCCAGTATCACTGCTGCAACATCCCGTTCAGTCATCCGTTTCTCCTGTTTATTGAAATGTTGAACGAAGCATATATGCGGTTATTATTGCAATAATTACGACTAAAAGATAAAACGCCAGAAACTTTCCGGTATTTTTATTCCTCCTCTCCTCTCTCTTCACCAAAAAGCCTCTCCAATTGCAGTTATGACATCTATATGTCCGAAGAGGCAATATTTTCTTTATGATCTTCTCAAAAATATTTTTCGATCTTGATCGATATAGCCTATACTCGCCACATTTTTTGCATGACCTTGCCGTTTCCAACTCATCACTCCCTTCTAATTTTTCAAGTCATTAATGGTTGATATCTCACGGCCAGAAGAGGTCAATACCTTTTTGTATTGTTTCTATTTCTACGGGTGTAATTCCAACAAGTTCTCCATCGGGAGTTATTATCTTTGGTGGGTCAGTCTCGATTTTTATTCTTTTTGCCTTATAGGTCTCTACCTCTTCGAGATATATGTGCTCTCCTGTGAATATTTTGGGAAAAGATTTTAAAAGCCTTCTTCTTGAGATTTTGCCGAGAAGAGTTATATCAAGCATCCCATCATCCACTTTAGCATTTGGTGCCATTAAAAAATTTGAAGTATATCTTGTATTCGAAACCTCGACAAAAATGTTTTCACGCTCCAGTTCTTTGCCGTCAATCTCAATATGTAATCTAAATGATTTCAAGAATACCGTGCGGTATAGAACTCCCAGTGTATATGCAATATTACCAAATATCTTCAAATAGGATGCAGACTTTGTAACGTCAGCTACAAAACCCAATCCCATTATATTCATAAAATAAAAATACTCTCCATGAGAACGAAATAATGCAACATCTACCTTTCTGGTCTTCCCTGACGAAATTATATCAACAGCATCTTTCCAATTGGAGGAATCGATATTAAACTCTCTAAAAAATGCATTGCCAGTGCCAACCGGTACGATTCCAATTGGTATTTTTTTTCTTGAACTGTTTTTAAAATATCCATTTGTTACTTCAAAGAGGGTGCCATCACCACCAGCCGCAATCAATCCATCGTATTGTTTAAAATCTGCCGACTGAACAATCTCTCTTCCATGTCCCTGATACTCTGTTAAACAGAGATCATAATCTATACCTTTTTCAACAAACAGCCTCTCTACATCTGGTAAGATTTTCTTTGCTCTTTTAAATCCAGCGTTAGGGTTATAGATGAGTAATACCTTCATAATTCTCCAATTTTTAATCAATTTAGTGATTTATGATATATATGTCAAGAAAGAGAACAAAATTCTTTCTATCATTAAAATGGATTGGGAAAGATAATCTCTCTTGCAGATTCAAGAGCATATGAATCTGTCATCCCTGCAACAAAATCCATAACACAAATTTCTGGATGAGGCTCATTTCTGTAGATTCTATCTCTCTTTGAAATAAATTTTCCAAAATTTTTATCTACATTGTATGGCAGCTCCTCATATGCCGCTTCGTCATTTCCACACCTTTTATATGCTTCAAACAGATGTAAATATAGCTGTTTGATGATATTCCCAATTGCCGTATCGACCTCAAGGAGCAGTGGATGGTTGTAAATCTTGTTATAATTAAACTCCTTAAGCTCTGAGATGAGTTCATACTTTGAATCTGAAAAACTGATCTCCTCAGTATCCTGTGAGGTCTTCACGACATCCATTACAAGAGTGTCTATTATTTCCCCATTTGTTGTACCAAGATTTCTCCTTAGTCTTTCAGGAATATCCTCATTTGTAATTATTCCCATCAATATTGCATCTTCGATGTCTCTTCCTAAATAGGCAATCTTATCGGCAACGCGCACAACGCATCCTTCATATGTCAACGGTGCAGCCTGCCGCTTTGATATTCTATCAAGGTCCTTTTCCTTGTCATCAGGTCTTAAGCACTTCTGAAAATCCTCGCCGCAGTGTGAAACTATTCCGTCCCTTACTGCATATGTGAGGTTCAATCCTTCACCATCACGTGTCAATCTGTCGACTACTCTAAGACTATGCACTTCATGTACAAATCCACCGATTTGTTCTGTCAGCTCATTCAAGACCTTTTCTCCAACATGTCCAAAGGGGGCGTGTCCCAGATCATGTCCAAGAGCAATGGCCTGTGCCAGCTCCACATCGAGCATCAGTCCCTTACATATTGTTGTTGCAATGGTAGATACATGCAGAACATGTTCGATTCTTGTACAGATATGATCATTTTGCGGCGAAAAGAAGACCTGGGTTTTATGTTTGAGACGTCTGAATGGTGTAGAATGAATAATTGCAGTTTGGTCCCTGAAATAATCGCCTCTAAGATCTGGATCCCTGTAGACCTTACGTGAATGGTAAAGCTCATCACTCAATGGATTTTTCATGACATAAGTCTCTCTTATCTTATCAATATTTCGATTCTGCTTTTTTCATCTGAACCTTGAATATTTTTCTCCTCTCCCCATCCTGTGACTGAATAAATAATCTCTCTCTGCCCACACTTTTCTATCAGATAATCTCTAACTCTACATGCCTGTTGATGGGAGATTATGAGATTGAAATTTGCTTCTCCTTCTGAATCTGTAAATGATTCAATCTTTATAAATATAGGATCTACAATCTCAATATTTTTAATGATTTCAATTAAAACTTTTTCTGCCTTTTCATTAAATCTTGAGGATTGAGGATAAAATAGATTATCCGAAGAAATCACCATATGAACTGCCTTATGAATTGCAGACACTGCATCTATATCATATCCAAGGCCTTTTTCATCCTTCTCACTCCCCTCCGAATCATCTCTTAATTTTATATAGTGATAGACCCTGCCCTGGTCTGCATGACCAGCAATATCTATCTCATTATTACTGCTTGACACCTTCCCAATTGGTATAAAAAAATTACAATCCTCACTTATCCACACAAGTGCGCTCGATTCTTCTTTTGTCGGTGAGAATATCTTTATGTCTGGTCCAGGACCATCAATCAATACGTTATCAACAAACTTCAGAACAATGGTTCCCCCTATTCCGAGTGATACATAAGAAGAATCTCCTTTTTCTGAGAAATCGGGCAGACCCGTGGCCCTCTCTGGAAATCTAAAAGCAGAATCTGGTTCTCCACCAGTTCCCTCACCCATTGCACCTGGATCATAAAGTATAACTGAATCTGCAAACAGTATGGCCATGGTCGAATCTATAGATAATTCTGGATCAGTATAAGCAGAAGTGTCATTATTCATATTTGAATACACATCGCTGACCAATTTATTATTAAATCCATCTGAATTTATCAGCATCTCTCCAATAAAAAACATTATAAGCACAGTAATCATTCTGCAATGCCATTCTATTATTTCGCACACGCTTTAAACAAATTTAACTTAAAATATATTAAATATTAATTTTAAAGTAAAGGGGCTTTTTGCTATTGTTTGGGAAACGGAACAAACATGGTATCCCCCTGGTAGAGTTGAGAGTGTTTGGGAGGAAGGATATAGAGGGGTTGAGGGAATGGATGGTGGGTTGGGCACTAGCCCGGCAGTCTCATACTCTTTGCTTCCCAAAATCCAGATACCTATATAACAGACCAACAACGTCAACATGTTATTGAACTTAAGAAAATGCTTCCCTCCTTTAATAATAAATCGGGGGGTAGGATGTTACTCCGCATCCATTTTTCAGTTGAATTTAAATCCCGTAAAAAACAGTATATACCTCTATTGGTGTTTATACTGTTCAAAAAATTACGTATAGGGACTACTTCTCATATTTCAATATAGTCATATTAAGATTGTCTAA
>Ga0190360_1001582_pt1 | contig 11612 bp, 10 predicted proteins | sample 48721834_MG_FD_161271 | JGI IMG/M metagenome (GOLD analysis project Ga0190360, IMG submission 161271) | Hydrothermal vent microbial mat bacterial communities from Southern Trench, Guaymas Basin, Mexico - 4872-18-3-4_MG | ecosystem: Environmental > Aquatic > Marine > Hydrothermal vents >... | reverse complement strand
ATATAACCAGACCAAATAATGAACCAAAAATAGAAATAGGCATTAATCTGTCTAAAACAAGCAATCCTAACAAAATAAAAGGACCATTCTTCTCCATCTTATACACAATGTCCTCTCTATTTTTAGGCAAGACAACATAAAGAATTTTTGAACCATCTAAAGGAGGAATAGGGATCAAATTAAAAACCATCAAAACAGCATTGATAATAACTAACCAAGACAAAAAAAGGATTAACAAACTGTTGGAAAAAAAATAATTTTTAACAAGAACAAAAATTAAACCAAAAATAATTATACTAAACAAGTTGAACAATGGGCCAGCTAAGGCAACAATAGCTGGACCATACTTTTTATTTCTTAAATTAAAAGGGTTAAAAGGAACTGGTTTCCCCCAACCAAAACCAACTAAAAGGAAAAACAAAAAACCAAATAAATCAATGTGAGCTAAGGGGTTTAAAGTTAAACGGCCCATATTCTTAGCTGTAGGATCACCTAGAACATAAGCAGCAAAAGCATGCCCATATTCATGAACAGACAAAGCAAAAAGAATGGACAGAATAAAAATAAAAAAAATAATTGGCGATTGAATAAAAAGAGATAAAGCCATAGTGCTTTAGATTATAAACTAACAAAAAACACTTGTCAAGAAAAAATTTTTAGTATATAATCAGCCTATGGCAAGAAAATGTGACATCTGCAAAAAACAACCACGAACAGCTCAAAGAAGGAGCCACTCTAACAAGGCCACCCGCCGTTGGCAACATTTAAATTTACAAACAAAAAGAATTAACGGCAAAAAAATAAAAATTTGTGCCAGATGCCTAAAAACACTAAAAAGGAAAATACTTATTAAAGTTTAGCTTACGGGCTGTGGCACAGTTGGTTAGCGCACTCGCCTGGGGGGCGAGAGGTCGCCGGTTCGAGTCCGGCCAGCCCGACCAGACGTAGCGTTCATCACTTTCTTTTTTCCTCTAAACTCCAAACTTTGAGCGCAGCAAAAAAGTTCTTGTTCCTGTACAGATAAAATGGCAAGATTTTTTATCTTGACACAAAGGCGCCAACACAAAGTTGACGCTTTTTTTCTTATAAGCAAAAATTTAATTTTAAGGCTGGTGGAGCCCACTTATTAATTTCAAAACAACACCATAATTCCAAAGGCCCATATTCTCAAAGTATTCCCAGAGGTAGACTCCGGAGGTAGACTCCGGGAAAAACTCCAATTACTGGCGTCATTGAACCTTTTTTGAATGAAATCCGCAAGCAAGTTTTGAATAATCCTGAAAGGGCCTTACTCTTATTATCTTCCCGCCAAATAAACGTTTTTTAGTTTCTCGTTGCTTAAAACCTCTTTTTCACCCTTCAGAGCAATCTTGCCACCTTCTAAAATATAGGTCCTGTGAGCAATTTCTGCTGCTTTCTTAACATTTTGCTCAACAATAATTATTGATATGCCTTGTTTATTAATTTCTTTTATCTTTTCAAAAATTTCTTTCATTACTTTTGGTGCTAGCCCTAAAGAGGGTTCATCTAAAAGAAGTAATTCTGGGTCCTGAATTAGTGCCCTTGCTATAGCTAACATTTGTTGTTGGCCTCCGGATAGGGTAAAAGCTCTATCATTCTGTTTTTGTTTCAAAACCGGAAATTTCTCAAAAACATCTTCCAAGTTTCTTTTAAATAACTTATGGTCTTTCATTATAAATGCTCCCATCTCCAAATTTTCCCGGACAGTTAAAGTAGGAAATATCTGCCTCCCCTGGGGAACATAAGAAATTCCTTCATAAATCAGGTAATAAGTGGGAAGATTTGTAATATCTTTATTCTTATATTCAATAGTTCCATTATAAATCTCACATAAGTTAAAAATACTCTTTAATAGAGTTGATTTTCCCGCTCCATTGGGCCCAATCAAAGCCACAATTTCCGCTGGTTTTACTTCTAGGTCAACCCCATGCAATATCTCCATTCCATTGTAGCCGGACTTTAGATTTTGGATATTGAGCATACAATTGGTCTTAAATATTTATTAAGCCGGGTATAATTCACTCTTTTTAAATAAGTTTTTAACCTTTTTTTATTCAAGCCCTCTAAATTCATCTCCTCTATATCAAATTTAGCATAACCATTTAATGAAAGATAAGCCTGATCTAAAAGGGCTTTCTCAGGAGTCGCGACTAAGTAATTAGCTTCTTTTTTATACCCCCAAAACATTTTCTCTTGTAAATGATGGTAAATCAAATTCCTCTGACTTGTTTTTATAGTTTTACTTCTATTTATAGTAGCCAAGGTCAAATGAATAGGCTTTTGGCTCATTATATTATAATAACTTAATGCCCATTCAAAAGAAAGATAACTTGGATAATAAATTTCTACAGCTAAACTCTGCCAATCAACTTTATTAATGTTAATAGTATAAACCCCTCTGGTAATTCTGATTAACTTCTTATCTTTTACCAGCCGATTGAGAGCTACTTTTAAACTTTTATCACTAAGATTGGTAATCTTTTTTATGTCAGCAAAATAAAAATAGGTTTTGGGAATAGATTTAATTCTTTCTGCTAATTTTTTCATATAATTGTTGAATTACTGGATAATATTCTTTAGGTAAAAATACTTGTAATTCGTTCCTAAACTCTCGTTCAGAGTATTTTGGCATCTTCTCTGGCAAAACAAAATTTTCTCTTAACAACCTAGAAATATACCATAAGTCGAAAACATCTCTTGCTTTTTTTCTTTTACTTAAACTTTCTTGCTTTAGTTTTTTTAATTCTGTGATAGTTGGGACTAAAAGCAATGGCTCTAAGGCACTAACTGGGCTTTTAATTAAAGATAATTCCTTGTCTAATTTTACTCTCTTATTTGGTTTATGAATTTCTACTTTTATAGAAAATGCGTGTTTTAACTTATTGTCCTTGATTAAAAATAAAGCAAACATTGTCTTTCTTTTATCCTTAACATCTTTCAGTTGCCAGTTTTGGTTATCTTTAACTGTTTGTTTAACCAAATCTCTAAAATCCGAAAAATTTATTTTCTTTATTTGAATCAAGTCTATATCTTCTGAAAAACGGGGTGAACCATAAACCAGCCGCAAAGCTGTTCCTCCATAGAAAATAAGCTTAGAGGAAATTTTATGCTTAGCTAGCGCATTTAAAAAAATCACTTCTGCTTCTTCTTGTAAAATTCTATCTGCTGATATTTTTATTTTTTCAACCAAATTGTTTAATGTTTCAATATCCATAGATGCGTAAAAGTTAACAATTTTGTTAACTTTATTGTATCATTAATTTAAACCCAAGTCAACCCCATGCAATATCTCCATTCCATTGTAGCCGGACTTTAGATTTTTTATTGTAAACATAAAAATCAAATTTAAGGTTCAAGATTAAAGACTTAAAATTATCAGATAATTATATCATATTTTCCCAAACCAAAAAGCCGACTTCATCGGCTTTTTGGTAGTGTAACCTTTCATCTCTCAACTTTATTCTTCATATACCACAAATTTGCCGTTTTTGACTGTTTTGAGAATGACGGGCTTAATCACATCACCATTTTCATCAAAACTTGTTATTCCGCTTACTCCTGGATAATCTTCAATAGTATATAGGGCATTTTTTATCCCATCAGAATGGTATCCTCCCTTCTCTATCGCTATTTTTAATAAATAAGCAGCATCATACCCCAATGCTGCATAATAACTTGGATCTTTACTATACTTTTTCCTAAAATTATCTAAAAATTGCTTTACTTCTTCTTTCTGGCTTTCAAGATCAAAAGTACTATAACAAGAATAAATCACTCCCTCAGCAAGTTCCCCTAATTTGTTAAGTAATTCTTTGCTCTCAAACACTGGAGTGGTTAAGATTGGAAGCTCCATTCCAACTTCTTTCATTTGTCTTATAATCATAGGATATTCTTCATGAGCAACTATTAGAAGTGCCTGGGGTTTGGAATTTTTGATTTTTTGCAGAGATGTCCGAAAATCAGTTGTTTTTTGAACAAAAGCCTCGGCTGTACTAATCTTTCCCCCTTTTTCTTGATATACCTTCTTTGTTGTCTCCTTTACACTTACCCCATAATCATTGTTTATATACAAAATAGCAATTTCTTTAAAACCAGCGTCATAGTAGAATTCTGCAGATTTTCTTGCTCCAAATTCTTCGGAAACCTCATTCCTGAAAATATAATCTCCGGCCTTAGTAATCTTTGGTGCAGAAGAACCCGGTGAAAGAAGAACAACCTGATTTTCTTCAGCTATTGGGGCTACAGCCAAAGTTACAGAACTGGTCATTGCTCCTATAATCACTGGTACTTTGTCGACAGTGATTAATTTATTAATAGCACTTACTCCTTCTTTTGGTTCTGCTTTACTATCTTCGTAAATTATCTCTATCTTTCTGCCATTTATTCCTCCTTTATTATTCATTTCTTCTATTGCTAAATCTACTCCTTCTTTAGCACTTTCTCCATATATTGAAGCTCCCCCCGTCAACGGCAAAATCGCCCCAATCTTTATAGCTTCTTCTCTTGGTTTTCTATTACTCACCCCCCACCAAATTCCAGCAATAACAACTAAGATTACAATCAGCCAAATGATTGTTTTTGTTGTTCTGGACATAAATCTAGATTTAAGATTTAAGATTTAAGTTGTAAGATTTAAATCGGCCTTTTAATTTTTTTTGACCTTTTGCGCTATATTCAAATAAATTCAAAATTCAAATTTTTTAAATTCAAAACTGTTTTAAATTTTGTGCTTTGGATTTATTTTCCGTTATTTCCGGAGATTATTTCCGGAATATTTCCGGAGGCTGCCTTCGGGATGACTCCGGGATAACCTCCAGGATGAATCTGGAATTTTTAACCCTATTCCGTGCAAAATTCCCATTCCATAAAAATTCATGAAAACTTCAGTTCTTTGAAAACCTTCACGGATAAAATTATATTTTGTTTCATTGCTGAACCTCCTGTGGATATTTTTCCATTAATACCTCAAATTTACCATTTCTTACAATCTTAAGTCCCCAAGACTTGGTTACATCCCCATGTTCATCAAACGTTATATCGCCAGTAACAGCAGGAAAATTTTTAATTCTGTACAACATTTTCTTTATATTATCCGAAATTGGAAAGGGCGCTTGTTTTATTGCATAATAAATAACATTAAAAGCATCGTATGATAATGCAGTTACAATGCCTGGTTCCTCGGTAGTGTTAAAAAACTTTTGGTACCTATCCCTGAAACTTTTAACCCTGGAGTCAGAACTTTTGATATTAAACATGATAGAACCATATATTACTCCTTCTGCTGCCTCTCCTGCAATTTTTAGAACCTCTGGATTTTCAAAATCAGCTGTACTTAAGAATTGCGGTTTAAAGCCCATTTCATGAGATTGTCTTACTATAAATCCCAACTCCTTAGAATGCCCTACAATTAATACTACTTCGGGATTTTTAATGCTTACTTTTAAAATTATTGTCCTAAAATCAGTGTTTCCTGGTTCATATCTTTCAGTTATAATGGAACTATTTTTTAAACCTAATTCTTTCAGTCTCTGAATATATTCATCTTTTACTGCCAATCCAAATTCATCGCCTCTGTAAATTACTCCTACTCTTTTAGCAGTGAGTTCTCTGACTGTATAATCAGCAAGCATGATGCTTCTTTTTTCGTCGCTAGGATATATCCTAAAAATATAATCACCGGCTTTGGCTATATCCTTATGTGGAGCGGTAGGGGTAAGTAAAACTACTTTGGCTTTCTCTACAATTGGAGCTACAGAAAGGACTTCATTACTGGATAAGGGCCCGATAATAGCTTGGACTTTATCTACTGATATCAATTTTTGAACAGCAGAAACTGCTTTTTTGGAGTCTGCTTCAGAATCTTCATAAATTATACGGAGCAGCTTTCTCTCATCTAAATTAAGTTCATCCAACGCTAATTCAATACCTTTCCTTAGCTGTTCTCCCCACGTGCTGGCAGGCCCAGAGAGAGGAGCTATAATCCCAATCTTAACCGGTTCTTTCTCAGCAGTAGGAGGTTGGGCTAATTTTCTTGTTACCCCCCACCAAATTCCAGCAATAACAACAATGATTACAATCAGCCAAATGATTGTTTTTGTTGTTCTGGACATAGTCTTATTTTCACTTTAATAAGTTAATGTTCGACATTTTATATTATTCATTCCACTAATGTGAAAAAAGTTCAAGAAGAACCTGCAGAGAACTGCTCTCCCAAATATGCCTCTAAAACTTTAGGGTTGTTTTTTATTTGTGTTGGTGTACCTTTGGCTAGGATTTTGCCCTGGTGCATTACAATTACTTCGTCGGAAACACTAAAAGCAAAATTTATATCATGTTCAATGAGGAGAATAGTCTCTCCCTGATATTTTAATTTAAGCAGAAGCCCTTTTATGCTTTTTCTCAACCTGGGGTTAACCCCTGCTACTGGCTCGTCTAACATTAAAAATATATGAGGTTTTAATACAGCTCTTATTAATTCTACTAACCTTTTCTGGCCATAACTTAAATCCTTGCTAACCTTATTCCCAAACTTCTCCATTCCTACTAACCCTAACATTTGTTCAATTCTTTTTTCTTTATCTTTGTCTGCCCTATTCCTTCCTAAAAGACTTTTCCAAAATTTCGTATCTTTATTATCCATTGCTAAAAGTAAATTTTCTTTAACTGTTAAATTATTAAATAAACGGGTTTGTTGGAATAAACGTGAGATTCCTAGATTAGAAATATCTTCTGGTCTTAAACTAGTGATATTCTTACCATTAAAAACTATCTTCCCAGAATCTGGATTTATTAAGCCTAAGATAAGATTAAAAACAGTACTTTTTCCTGCTCCATTTGGTCCAATTAAAGCAGTAATTTTGCCTTTTTCAATTTCAAAATCACAACTATCAACTGCTTTCACACCACCAAAATATTTTTTTAGATTTTTTATTTGAAGAATGTTACTCCAGTTCGATTTTACCATATAACCCGCGTGGTTTTTTAATTAATATTAAAAGCAAAAGTAAGGCATAAATCATCTGCCTAGCTGGTCCAATAATTGATGAAGGAAAACCAACGAATCTCAATGGTTCTGGTAGTAACACTAAGATTATGGTGGCAATAATTGTGCCTTTTAATGAAGCTAAGCCACCAATAATCACAATTGCTAATACTGGAATTAACTGCGATAAAGTAAATGAAGAAGGGTCAATAAAAGTAATATAATATGCATATAAAGAACCAGCAATTCCTGCAAAAAAGGCAGAAATCCCTAAAGCATAACTCTTCATTTTAAAAGTATTTTTACCTAAAACCCTAGTTGCCAGTTCATCATCTCGTATTGCTTCTAATACTCTTCCAAAAGGGGATTTGGTAATTCTTGCAATGATTAAATAAGAAATTAAAGCAATAACAAAAACTAAAACTAAGAAACTAAAATTATCAGAAAAAGTAAAACCAAATAAACTTGGTTTAGGAATTCCCGGCAGACCTAAAGGCCCTCTAGTCAAACCTGTCCAATTCAAAGTAATAGCATAAATAACAAAAGTAAAAGCCAAAGTAGCTAAAGCTAAATAGTCTCCTTTAAGTTTGTTAGTGGAAATGGCTAATAAAAAGCCAAAAAACATTGCGCCTATACCAGCTAATAAAAAACAAAACCAAAAAGGTAGGCCAGCTAAGGCAAGTAAAGCTGAAATATAGGCACCAATTGCATAAAAAGCAATATGACCAAGATTAAGCAAACCAGTAAAACCAACTGACAATTGCAAGGAAATCGCCAGAATCAAATAAATCCCAATTAAAATTAATAAGTGAATTAAGTAAGCTGATATCATGCCTTATTTAATCATTAAAACTTTTTTCTTTCCATTTTCTATTATTTTTTTTATGGCCATTGGTTTCAACACATCTCCTTTTCCATCAAAAGTAATAGTTCCTGATACACCCTGATAATTTTTTATCGTATATAATTCATCCTTTATACAGGATGATAGATCAGTTTCTGCCTTACATTCCTTAATAGCTTTTATAATCAAATTAAAAGCATCAAAACCTTCTGCTGCATATAATGCAGGGGCGCGATTAAATTTTTCTTCAAACATATTTTCAAACTTCTCAACTTCTCTGCCCAAAGGATCTGCTTGAAGAATATAAATAACTCCATTTGCTGATTCTCCTGCTGCTTCAAGAACAAATGGATCTTCCAATGCCTCTGTTTGAAAATATAAAGGCAAGGATAATCCAAGTTCTTGGGCTTGTTTTAAAATAATAACCGAATCTGCTGGATATGATACTATTACAATAGCCTGAATATTCTGATTCTTAATTTTCATCAATTGAGTTTTAACGTCTTTTGTCCCTTGTGCGTACGATTCAATTGCAACTATTTTACCACCCAATTCTTCAAATCTCTTCTTAAAAGAATCTTTATTACCAGCACCTCCTTCGTTATTAATATACAAAATGGCTACTTTGTTTAAACCAACGTCATTTTTTATGTAGTCTGCAAAAACCTCTCCTCTTAAAGCATCAGATGGTACAACCCTAAAAACATAATCACCCGCATCTGAAATCTTTGGACTAGTAGAAGCGGGACTAATCAGAGGGACTTCACTTTTTTCTACAATTGGGGCTATGGCTAATGTCACAGAACTACAAACTGCTCCAATAATCGCATCCACCTCATCTATATTAATTAATTTTTGAACAGCACTAACCCCTTTAGCTGGATCACACTGAGTATCTTCATAAATTACCTCTACTTTTTTATTATCAACTCTATTCTTTATTAGCTCTAAAGCCAGTTCAATACCCTCTTTTGGCGGTACGCCCCATTGACTGGCCTCGCCAGTAAGAGGAGCTAAAACTCCTATTTTAACCAATCCCTCGGTGGGTTTTCCTGTACCAAATACAAAAACCAAAGCAACAATAATTGCAATAATTATTATCCCAATAATAATTTGTAGTGTTTTGCTCATAAAATTAGATTTAAGTTGTTAGTTATAAGATTTAAGTAAAACGACCTTCCGGAACATCCCGAAGAACATCCCGGAGGCAGTCTCCGGAGGTAGTCGACTCCGGAGGCAGACTCCGGGAAGTCCATGGACTTCGGGATGGAGTATCCGGGAGTAAAACCAACTGACAATTGCAAGGAAATCGCCAGAATCAAATAAATCCCAATTAAAATTAATAAGTGAATTAAGTAAGCTGATATCATCTCTGTTATTTACTATTTCTCCCAATCCCCAAAATCCCCTGATGCCTAAATAAAAGGAAAATGAAGAGGATTGCAAAAGCAATAGCGTCTTTGTAGCCAGACGGTAAAAACCAAATGCCAAAGTTTTCAGCAAACCCCAATAAAAATGAACCAAGAACAGCACCAGGAACAGAACCAATCCCTCCAATAATTGCTCCAGTAAAACCTTTAATCATTAAATTGGTTCCCATCATTGGTTCAAGATTCTGTTCTAAACCAACTAAAATAGCAGCTATACCAGCAATAGCCGAACCAACAATAAAAGCCCAAGAATATATGTTTTCTGCTGGAATACCAACAACTTCAGCAACTTCTTTATTGTCAGCTACTGCTCTCATTGCTTTACCAATTTTGGTTCTTTTCATAAAGAAATAAAGCAAAACAAGTAAAACAAGAGAAACAGCAATAATTACAATTTGCAAAGGAGTAATAATTGCTCCTAAAAAATCAAATCCTCTTGCTATTTTCACATAACCAATCGTTTTAACATCTGCCCCAAATAGCATCAAAATTAAGGACTCAAAAAATATCAAAAGGGCAAAACTGGTCATCAGTAAAATAACTTTACTAGCTTTTCTTTGACGAAGTTTTTTGTAAACAACCTTATCCATCAACCAACCTAAAAGAGAGGCAAAGATAATAGTAAAAATCACTGACAATCCAAAACTTAAACCTAAATCAGAAAAAAGAAAGTATAAAAAATAGGCGCTAAAAGCAATTGTTGCGCCATGAGCAAAATGAACAAACTTACAAGTCGAGTAAATCAAAGAAAAGCCACTTGCTACTAAAGCATAAATGGCTCCAGCAATTAAACTGTTAATGAGAAGTTGGGGAAACATTTATTATTTTTGGATTTAGACAACTTATGTGATATTTAGCTTTAGAAATATCTGCCATAATTATTTCTTCTTATAAATTGATGATTTTTCAGTAATAATCTTTTAGTAAATTCTAATGATTGTATTGTTGCAATATAATAAATTTTTGAAATTAGTAAAGTGAAAACAATCAAATTATGCACCCTTTTATTTCTATTTTTTCTAAGTTCACCACACCTAGTCTTTCAACTCGCTGCCTTGTTCCATTAAAAACTTGCATCGGCAAATATTCAAAACAAATTCCCAAAAGTCCGTCATCCCAGAATAATCCTGGAGTTCGGAACATCCCGGAGGCAGACTCCGGAGGTAGACTCTGGGAAAGGCCGGGAAATATCCAAACCGATAAGCCCTAATATCATTTCAATTTTATTAAACCTATACCTGCCCAATTCTGATCCCAACTTTTAACGAATTCTACGTACTCGTATTTAAATTTTATCTCGTCCCAAAATCTACTTACTTCACAGCCAGTTTCAGAAGGATGCCGGACTATATCATGCAATGCTACCACCCCTCCTTTTTTAACTAAAGGGCTATACATTTCAAAATCTTTTTTTACCCCCTCATAGGTATGGTCGCCATCTATAAACAAGAAATCCAGCTTTCTATCTCCTAATATAGATTTTACCTTTTCTAATGTTCCCTTTTCGTGAGAATTTGCTCTAATTAAGCAAATCTTCTGTTTTGATGAAGCAAATGATTTAAATAAAGGTGTTAATAAAAGTGCTTTCCATTTTGGATAACCCTTTCTAAACTCTCCCCCTAATAAATCAACACTTATTATCGTAGCATTCTTTGAGGCAATTTTAGAGAATAAAAACAAAGTTCCCCCCTTGTCAGTTCCAATTTCAAGAATGTAGTTCAGGTTTAATTTTTTTAAAAGCATTAAGAGTTGCAAAATTTCCTCTCGAACTTGGGCAGGCTTAATTAGACCTTTCCCGACAGTAAAACTAAAGTCTACTAACTCATTTAAATTGCTCGGTTTGAAATTTTTAATTCTAATTAGCCAAATTGGTAGAAGTGCTCCTTTTACTGCATATTTATGAAAAATTTTTACAAACTTGTAAAAAAATTTTTCTTTAAAAACCTTAATCCCTCTCTGACTTATTTGATGCATAATCAAATCACTTTTAGAAATCTTAATGCTTGAAACAAGTTTAGTATTCCGCGCAACATAACATAAAAACTATTCTGGCTACTTTCTAATTTAAAAATACAATCAAAGAAAAAAATAAAATCAACAAACAGCCTAAACTAATAAATAAATAATGCCTGATTGACTCTTTATATTTAGGGAGAGTGATTGTTTGTTCTTCAAGTCCTTGCTTGGTTAAATCTTTTTGAAAAGAAATAAGAACTACATTAATCTCGTTGTCTTTTGGGAAAACAATCCCTTTTCCTGAAATAAAATCTCCCTGCTTAATTAACTCTTTATTTAAACCAAGCGAATCTTTAACCTCGCAAACAATTCCAAAATT
>Ga0190360_1001580_pt1 | contig 11615 bp, 6 predicted proteins | sample 48721834_MG_FD_161271 | JGI IMG/M metagenome (GOLD analysis project Ga0190360, IMG submission 161271) | Hydrothermal vent microbial mat bacterial communities from Southern Trench, Guaymas Basin, Mexico - 4872-18-3-4_MG | ecosystem: Environmental > Aquatic > Marine > Hydrothermal vents > Microbial... | reverse complement strand
TCTGCCACATGTGGAACCTAGTGGCCGATGAAACGCGCGAAGGAGATGTGTACAAGCGGCTCCTGCAAAAGATCGAGCAGCAGCGCGAGTCCCTGGGCGACCGGGTATTTGATATCTTGGGGAAACTGTTTCACGAGCAGCGATTGCGCGACCTGCTGGTTCAGGCCATCCGTTATGGAGACTGCCCTGAGGTGCGAGCGAAACTTCACGAAGTGGTGGACAACCTGGCCGATCAAGAGCGCTGCCGAAAGCTGCTCGAGGAGGAAGCGCTGGCGCGCGAGAGCATGGACCTCTCGAAGGTCCAGCAGATCCGCCAGGATATGGAGCGGGCGCAGGCGCGCCGCCTCCAGCCCCATTTCATTGCCTCCTTTTTCAAGACCGCCTTCGCGCACCTGGGAGGCTCGATGCACGAGCGCGAGTCCGGCCGCTACGAAATCAGCCGTGTTCCTGCGGCCATTCGAAACCAGGGGATCCGTATGGGTGGACGGCGGGTGCTTCCACGCTACCAGCGTGTGACTTTTCATAAAGAGAAGATAAACATTCCTGGGAAGCCGCTCGCGGATTTCCTTGCGCCAGGCCACCCTCTCCTCGATGCAACCATTGATCTTCTCTTGGAGCGCTATCGCGAACTGCTCCGCCGCGGCGCGATCCTGGTCGATCCCTCCGATCCCGGACGAGAACCGCGAGCATTGTTGTACCTGGAGCATGCCATTCGAGATGGTCGCAAGGATCGTACAGGCTCACGCCGTGTGGTGTCTCGGCAAATGCAGTTTGTGGAAATCAATGCCCAAGGTGAAGCGCGCGATGCCGGGCCAGCGCCATTCCTGGACTATAAGCCGATCACGGGAGAGTTGCCTGGTCATGCTCGACGGGCTTTGGAGGACACGTGGCTGAAAGGCGATCTTGAGGCCCATGCCATTGCCTACGCCGTCCAACATATCGTTCCGCGCCATCTCCAGGACGTGAAGAGCCGTCGCGAAGATCGCGTGAACCGCACCATGGCTGCGGTGAAAGATCGGCTGACCAAGGAAATCGCCTACTGGGATCATCGGGCTCAGGAGCTCAAGGCGCGCGAGGAGGCGGGTAAATCGCGCATGAGGCTGAGTTCCGACATGGCGCGGCGGAGGGCAGATGAATTACAGGCTCGCCTGGGTCGGCGCCTGGAAGAGCTGGAAGAGGAACGCCAGTTGGCTGCGCTTCCTCCTGTCGTGGTGGGCGGGGCGATCATCGTTCCCCAAGGACTGCTCGAGGAGGCCTTTGAAGAGGCTCCCCAGGCCAAAGAAGAGGCCGGTGTCTTTGGACGCCAGCGCGCCCTGATCGAAGCCGCGGCCATGCAGGCCGTGATGGAGCACGAGCGGCGCCTGGGAAACACGCCCAGGGACGTCAGCGGAGAGAACCTGGGCTGGGACATCGAATCCGCCATCGCCGGGAACGGAAGGCTGCGATTTATTGAGGTCAAAGGCCGCATTAAAGGGGCAACGACCGTCACCGTGAGCAAGAACGAGATCCTGGCGGCGCTCAATAAGCCCGAGGATTTCATCCTGGCCCTTGTCGAAGTTGAGGTGCAGAAGCAGGATGAGGGCGAGCCAGAGGCCCGTCCCGTGGCCATGTACTACGCTCAGCAGCCCTTCCATCGGGAGCCGGACTTTGCCGTGACAAGTGTCAACTATTCATGGAAGGAGCTCATTGAAGGGAGAAGCAATCTGATTGCAGGCGGCCAGAGCGCACGAACTGGGGCCTTCATCCAATCCTAGGTCGGAGGCGAAGTGCTAACGGGGATCGGAATCTGACCGCGCAAACTTTAGGCCAGCGGCTTTATGCGTCGTTGCATGGCTATAATGATTGGGCTCAAGCATTATGTGATAAAATCTATACACTTATTTATAAGTGTATAGGATATTTCACAACCATATGACTCAAGAATCTGCACGCGAAAAAGCCAAGCGAATATTCGAGGACCATCGCGGCGTTCTGCGGCTTTCCGAGGCTAAGAAACTTGGCGTTCACCCGCAAACCCTTGCGCGCATGCTGCGCGATGGGATGCTGGAAAGACCAGCCCGGGGGCTCTACCTGCTACGCACTGCCGCGCGCCCCATCGTAGACAGCGATCTGGTTCAGGTGGCCAAGCTGGTGCCCAAAGCGGTGTTCTGCCTCCTCACGGCGCTGAGCATCCATGACCTCACCACGCAAATCCCGCGCCTCCTATACATCGCGCTGCCTCGAGGGTCATGGAAGCCAAGTGTTACCTATCCGCCGCTGGATATCACCTGGCTGTCGCAGGGGGCATATCGGGCGGGGATCGAAGAGCACAGAATCGCTGGATTTGCAGTCCCTGTCTACTCGCGAGAGAAGACGCTGGCAGATTGCTTCAAGTTCCGGGCGAAGGTGGGCGAGGACGTGGCTGTGGAGGCGCTGCGAGAATACCTCCGCCGAAGGGATCGAGATATCGATCGCCTTCTCCACTATGCCACGATAGATCGCGTTAGAAATGTCATGGAGCCCTACATAAAGGCGCTCGCATGAGTAAACATTCCGTTGGCATGCAGCAATCGGTGCTGGACCGCCTCAGAAGCCATGCTCGTAGCCATGGGCAAACCTTTGAAGAGGTGCTCACCTATTACGGCATCGAGCGGTTCCTATACCGGCTTTCGCGCAGCAAATATGGCAAGCTCTTTGTTCTAAAGGGGGCCCTGCTTATGATGACCTGGCCTGAGGCGATCCAGAGAACCACCCGGGATATCGACCTGCGCGCATACACCAAGCCGGATTCGGCGGAAGTTGCACATATGCTTCGCGAGGTATGCGTGCAGCCCGTGGAAGATGATGGCCTCCTTTTTGACCCCGCCTCTGTCGAAGTAGAAACCATCACCGAACATGCGCGATATCCCGGCGTTCGCGCCAAGCTATGGGGGACAATCGGAAGGACCAGAGTCAGAATCAGATTGGATATCTCGTTCAGCGATCCGGTGACTATTGATCCAGATCTTGTGGACTACCCCACAATCCTGGACATGCCAGCGCCGAGGCTGCACATCTACCCGAAGGAGACCGTTGTCGCCGAGAAGTTGGAAGCAATTGTGCAGCTCGGCGAGGTGAACAGCCGCATGAAGGATTTCTTCGACCTGCACGCGATGGCCAGGGCATTTCGCTTTGACGGTCAGGTGCTGGTGGATTGCATCCGCCGCACATTCGAGGCTCGAAGCACTGCCATACCGGCAGGGGTTCCGGTGGGGCTCACGGATGACTTCGCGCGCGCCCAGCAAGGTCAGTGGAGGGCCTTCCTGCATCGAATAGGGCAGGACCGGCCAAAGATTGCCTCGTTCCAGGATGTCATTAGGCTAATAAGGAAATTTGCCATGCCCGCGCTCAGTGCGGCCCGCCTGGGGCATCGCTTTGATCAAATGTGGTCGCCTTCAAGAGGCTGGGCGAAATAGTTCGGGCAAGCGGCTCTAGAGACTTATCAAAGATAGACAATGCAACATTAGACAATAACGAGGTCCAATTCGGAGGCTATTGATTGATGACCTACCGCAAGAAGCTCATCGAAGTCGCACTCCCACTCGAGGAAATCAACAAGCAGTCTGCCAGGGAAAAATCCATCCGCCATGGGCATCCCAGCACGCTGCACCTGTGGTGGGCGCGGCGGCCGCTGGCCGCATGCCGGGCGGTGCTCTTCGCCTCGTTGGTGGACGATCCCGGAGAGTATCTCCCCGAAGAGGAGGCGCGTCAGGAGCGGCAGCGGCTTTTCCGCCTGATCGAGGAGCTCGTCAACTGGGACAACATCAACAATGAAAAGGTGCTGGGGCAAGCCCGCCTGGAGATCGCATGCAGCGTGGCGCGCGACCTGGGCGAAGAGCCGCCGGTGGGCGAAGAGGCCGTGCGCGAGTTCCTGGCCACGAAGGCGCCGCCGGTGCTGGACCCCTTCTGCGGCGGAGGCTCCATCCCCCTGGAGGCCCAGCGGCTCGGCCTGCGGGCTTACGCCAGCGACCTGAACCCGGTGGCGGTGCTCATCACCAAGGCGCTCATCGAGATCCCACCCAAGTTTGCCGGCCGGCCGCCTGTCCATCCGCAGGAGGATGGCAATGGGCAGCGCGAGTTGATGAAGAAGAAGTGGAGAGGTGCGGAGGGCCTGGCTGAGGACGTGCGCTACTACGGGCGCTGGATGCGCGACGAAGCCGAGAAACGCATCGGGCACCTCTATCCACCGGTGAAAGTCACGGCCGAGCTGCTGGCGGAGCGTCCCGACTTGCGCGAGCAGGGGCTGAAGCCCGGCGAGGAGCTGACGGTGATCGCCTGGCTCTGGGCGCGCACTGTGACCTGCCCCAACCCAGCCTGCGGAGCGACCATGCCGCTGGCGCGGTCATTCTGGCTGTCGAAGAAAAAGGGGCGGAAGGCCTGGGTCGAGCCCGTCGTGGAGCCGGGTGCGAAGGCCGTGCGATTCGAGGTGTGTGTGGGCCAGGGCGCGCCGCCCGATGGAGTAGTAAATCGCCGCGGAACGAGATGCATTGTATGTGGAACTTCTGTGCCCTTCGATCATGTTCGCTCCGAAGGCAGAGCCGGGCGCATGGGCGCCAAGTTGATGGCCATCGTTGCCGAAGGAAATCCGGGCAGAGTATATCTCCCGCCGTTTCCAATGCATCAGGAGATCGCTGGCCGGGCCGAGCCGCATAATGTGCCAGATACTGATTTGCCGGAAAGGGCGCTTGGCTTCCGTGTGCAGCTATATGGAATGACCAAGCACAGAGACCTGTTCACCTCTCGCCAGCTCGTCGCCCTGACGACTTTCAGCGATCTGGTCAAGGAGGCGCGGGAGCAGGTGCTTCAGGACGCCCTGGCCGCTGGCCTGCCCGATGATGGCGCGCGGCTAGAAGAAGGCGGCACTGGCGCCCAGGCGTATGCGGATGCGGTGGCCGCCTATTTGGCGCTCATAGCTAGCAAGCTCGCGGATAGGAATTCAACCATAGCTTCATGGGACGTGGGCTCAAATAGCCTCCGCAGCACATTCGCCAGACAGGCCATCCCCATGGTCTGGGATTACTGCGAGGCCAACACGCTGGAAACAATGGGTGGAATAGGAGGAGCCGTAGAGTGGGTCGTCCGCGTCATCGAAAACCTTCCGGCAAGCGTTATAGGGAGAGCGAGTCTTTCTGATGCCCGACATCTTTCATCAAATGAACAAGCGATTTTCAGCACAGATCCGCCTTATTACGACAATATTGGGTATGCTGACCTTGCAGACTACTTCTACATATGGCTTCGCCAGAGCCTTGGAGATATATTCCCATCACTATTCCCTACGGTGCTTACCCCAAAAACCGAAGAGTTGGTGGCAACACCCTACAGATTTGAGGGGGACAGAACACGGGCAAAACAATTCTTCGAAGCCGGATTGCGGGAGGCATTCCAAAGGATCAGACAAGCCGCGCATGACAGAATCCCCCTTACAGTCTACTATGCCTTCAAGCAGGCTGAAGAAGCCGTTGAAAGCTCACCAGTCTCGACTGGTTGGGAGACTATGCTCGAAGGCCTTCTAAGAAATGATTTGGCAATTCTAGCAACATGGCCTATGCGAAGTGAGTTGGGGAACCGACCTGTGGCCTCCGGTACAAACGCTCTCGCATCATCTATAGTGCTTGCTTGCATACCACGTCCCGCAAATACCCCCATTGCGACTCGCCGCGAGTTCCTTGCGACGCTGAAAGCCGAGCTGCGCAAGGCGCTGAAAGAACTCCAGCAGGGCGCCATCGCGCCGGTGGACCTGGCCCAGGCCGCCATCGGACCCGGCATGGCCGTCTTCTCTCGGTACAGCAAGGTCCTGGAAGCCGACGGATCGCCCATGACCGTCCGCATGGCCCTGGCACTCATCAACCAGGTCCTCGACGAATATCTTGCTGAGCAGGAAGGCGAATTGGATCCGGACACACGCTGGGCGGTGGCCTGGTTCGAGCAATACGGCCACAAGGAAGGCCCCTTCGGCGACGCCGAGACGCTCAGCAAGGCCAAGAACACCGCCGTTGAGGGCCTGGAGCGGGCGGGCATCCTGGAATCTCGCGCCGGGAAGGTGCGGCTGCTCTCCAGGGATGAATTGGAGGAGGATTGGGATCCCTCCAGCGATAAGCGCTTGACGGTCTGGGAGGTGGTTCAGCATATGATCCTGGCCCTGGAGAAGGATGGTGAGCCGGGCGCAGCACGCTTGCTCGCGCAGGTCGGCGGGTTGGGCGAGGCGGCCCGCGAGCTGGCTTACCGGCTGTACAGCATTTGCGAGCGCAAGGGCTGGGCTAAGGAAGCTCTGGCCTACAACATGCTGGCCACAGCCTGGCCCCGGCTGGCCGAGATGGCCGGGCGGGAGGCACCGCCTTCGCAGCCAGAGCTGCTCTAGTAAGGAAGCCTTGCCATGACGATGTACCGCATTCAGCGCAGCGCACAGCGGCTCCAACCCTTCCGCTCCTCGCCGTTCGGAGATCGATACATGGAAAAAGACCTGGAAGACTGGCTTGAAGCCAACCCCTCGGTGATCCTGGATGGGGAACCTGCGCTGATCATCGATCGGCAGGTGCCCACAAGCTGGGGCGGAACGATGGACCTGCTCGGCATCGACGTTGATGGCGCGACCTTGATCATCGAGCTAAAACGGGCGCCTACGCCTCGCGACGTCATCGCCCAGGTATTGGAATATGCATCCTGGGCCGCCGAACTGGATGCTGGAGAGGTCAGGTTAATCGCATCCCAATACTTTGCACAAAAGCGCCCTTCCTTCAGCCTCGAAGAGGCCTGGGGTCAGGCCTTCGGCCCGGCCGGAGAGGAGGCCGAAGCGGGGGGCATCTTGCCCCAAGCTGACCTCCAGCTTAACAGCCGGCAGCGTATCTTCATTGTTGCCGAAGGGCGCGACGAACGGCTGGCGACCGTGATCCGATACTTGCGCTCAAAGGGCTTGGATATCAACCTGCTTGAGTACGGCTACTACCAGACCGATTCCGGCGAGGAAATTCTGGATCTCGAAATCCGCGTGGGGCCTGAATCCCCACTCCCAGGAGGGATTACGCCTATTCGCCCAAGCGAAGAGAAGCTCTTGGCCGCCTGGCCGGAGGATTTGCGGCAGACCTATGCAGCCTTCAAGGATTCTCTGACAAAGGCAGAGGGCATCATCATGCACCCCACTAAGTCCGCGATGAGCTTCTACCGCCAGGCACGGGATGGGCGCGTGTTTATCTGCTATTTCGCCTCCTCTTCGATGGGCGGCCATATTGCCCTTCGACGGGACTCCCTGGAGGGCTATGTAGATCTTGAATCCGCGGTTGCCCATCTCCAAGACCGAATCGACAGGCGGCTCGGGATCAATCGGGGGCCGGTCTGGGTCTCGGTGCACTTTCCACCCTCCAGGTCGATTGCCGAGGCGGTGGTCGCATGGGTCATCGAAGAGGTGGCATCCCGGATCAGCTAGGAAATGAGTGAAACCGGCTAAGGAGAGGATAAGCCTATGGCGATCAGCAACATCGAGCGAGTTGGACGTGGCCTCGAGGCGCTCCGACTGGGGCTGGCGCCCTGCATCGCACGGCAACTGAAGGCCCGCTACAAGAAGGACTGGTGGAAACTGGGCGTCGAACGTTCGTTGGTCGGCTCGATCGGCCTGGAGGCAAAGAAGGCCAAGGGCGCGGACGATATCGAGCGGCTGAAGGCACTGGATATCCAGGCGCTGCTAGTGGTGATGTGGGATAACTGGAATGAAGCGTTCCATGAGGAGCTCGGCCATATCGGGCGCACGCATGTGAGTGAGCTGCGCGACGTCCGCAACCGCTGGGCGCATCAGCAATCCTTCCCCGCCGAAGATGCCCACCGCGCGCTGGACACGATGACTCGCTTGCTCGAGATGATCGGATCGCCAGAGCGAGAGAAGACCGCCGAGTTGGCCCGCGAGCTCCTTCGCCAGCGGTACGAAGAGGAACGCAAACGCGAGGTCAAGAAGACGGCGCTGATCACCGAAACGGGCGCCGCCAGCGGGTTGAAACCTTGGCGTCAGGTGGCCACGCCCCATCCCGACGTGGCCTCCGGCCGCTATCAGCAGGCGGAGTTTGCTGCCGACTTGTTCCAGGTGCTCACCAGCCGGGCCGAAGCAGAATATCAGGATCCCAAGGAATTCTTCCGGCGCACGTACATGACTGAGGGCCTGGCCTGGTTGCTCTCCCGCGCCTGGATGCGCCTCTTTGCCAAGGGCGGTGACCCTGTAGTAGAGCTCCAAACCAACTTCGGCGGCGGCAAGACCCACTCCATGCTCGCTCTCTATCACCTCTTCGGCGGGCAGGTGTCCAAGGCGGACGTGCCCGGGCTGGAGGAGGTGGCGGCGCGCCTCGACGATCCCACCGATGACCTGCCGATCGCCCGCCGTGCTGTCCTGGTGGGAACCCAACTATCGGTGGACAGCCCCTGGAAGAAGGCTGACGGCACCGAGATCCATACCCTCTGGGGGGAGATGGCATGGCAGTTGGGCGGACCTGAAGCCTACGCCATGGTGGCCGAGGCTGATCGCAAGGGCGTAAGCCCTGGATCAGAGAAGCTGACAGCCCTCTTCGAGGCCCACGGTCCGGCACTGGTTCTCATCGATGAGTGGGTGGCATTTGCCCGCCAAATCTTCGGCAAAGAGGACCTCCCCGCCGGAACCTTCGAATCCAACCTTACCTTTGTGCAAGCGCTGACAGAGGCCGCCAAAGCTGCCAAGGACGCCATGGTCGTCGCCGCCATTCCGGCATCCGATATGGAAGTGGGTGGGGAGGCCGGGCGCAAAGCGCTCGAGCGCATCCAGAACGTCTTCGGCCGCATCGAGACTTCCTGGAAACCCGCCACCGCGACGGAGTCCTTCGAGATCGTACGACGCCGCCTCTTCGAAGACATCGGAGACCATGCGGCCCGTGACGCCGTGTGTCGCGCCTTCGGGGAGATGTACCGCAAGAATCGCGGCGATTTCCCCAACGAGTGCCGCGAGGCCTCCTACGAGGAACGCCTTAAGTCTGCCTACCCGATCCACCCTGAGCTCTTCGATCGCCTCTACCAAGATTGGTCGACCTTGGGACGCTTTCAGCGCACGCGCGGCGTATTGCGCCTGATGGCCTCCGTGATCCATGCCCTGTGGGAGCGCGAGGACAAGTCGTTGCTGATCATGCCCGGTACGCTCCCCCTGGATAGCCCCGGCGTGCGCACCGAGATCACACGCTACCTGCCGGAGGGATGGGCGGCCGTCATCGACCGTGACATCGACGGCCCATCCAGCCAGCCGCTGAATCTCGATCGTCAGAATCCCAATCTGGGCCGCTACTCCGCCGCGCGCAGGGTGGCCCGCACGGTCTTCGTCGGAAGCGCGCCCTCGGTAGCAGCGCAGAAGGTGCGAGGCATTGAGGAGATCCGCGTGAAGCTGGGCTGTGCGCAGCCCGGCGAAGCACCGGCGACCTTCGGTGACGCCCTTCGTCGCCTCACGGAAACACTCACCTACCTCTACTCTGACGGGCCGCGCTACTGGTTCGACACCCAGCCCACAGTCACCCGCATCGCCCGCGACCGGGCGGCCCAGTACAGCGAGACGCAGGTGCACGACGAGATCGTTCGCCGGCTACGGTCTGATCGACATCGAGGCGAATTCGCAGCCGTGCACATTGCGCCGCAAGAGAGCGGCGATGTGCCCGATGAGCGCGCTTGCCGCCTAGTCGTGCTGCGACCCGAAACTCCTTACTACCGGGGCGACAGGGTCAGCCCGGCACAGAAGGCCGCTGCTGAGATCCTCGACCATCGAGGCACGGTTCCGCGACAGTACCGCAATATGCTCCTTTTCCTGGCGCCAGACCGTGAGCGTCTGCGTGAGCTGGAACAGGCCGTGCGCGAATGGTTGGCTTGGAGCTCCATACGCGGCGACGAGGAGCAACTCAACCTTGACGCCGTGCAACGCCGCCAGGTAGCCACGCAACTCGAGGCCAGCGAGGAGGCCATCCAGGCCCGCATTGCGGAGACCTACATCCACTTGCTGGTGCCATCCCAGGCAGGCACTGCTCCCGTCGAGTGGAGCCGCTACCGCGCTAATGGCGAAGGGCCGCTGGCGGGTCGCGCCTCGAAGCGAGCAGTCAATGATGAATTGATGATCCTTCGATGGTCGCCCATCCATTTGCGAAGAATCCTGGACAAATGGCTGTGGAAAGATGAGCCCCACATCAACGTGCGCCGCTTGTGGGAGTACTGCTGCACTTACCTCTACCTGCCTCGCCTGCGCGATGAGGAAGTGCTTCTGGAGGCCATTCGCGCTGGCGTCGGCTCGCTGACCTGGCAGGATTACTTCGCCTATGCAGCGAGCTTCGACGAGGAACGGGGACGCTACATTGGCCTTACTATCGGAAAAATACCCTCTGTGGTGCTTGATACCGAGAGCGTCTTGGTCAAGCCGGAGGCAGCAAGCGCCCAGCTCGACGTTGAAGCAAAGCTCTCATATCCCCCTCGCGAGGATCATCCTTCGGGGGATAAGGCTAAGAACGGGGAGGGCCTAGAAGTCGCCATCGAAGCTGAGCGCAAGATCACTCGCTTCCATGGATCAGTGCCCCTCAATGCTGTCCGTTTGGGCAATGACGCCGGTCGAATCGCCGAGGAGGTGCTGGCGCATTTGGCGGGCCTGGTGGGCGCGAATGTGGAATGCACCCTGGAGATCCAGGTAGTAGCCCCAGAGGGCATCCCCGAAGATGTGGTGCGCATTGTATCTGAGAATTGCGCGTCTTTGAAATTCAACATGCACGGATTCGAGGAGGAGTAGAAAGGCCAGCCATCATGCCATGCACATGGCAATTGCTCAGGGGTCATGCTTGAGGAGCACTTGGGAAGGGATTGGAAACCATGACGACGACCGTATTCAAATCGGATGACGCCCAGCGGCCAATCCAGGGGGGAGGCTGCCTTCCGCATTTCTTCTATCATCCGAACGTGGCCGTTTTCTGCGATGGGTCCCTGCACGACAAGCCGCATCAGAAGGAAACTGACCGTGAGATCTGTTCCAAACTCGTAGAATTGGGCTACCGCGTCGTCGTCACCCGATATGACCGCGAGATTGAAGAGCAGGTTCGGGGATATCCGGAAGTCTTTCACGCTCCATCGGGCAAAAAGGGATGAGTCAGTTCTGCCGAAAGGCAAAACGCTAATCTGTGGCGATGTTCCTTGCGGTCAAGTTTGGGCAATTCACAGGAGCGCGAAGATAGCATCATGGCGAAGGACCGCATGATCGTCCCTGGTTGCCCCCCAAAGAAGCATAAGTGGCAGTCCATGAGGGATGTGGAAACCGAAGCCCATCGTGTTGAGGTAATTCGCCACGGCCTTTGTCCAATATCTGACCATACTGCGCAAAATCAGTTCCTCTCCCACGAAAGGAAATATATTATGCATAGCCTGCAACGCATCGAGTATCGTCGCGGGATGCTGGAAAAGGGCATGCAGCCCGCGGACCTGCCCATCAGCGTCTGGCACCGAGCCATGCTTCCCAAGGAGGTCCTCCAAGCCATCATTGAAGAAGACCTCTTTTCCCTGGCAGGCGTCTATGGCGACCCACAAGTAGGCGACCCTGTGGAATACGATTACCTCAAGCTCGTGCTCAATGA
>Ga0190360_1001579_pt1 | contig 11621 bp, 5 predicted proteins | sample 48721834_MG_FD_161271 | JGI IMG/M metagenome (GOLD analysis project Ga0190360, IMG submission 161271) | Hydrothermal vent microbial mat bacterial communities from Southern Trench, Guaymas Basin, Mexico - 4872-18-3-4_MG | ecosystem: Environmental > Aquatic > Marine > Hydrothermal vents > Microbial... | reverse complement strand
CTGTTGAAACTTATGCAGGAGAAAGGGCGGAATTGGAGCAGGGATTTTACAGATTTTGAAGGAATGAAAACACCTGCAAGCGAGTGGAATCATCATCAGCATGGCGTTAATATTGCAATGGGGATTAAAACTCCCGGATTGAGTTACTTGCTGTCAAAAGATACGTTTGATCGCGATGCAATCGATAAATGTTTTGAGAATCTTGATCGATATCACGGCACTCCCGTCGGGATATTTACTGCCGAGGAATGTCTTGCTGGAAACGGTCCGGATAAAGGATCCGAACTTTGTCTTGTGGTTGAGGAGATGTTTTCTCTTGAGGTGTTGCTATCTATAGTGGGAGACAGCCGTCTTGCAGACCGGCTTGAGATTATTACCTATAATGCCCTCCCGTCTACAATCGGCCCCAGACACTGGACTCACCAGTACTTTCAGCGAGCCAACCAGGTGATGTGCCGAAAAGGAGATGGATTTGAGTTCGGACTGGATCCAAATTTTCCTTGTTGCACAACTAATATGCCGCAGGGTTGGCCGAAGTTCACTGCTAATACCTGGATGGCAACAAATGACAAAGGTTTGGTAGCTGTTGTATATGCGCCCTCTGAAGTTACTGCTGTGGTAGCTGACGGGCAGAAGATCACAGTGGTAGAAGAAACCCAATATCCCTTTAATGATACTATTACTTTTACCGTCAAGACAGAAAATCCGGTTGTTTTTCCTTTATATCTCAGAATCCCGCAGTGGACCGTAGGTGCAATCATAACTAAATCTGATGGAAGCACTTGTTCACCGGAACCGGGGCAATATATAAAGATCGAACAGCAATGGAAAAACGGTGATACTGCTAAAGTAAAAGTGCCAATGCCTTTAAAACTTGTTCCTCAGCAAAATAATGCAGTTGCAGTGCAACGGGGGCCGCTTGTTTATTCGCTTTACATTAAAGAAAAATGGAGAAAACTAAAGGATTGGGAAAGTGATTTCGAGGGCAAAACCAGATGGTGTGCAGACTGGGAGCTTTATCCAGAATCGCCATGGAATTATGCATTAGAAATTGATCAGGACTGTCCCGAGAAATCGTTCAAATTCCAGAGGCGTGCTGTCAAAAATTATATCTTCGACCAGGAACAAATTCCTGTTGCCTTGAAAGTCAGAGGTCGAATAGTGCCGGACTGGAAAATGAGAGATATTAATAGCAATATACCACAACGTAAGTTGAAAAATACTCTACGGGCAGGTCTGCCTCCTGAGCATCCGGTAACCAATGAACCATTGGAAGAATTGACTTTGATACCTTATGGTGCTGCCCGACTCAGAATTACAGTATTCCCGGTGCTTTGGAAATAAATTTTGCTAAACACTAAATTCAGATATGTTATTTATTAAACGAATAATTTGGAGGATGAAAACTATAATGAAGATGGTAAGAAATGTATTTTTGGCTGTATTTTTTGCTTTTTTTATAATTCCTTGTCCGGGGAAAGAAAGTACAACCGATTATGCGGAACTCATTTCTCTCTTTAAAGAATTTCGTGCCTTTGTTAAGCCGGAGATTAAAGACGGCGTTCCTGATTATTCAGCTGAGGCCATGCAGAGGCAGTGGGAAGAATTGAGGAACTATCAGAAGCGTTTGATGGCGATGGATACAAGCGGATGGTCTCTTTCTGAGCAGGTTGATTTTCATATTGTTCGGGCTGAGATGAATGGTTTGGAATTTAACCATCGTGTGCTCCGTCCCTGGTCCAGAGATCCGGGTTTTTACAGTATTATCCCTCGTTTTGAACAAAACATGTATGGCGCTTTAAAGATTCCTAAAAAATTTCCTATCTCTGAAGATAAGATCGAAAATTTTCAGATTAAGCTTCAAGCTATCCCCAAAATCCTCGAGCAGGCCAAGGAAAATCTCACCGAGGTTCCTTCAGACCTGGCCCTTTTGGCCATCAGGAGGAAAGAGAGGGAGAGCAAGGTTTTCCAAAATCTCACAGAAAAACTTGCTAAGTACCACCCAGATCTGGTTCCCGATGCAAAAAGAGCTCTATCCGCAATCGATGATTTTCGTGTTTGGCTCAAGCACAATCGGAATAAAATGATGGCACCGGCTGGTATCGGAATCGATAACTACAACTGGTACTTGAAGAATGTCCAGTTTTCTCCTTATACCTGGGAGGAGTCTATGGTTATTGTCCAGAGGGAGTACGAGCAGGCGATGGCCTTCTTGAAGCTCGAGGAAAATAGGAACCGAAATATCCCTCCCTTAGAACCTGTATTCTCCAGCCAGGAATATATAAAGCGATTCAACCATTCTCAGGAGTATCTCCTGAATTTTCTGAAAAAAGAAGAAATTCTAACAGTCCCTGACTATATGGTTCTTGAGCCATTAATCTCATTCAAAATGCCTAAAAAACCTTATAATTTCTTTCAGGAGTGTCAGATAAGAGATCCTCTGCCCCTTATGCCTCATGATTTTGTCGGGCACGGCTTGGATGCAAAGAGAACTATGCGTGATTCCCGTCCAATCAGAGGAATCGAATTCTATATTTATGACCGTCGGTATCTATTTATCGATGCCTTCCGCAACGAAGGACTGGCCACAGCAATGGAGGAGATATTGATGCACGCAGGGATGCTGACCAAACGACCTCAATCGCAGGAAATTACCTACATGCTGCGTATTTTTCGTGCTGTTCGAGCGCTTGCTGATCTAAAAATGCACAACAATCAGCTCTCTTTTAAAGAAGCCGCCAAGTTTTGTGTGGAAAGGACACCCTATGGCTGGGCCAAGGCTGACAGTGATCTTCTTTGGGGTGATTTGGAACTCTATCTGTGTCAGCCAGCTTACGGAATAGGTTATGTCATTGGAAAGGTCCAGCTCGAAAAACTTCTGGCTGACCGAGCATCTCAGCTTGGAGATAAGTTCAGCCTGCGTCAATTCATGGACGAGTTTCTGGCAGCAGGTCAGATTCCCATTTCCCTGACCAGATGGGAAATGACAGGATTAGAGGATGAAATCAAGAAATTGCGGTAACTGAATAAGGTGTTACAGAAGGCTGCAAGGTTGAACTATTAAAATTGAAATAGCGGTTATAGATAACATTATTTTAAAAATAAAAGATGTAAATAAAGAATTTATAAAATAATTAGGAGGATGTAAATAATTGTGAAGATAATAAAAAATGTATTGTTGGGAGTATTGTGTACCAGTATGATGATTTCTTGTCAACGAAAAGAAAGTAAAACAGATTACGCGGATATCGTTTCTCTTTTTAGGGAATTCCGAGAATTTGTGAAACCAGATGTTGTAGAGGGAGTTCCTGATTATACAGCCGAAGCAATGCAGAAACAGTGGCAAGAATTAAAAGAATACCAGAAACGTCTGGTGGCGATTGATACGAGCGGTTGGCCTATCTCCCAGCAGGTCGACTACCATATCGTTCGGGCAGAGATGAACGGTCTGGAGTTTGACCATCGCGTACTTCGTCCATGGTCTAGAGATCCCTCTTTTTATGCTGTTATCACTACCAGTGAACCAGATGTGCCTGCTCGTGAGGGACCTGAGATTTACGGTGTTCTTTATATGCCCGATTATGAGTTCCCTCTAAAGGGGGAGCAAAAGAAAGAATTTCAAAAAAAAATCCAAGCTGTTCCCATTTTGCTGGCACAGGCTAAAAAGAACCTCACTGAAAAAGGTAGAGACCTTTGGTATTTTGGCATAATACAGAAAGAAAGAGAGATAAATGTGCTGACTGGCTTGTCAAGGCGTCTGATGGAGACCAATCCGGATCTGGTGCCTCTGGTCGATAAAGCCAGAGAGGCTGTAGGGGGTTTTAAATCCTGGCTGGAAGAAGAACATGGGTCTATGGCCCGGACGTCCGACGGTATCGGGAAACAAAACTTCAACTGGTATATGAAGCATGTTCATCTCGCTCCTTTTAACTGGCAGGAACAGGTGGAAATTTGCCAGCGGGAGCTGGAGCGTTCCTGGACAGCCTTGAAACTGGAGGAGGTTCGAAACCGTGATCTTCCCCCTCTTGAACTGGCTGATTCCATCAACGAACTTCAAAACCGCCTCAAGGCCGCCATGGAAAATTTTGTGGATTTTCTTAAGAAAAAGAATATCTTTACGGTTCCCGATTACATGCACCTTGGCCCCGAAATCGGAATTTACACGCCTCCCGAAAATCCTGAAAAGCGATGCTTTTTTACCATCGTCGATTATCATCACTGTCTGCCCCTTCGTACTCACATGGTTCATTGGCTGGAAAAGCAGCGTGAAAAAAGGAATGAACATCCCAAACATCCCATTAGAAGTGTTCCCCTGCTTTATAATATCTGGGATAGTCGGGCTGAAGGACTGGCTACGGGTTTTGAGGAAGTCATGTTGCAGACGGGGCTACTGGACACGATCCCCCGGGCACGAGAGCTCACATATATTTTATTGGCTTTCAGAGCTGCCAGAGCCCTGGGTGATCTTATGGTGCACAGCGGAGATTGGACCGTTCAAGAGGCTGTGGATTTTGCCGCAAAGGCCACACCGAGAGGCTGGCTCAAACCAAATGACAGGATTATCTGGGGTGATATGGGACTTTATTTGCGGCAGCCTGGTTATGGAAGCAGCTATGTGTATGGCAAAATTCAACTGGAGCGGCTTATAGCTGACCGCGCCCGTCAATTAGGTGATGAATTTTGTCTTCATAAATTTTTTGACAACTATTTCAGCCGGGGGATTATACCTGCATCTCTTATACGTTGGGAGATAACAGGCCTGGGGGATGAAATAAAAAAAATTGTGGCAGCTGAATAATGAAAAAATGATTTTTAAACAAGAACAGGAGATTAGTAAAATAGTTCTAATAAAAAGGTGTTACAAAATTTTTTAGGTAATAAAGAGCTGAAGGGAGCAGAGGGTGTAATTGCTGAGTTTGTGATTCCGGCAGAAGGTTGTACTGTAGAACTGGTAAAGATGGAATAGCGAGTAAGGATAGTATTATAAATAAAAAAAAGTAAACGATGTATATAAAAAGTTTAAAAAATAATAATTAGGAGGATGTAAAAAATGATGAAAATAGTAAAAAATGTAGTTTTGGGATTCTTGTGGATCATTAAGGTGATTTCTTGTCAAGATGAGGTGGTTGCTTTTAAAGCATACCCTTTTCAGATTAAACAGGTAACTTTGTTAGAAGGTCCGTTTAAACATGCAACCGAACTTAACAAAAAGTATATATTAAACTATGAACCTGATCGGTTATTGTCCAGATTCAGGACTGAGGCAGGATTGAAACCTAAAGCAAAACCCTATGGTGGATGGGAGTCTGAAACACTGTCGAGTGAGGGTATTGGAGGTCAGAGCCTGGCGGGTCATACTTTAGGTCATTATCTGTCTGCATGTGCTCTCATGTATAATACAAGTCGAGAAAAAGAGTTTTTGGATAGAGTAAACTACATTGTAAATGAATTAGAGATTTGTCAGAACGCTGACGGACAAGGTTATATTGGAGCTGTTCCAAATACAAAGAAAATATTCACGGAACAAATAGCTAAAGGTGATATCCGTTCTCAGCCATTTGCTCTTAATGGTCTTTGGTCTCCTTTTTATATCCAGCATAAAATAATGGCTGGTCTAAGAGATGCCTATCATCTATGCGGTAATAAAAAAGCGCTGGTTATAGAAAAAAAATTTGCCGATTGGTTGTATTCTATACTAGCTGATTTAAATGAAGAACAAATTCAGAAAATGCTGTATACGGAATATGGTGGTATTAATGAAACTTTATATGATTTATATGCAGACACCGGTAATAAAAAATACTTACGACTTGCAGACCTATTTTATGATAATAGAATATTAAAACCTTTATCTGAGGGAAAAGACATTTTAGCTGGAAAGCATGCTAATACTCAAATACCAAAAGTAATTGGATTAGCACGAAAATACGAATTAACTGGAAATGAAAAAGCAAGGGAAACAGCAACTTTTTTCTGGAACAGGGTGGTTAAACATCATTCCTATGTGACTGGCGGTAATGGAAACCATGAATATTTTGGACCTCCTGATAAGTTAAGAAACAGACTTAGCAATGAAACTACCGAAACCTGTAATGTATACAATATGTTAAAACTTTCCAGACATCTTTTTGAGTGGGAAGCATCAGCAGAAGTTGCCGATTTTTATGAACGCGCTCTGTTCAATCATATTCTATCTTCTCAGAATCCGGTAGACGGAAGACTTATCTATAATCTTTCGTTGGAAATGGGAGGTTATAAGGTGTATCAAGATCCGGGTACATTTGTATGCTGTATTGGGACAGGTATGGAAAATCATAGTAAATATGCTGCTAATATTTATTATCACAATAGTGATACATTATATGTTAGTCAATTTATTGCATCAGAACTTAATTGGAAAGAAAAAGGAGTTATTGTAAAACAAAGTACTCAATATCCGGACGAACAAGGAACGACTTTTGAAATTAAAACTGTACAACCCACAAAATTCACATTAAAAATAAGATATCCGTACTGGCTTTCAAAAGGAAAATTGAAAGTGATGATTAACGGAAAAAAGGTTAGAGTCAAACAAGCTCCCGGGAGTTTTTATGAAATTTCAAGGACCTGGAAAACAGAAGATATTGTAGAAGTAGAAATGCCTTTTACCCTGCGTTTGGAGAGCATGCCTGATGATCTTGATAGAATTGCTGTCATGTACGGCCCCCTTGTTTTGGCAGGAGATCTGGGACCAATAGATAATCCGGATGCTGACAAGTCTGATTTTGTCCCGGTCATTATGTCGGAAGATCGAAATCCGGGAAATTGGCTGGTGCCTGTCTCGGAAGATATAAACACATTTAAATCAACAGGTGTTGGAAATCCTCATGATGTTTTATTTAAACCGTTTTATAAAATATATAACCGAAGATATTCGGTCTATTTTGATTTGTTCAGTCAGGAAAAATGGAAAGAACACCTGGCAGCTTTAGAAGCAGAAAAAGAAAGAAAAAAGAAATTAAAAAAAATGACCTACGATTTTTTTCAACCTGGTGATAAACAATCTGAAAAAGATCATAATTTCGAAGGATTTCGCTCATATATTAAAGTTTTTAAAAATAGAAAATCAAGAGTTGGAGGCAGGGGGGGGTGGTTCTCAATTAAGCTAAAAGTAATAAAAAAGCAGCCCATGGCATTGGTAGTTGAATACTGGGGCGGATTTACGGGATCAAGAACTTTTGATATATTAGTTAATGATAAGAAAATTGCAACAGAAAATATTTCTGGGAAGAAAGATGGAGAATTTATTGATGTTCAATATGATATTCCTAGTGATCTGACGATTAATAATGACAGACTGACCATTACTTTTATGCCTCATTCTGGGAATCGTGCAGGACCTATTTTTGGAGTCAGAACTATTAAAAGATAATTCAAGAATAGTGACGTAACTTAAAATTTAAGGCTGAACATTTATCAAACATTGAAAAACAATTGGGTATTTGAAGACTTCCCAAATTTTGTATTGAAGAAAGTATAAATCAAGGTAGAATCGGAACAATTTATCATAGGAGGATCACATGAGTAACACCACCAATAAGCACGATTTCATCAAACGGCTGATAGGCATTCTTTTTGCCGTATCTCTTTTATGTTCCCTGAAAGCTGAATCACCAACCCACCCCACAAAAGCAAGTTCCCATCCAGCAAGTGTAGCAAGCGTCCTAGAACCGTTTAACTACAGTGGAGTTCGCCTTTTGGACAGCATGTTTAAAAAACAGTACTTCCAAACAAAAGACTATTATTTCAACATCCCTGACGATGACATTCTCAAGGGTTTTCGCCAGCAGGCTGGGCTTCCAGCACCGGGCAAGGATATGGGCGGTTGGTGTTCAAAAACATGCTATGTTGCCTTCGGCCAATGGCTGAGCGGAATGGCCCGTATGTACAAGGCCACTGGCGATGTGGCCATGCGGGACAAAGCCGTGCACTTGATGCGGGAATGGAGCAAGACTATCTCCAACCTGAATCTGAATCATTACACTTACGATAAGACCCTTTGTGGTCTGATCGATCTGTACGAATATGCTGGTGTGAAAGAGGCGATTCCGTTGATTAATAAAATTACAGAATATGCTATTAAAAATCTGGGACGAGTTCGTAAGCCGGCTTCTGTGGAAGATCATTCAGGAGGCCGTCATACCGGGGAAGGAGAATGGTACACTCTCTCAGAAAACATCTATCGGGCGTTCTTGTTAACCGGTGACAAAAAGTTCAAGGATTTTGGTGATATTTGGCAGTATCATCATTACTGGGGGATGTTCACTGGAAAAACATCACTAAATCTGAAGGGTTTACATGCGTACAGTCATGTAAACAGTCTGAGCAGTGCAGCGATGACATACGCTGTAACGGGTGATTCCGAATATTTGAGAACTATTATCAATGCTTATGATTATTTTCAGAAAACACAGTGTTACGCAACAGGCGGGTATGGACCAAGTGAGCTTCTGGTAGCAGAAGATGGTATGTTGGGAAAATCGATCCTAGCCGAATCTAAAGCTTTTTATGGTCATTGGCCGGTTAATAATTATAAAAATGTTGGTCGCTCATTTGAAACAATCTGTGGTTCCTGGGCTGTATTCAAACTGTGTCGTTATTTAATAATGTTTACCGGTGAGGCGCGTTTTGGAGATTGGATGGAAAAGATTCTTTATAATGGAATTGGGGCAGCATTACCAATGTGGGGCAGGGGTAAAACTTTTTACTATTCTGACTACAGAGTAGGAGGTGCTTCTAAAAAATATTACAATGCTGCCTGGCCGTGCTGTTCCGGTACCTATATACAAACAGTGGCGGATTATCCTAATATTATTTATTTCAGGGATGCAGAAGGCCTTTATGTAAATTTATTTGTTCCATCTGAGGTGAATTGGAATCATCAAGGTAAGCAGATAACTGTTCGTCAAGAAACATCTTTTCCCGAAGCTGATAAAAGCACGTTGATAATAAAGATAAAGAATAAGATGCATTTCAAGTTGCGACTTCGTGTTCCGGGGTGGACTCATGATGCAGCAGTTGAGTTGAATGGTGAAAAACTTGAGGTTGAATGCAACCCAGGTTCCTGGGTTGAAATCGACCGTAAATGGGCGCCGGATGACCGAATAATTTTTCGGATTCCCATGCAGCTCCTATTGAAACCTGTTGATGAACAACACCCCAATCTTGTTGCTGTAACCAAGGGGCCGGTAGTTATTGTTCAGGATCAAAATATAATTTCTAAAACCAGCCCGGAAGGATTTTTAAAATCTCTTATTCCTGGTGAAGGTTCTTTGAACTTCAGCAGTAAAATATACTCAAAAAGTTCTTTCAAACCATTCTACCAAGTTGAATATGACATGCCTTATGAAATGTATTTTCTTTTGAAATGATAGAGAGTGTTGATTATGAGAATGAACTATTCTACTTTTTTAGAGCATTATCGAGAAGTTCTAGGAGAAAAAGGGGAAATGAGTTGTTGATCCATGAAAATTCTCAATATAATAGAAGAAAGGTGTATCCGTTTATGAGATATATAATAAAACAATCAATAATATATTTTATCTTCAGCTTAATGATTATTAGCTGTGGATCGATTTATGATAAGGCTGAGAACCTGGGAATATCTGTTAGATCTGCACCTCTCCGTGATTTTAGAACAAATAAGACAGTCAAGGTAAGTGATTTTGGTGCCTTGCCGGATGATGGTAAAATAGATACTAAAGCCATACAACGGGCTATTGACGAAGCTAAGCGATTAAAAGATAAAGTGAAGATTGTTTTTCAACCGGGCATTTACAGAGTGGGCGCATTTAATGGACGGTATGCTCTAACCATTGATGAAGCAGCCGATATCATTTTCGAGGGTGCGGGAGCAGAGTTTATGATGATCAACCCCGAAATATTGTTTATATCGGTATGCAACAGCAATCGACTCATTCTGAGGGATTTTTCTGTTGACTATGAACGATCGCCTTTTACACAGGGATGGGTAAGGGAAGTCAACCCGGATAAAAAGTGGCTAAAAGTCGAAATAGATTCCAACTGGCCTTCTCCCGACAGTAAAATCTTCAGAAATGCCGATTATAAATGGGCATTTATAAAAGACAGAAACAATCTGCCGGCTTTTAAGGAGGGGACAGAATTCAGATTATACCTTACCGATTGGAAACATCTTTCCGGTAATATCTGGATATATTATACCCAGTATACTTCAAAATTAAAGACAGTTGAACCAGGCGATCCGTTTGTTCAAATATCGAGGGTGGATGGCTGCCTTATTTCAGTATCAAATTCGGAAGATATTACCCTGCAAAAGCTCAGGCTTTATGAATCGCCTGCTTGTATGTTGGGATCCGGTAATTCTTCAAGGATCAATTATCTGGACATTCATATGGAGCCAAAACCCGGAAGCTGGATGTCTGCAGGAGCTGATGGATGTTTTAATGTAAACGGAAGGGAAGGCCCCTGGGTGGAGAATTGCACTTTCAATGCCCTCGGGGATGATAATCTGGTTATAAAAGGAACCGGCGCATATATAATAGATGTGGTGAATGATTCAACCTTTGCTCTTGTACGTGCAAGACACAAATTTGTATATCCGCCTCTTGATTTTGAAACGTATCTTAACAGGGATATTAATAACAAGTGGAAGGTTAAAGAGGGAGATCTCCTGGAAGTAGTTGATCCTCTGAAGGGGAAAATTATTTCTGAGCCTACGGTCACCAAAGTTGAATTATTAAAGAGTAGTATTCAGGTAACTACAGACAGGCCTATTCCAGGTATTCGAAAAGGTGTTTCCTCAGATAGTTCGATAATAGTATTCAATCAAAGTAACTCCTTACCGGGATTTGTAGTGAAAGACAATACATTCTTTAATGCTCCACGTTTCGGTTTTCTTTTAAAGAGCCATGATGGTGTTATTATTAATAACCATTTTAAGAATCACAGTGATCAATCGATCGCAATGATAAACAGCTATCAGGAGTTCGGTCCCCGGTCTTACAACATCCTGATTAAAGGTAATACTTTTGAAGGAGCTGGCGGTTGGCCTGTCAAAACAGCAGAGACTGCCCAGCATAAACTTGCGAGGCCGGAGGGGAGAAATATATTTTCTGTGGTTACGGCTGCTTTTACTCTTCCCAAAGGGCAGTGGGATATTATTGAGACGAAATCCACAGAGCTCAGAAATCTCTATTTTATTGATAACAGGTTTTACAACTGGCGGCAATTACCAGCATTAACGGTTATGAATGCTAAAAATGTATTAATTAGGAATAATAAATTTATCCGAGATAAGGAATTTTCCCGGAAAGATACGTTATGGTTGAGAAAGAAACCTTTAAGGATCCTAGATTGCAAAAATGTAAAAGTGGGGGGAAATAAATTTATGGGTGAGAATATTAAAAGTGACCCAGTTGAGATAATTAATTCTGAAGATGTCAGCCAGACAAAGTAGTCAATATTTCGGTATAGTAATATATTTTTATTCAGGGTTAATTTATGCTAGTGACTATATACATTACTGAAAAAAATCTGTATTATAGATTAAAAAACTGCACTTTTGCACTTTTAGTATATAGAAGATATTACTTGTTTTTAAT
>Ga0190360_1001575_pt1 | contig 11629 bp, 14 predicted proteins | sample 48721834_MG_FD_161271 | JGI IMG/M metagenome (GOLD analysis project Ga0190360, IMG submission 161271) | Hydrothermal vent microbial mat bacterial communities from Southern Trench, Guaymas Basin, Mexico - 4872-18-3-4_MG | ecosystem: Environmental > Aquatic > Marine > Hydrothermal vents >... | reverse complement strand
CAGCCCGGTCAAGGGCGATGAGGGATGGTTGTCGGTGGTTGAATGGATAGGGGAGACCCCTTCCCCCGCAAGATAAAGAAAAGATTAATCGGACAGAGGCAAGCCCTGTCCCTACGCGAGATTATATAAAAGCGATAGCTGGTGCTTGCTTTCATCTTTAAAATGTAGGGACAACCCTTGTGGTTGTCCGAGTCTTTATCTTTTCTTTCCCTGTCCTCGCCTTTACTGCGTAGAGGAAATGATCATCGTTCCCAAAATGGAGGAGATCGTTGGCAATCTCGGGTGAGGGGATAGCTGATGGCAGATCTCTTCCCACTTGATATCAGCACAAAGTTTGAAGATTTGGATAGCCCAGTTTGACAATGGGGTCTCCTACCCCTAACATAGGGAAGATGCGGGGGATATTTATCGGACTTGGTTCGAATTTAGGGGATAAGGAGGAAAACATCAGGCAGGCGCTTCTTCTCCTCAAAAGGGGAGGGGCAGACCCTTTTTTACTTTCCTCCCTTTACTTCACCGAGCCGGTGGGATTTCCCGATCAGCCCTGGTTTTTGAACCTGGTCGCTGAGGTGGAAACAGGGCTTTCTCCAAGGGCGCTTCTTGGCTTGGCGGGCAGGGTGGAGAATGAGCTGGGGCGGGTACGATCGGTGAAGGACGGTCCCCGAACCATCGATGTCGATATCCTTCTCTACCAGGAGCGGGTTGTTGAAGAGGAGGATCTCGTCATACCTCATCCCCGCCTGCATCTGAGGAGGTTCGTACTCGCTCCGTTAGTCGAGATTGCGGGGGCTGTTTGCCATCCTGTTTTCAAGAAGACCGTTTCCGAACTGTTTAGCGAGCTTTCCGATCCCTCCCGGGTTATCTTAGTGGGTAGATTAAAATCGCCTACCGGGGAATAGGGTTGCAAACCTTAAGATGTTTTTCTATACTTAGGGGAGCCAGAAGAGGGGGCTATGGTGGAGGAATTGAGGCTTCGCTATATCGCGGTTGAGGGTCCCATCGGGGTGGGGAAGACCTCTTTGGTAGAGGTTCTTGCGCACAAGCTCAAGGCAGCTCCCTTGTTCGAAGAGAGTGAGAACCCTTTCCTGGCGGAGTTCTACCGCAATCGGGAAAAAGCCGCTTTTAAGACCCAGCTTTTCTTCCTCCTTACCCGCTACCAGCAACAGCAGGGGTTACGCCAGCAGGATCTCTTCTTCAAACTCACCATCTCCGATTACCTCTTCGAGAAGGATCGTATCTTCGCTTACCTCAATTTGGCTGACGCTGAGCTCATCATCTATGAGAAACTCTACTCGCTTCTTGTTCCTAATGTTCCTTCTCCTGATCTCGTCATCTACCTTCAGGCGTCTACCGATGTCCTCTGGGAGCGGATAAAAAAGAGAAAGAAGAAAGAGGAGGCGTCGCTTTCCCTGGATTACCTTGAAGAGGTGAACCAGGCGTATAACAGGTTTTTCTTCCACTATAATAAGACCCCGCTTCTGGTGGTGAATACCTCCGAGGTTGATTTCACCAAGAAACCCGAGGAGGTGGATGAGCTCATCCGGGAGATAAGCCGGATGGGGAGAGGAACGAGGTATTATGTTCCGCTTGGATCTCGGTGATCCGAGACCGAGACGGAAGGGTTGGCTCCTGTTCCTCGGATAGGGTGTTCCCTTCCCTCTCGGAAGGGCTTTTTCGTATTTCCCCCAACCTGGACCAAGTCAGGTGGGGAGAAAGGAGGTCGTTATGAGTAAGGAAGAAAAGATCACTATCCCCGATATCCTCAAGAAGAAGAAACGGAAGGAAAGGATAGTTATGCTCACCGCCTACGATTATCCCCTTGCCAGGATACTCGATGAGGTAGGGGTGGATATCATCCTGGTGGGAGATAGTTTGGGGATGGTGGTACTCGGCTATGAGGATACCCTCAGGGTAACCCTCGACGATATGGTCCGCCATACCGCTGCCGTCTCCCGGGGAGCAAAGAGACCTCTCATCGTCGCCGATATGCCTTATCTCTCCTTCCACATCACCGAAGAGGAGACGATAAGGAATGCGGGGAGGCTGATAGTGGAAGGGGGGGCGGAGGCGGTGAAGATAGAGGGAGGAAGGAAGAGGCTCCCGATGATCCGTCGCTTGATCGATGCGGAGATCCCGGTGATGGGGCATCTTGGGCTTACCCCCCAGTCGGTGAATGTCTTCGGGGGCTACCGGGTGCAGGGGAAGGAGCTTTCGAGGGCAGAGGAGCTCATCTCCGATGCTGAGGCGCTTCAAGAGGCGGGGGTTTTTTCCATCGTCCTTGAGGGGGTTCCGGTAGAGATAGCGGAGATAATATCGGAACGGCTCACCATACCTACCATCGGCATCGGTGCTGGTGCTGGTTGCGATGGACAGGTGCTCGTCTCCTACGATCTCCTCGGTTTCTACCAGGATATTGTCCCCAAGTTTGTGAGGAGGTATGCCGATATCTACTCGGTGGTGAGGGAAGCCCTTTCCCGGTTTGCAAGTGATGTAAGGGAGGGTAGCTTTCCTGATGATAGCGAGAGCTATCATCTGCCGGAGAAGGTCAAGGAGAGATTGAGGGAGAGGTTTGGGGTTAAGCGATGAGGATCGTAAAGGCTATAGAAGAGATGAAAAGGCTCTCGGAGCGTGCCCGCTCTCAAGGAAAGAGGGTTGGTTTTGTCCCCACGATGGGCTATTTCCATGAGGGACATCTCTCCCTGATCCGGGAGGCAAGGAGGCGCTCCGACATCGTGGTGGTGAGCGTGTTTGTGAATCCCATCCAATTTGGACCGGGGGAGGACTTCGACCGTTATCCCCGGGATCTCGAGCGAGACGCCTCGCTGGCTGAGAAAGAGGGGGTCGATTACCTTTTCTGCCCTTCTTCCTCTGAGATGTATCCTGATGGTTTCTCTACCCGGGTCGAGGTTGAAGGCCTTTCCGATGTTCTCTGCGGGAAGAGTAGGCCGGGCCATTTTGCCGGTGTTTGCACTGTGGTGCTCAAGCTGTTCAACATCGTAAAGCCCCATTTGGCCTTCTTTGGGCAGAAGGATGCCCAACAGGTGATAATCATCAAGCGGATGGTTGCCGACCTCAACCTCGATGTCGAGATCGTCGTTCTTCCCATCGTGCGGGAGGAAGATGGCCTTGCGATGAGCTCGAGGAACAGCTACCTCTCCCAGAAGGAGCGGAAGAGCGCCACGGTACTTTATCGAGCGTTGAAGGTGGCTGAACAAATGATTAGGGAGGGAGAGAGGAATAGTGGTAGAATAAAGGACGAGATGAAGAAGCTTATCAAGAAGGAACCGCTTGCTCGGATAGACTATATTGAGGTAGTTGATGAAAGGAATCTAAAGCCCCTTCCCGAGCTTAAAGGGAAGGTACTTATTGCCCTTGCTGTATTTATCGGCAAGACAAGGCTTATCGATAACATAATGATCGAGGTGTAGGATAATGTTCATCAAGGTGCTTAAGGCGAAGATACATCGTGCCCGGGTGACCGGGGCGGATATCAATTACGAGGGAAGCCTCACTCTCGACCCCGATCTGATGAGGCGGGCAGGGATGCTTCCTTACGAGTTGGTGCAAGTGTATGACATTACCAGTGGAGCGAGGATTGAGACCTACCTCATAGAGGGGAAGCGGGGTTCCCGCGAGGTGGTGACAAACGGGGCAGCAGCACGCCTCGTCAAGGAGGGCGATTTGGTGATCGTCGCTTCTTACGCCCTTATCTCCCCTTCGGAGGTGGCTCATCATCAGCCGAAAATAGTACTCCTCGACGGAGAGGATAACAGGATAAAGGAGGTAAGGCAGGGTTCTCTCTTTATAGGAGGTGCCGGATGAACCGGGAAGATGAGCTTAGAGAAAGGATAACCGAGCTTAAAAAGAAGCATAAGGCGGTGATCCTCGCCCACAATTACCAGATACCCGAGGTGCAGGACATAGCTGATTTTCGGGGGGATTCCCTCGATCTTTCCCATAAGGCGGCGGAGGCTGATGCCCAGGTGATCATATTCTGTGGGGTTTACTTTATGGCAGAGGTGGCAGCGATCCTCTCGCCGGAAAAGAAGGTCATCCTCCCTGAGCGAGCTGCGGGCTGTCCTCTGGCTGATATGGCGGAACCATCCGCGCTTTTGGAGATGAAAAAGAACCATCCCAAAGCAACGGTAGTAACCTATATCAATTCATCGGCAGCGGTCAAGGCGGAAAGCGACATCTGCTGTACCTCAGCTAATGCCCTTCGGGTGGTGGAGTACCTTCCGAACGAGGAGATCATATTTGTCCCCGACAAGAACTTGGGACATTTCGTCTCCCGGTTTACCAAGAAGAAGATGATCCTCTGGGATGGCTATTGCCCCACCCATCAGAGACTAACCCCGGAGGAGGTGCTCGAGGCGAAGAGGAAGCATCCGAAAGCGAAGGTGATAGTTCACCCTGAGTGCCGACCTGAGGTTATCGATCTGGCTGATGAGGTGACGAGCACCTCGGGGATGATCGCATTTGCCAAACGGACTGAGGCGGAGGAGATAATCGTGGGCACGGAGATAGGGATGATCCATCGTCTCTCCCGGGAGGCACCGGAGAAGAGGTTCTATATCGCAAGCCCCACGCTCGTTTGCCCTAATATGAAGCTCACCACCTTAGATTCTATTCTCAGGGCACTCGAGACCTTATCCCCGGTTATCACCGTGCCCGATGAGATAGCGGTTCGAGCAAAGAGGGCGCTTTTGAGGATGCTCGAGGTTCCCCGGGAACGATGAGTTTCGCTGCAAGTGTCCTTTGAGCTTGACAGAAAGCGATAATTATTTTATAAATTTAACCAGAAAGGCAGGCGGAGAGGTGCTGGAGTGGCTGAACAGGGCTGCCTGCTAAGCAGCTATCCCGGTAGTCCCGGGATCGAGGGTTCGAATCCCTCCCTCTCCGCCATAATTTTTTTAATCCGAAGTGAAGATATTATTGATTAAGTCTTTCTCTGTCCCCTTATATTGTCGAAGCTGGCGATCCTCCTTAGAAGAAAAGGAGAAGTTTGTATCTCGTTCTTATTAGATAGGCTAAAATTTACTTGGTTATAAGTTCCTTGATATGATAAATTCTTAAGTAAAATGGAAGAGTTTATCACAATAGCGAAGAAAGAAATCCCTTCAGTTGATCATATTTTTGATGAAGCATTATCTCGTTTGAGTTTAGATAAGCCCTTTGTTAAAAACAATTTTGGCAAGGCTTTGATTTTGGTAGATGAAAAGGCGACCAAGATATATATTCGGAAACCCCTGATAGAGCGATATTTTTGACCTGTAAGCGTACCTTAAGAGAAAGGTGGAAGCAGGAGGTGCCGCAAGCACGTTTGAACCAAAGAATCTATCTTTTAACAATCGATGATAATTTGTCCGAAAGTAAGGCTGAAGAGATAAACGAAAAGGAATTTATCGCCTTTGTTAGGGATGATATAGTGGAAAAACAAGCATTTCAGAAAATGCCTTGGATTAGGAGGTTAAGCGATTTACCTAAGGAGTTAGAGAAAATATGAAACAGATAGCCCTGTTTCGGTTTAAGGAGAGAAGTTCAGTTGCTTCGAAAGATTTTATAAGTTTGCCTTTCGAAAGGATAAGAGACGAAGGATTTGATTTTAGAGATATCCCGGCATCGACGGGAATTTACGGGATACATCCTTATCCGGCGATGTTTCATTTCTTGGTTGTAAGAAGACTTATTTCTGAGTTCTCTAAAGAGAATGAAAATATCTTGGACCCATTTATGGGCTCTGGAGTAGTGGCTGGAGAATGTTTAGTCAATGGAAGAAACTTTGTCGGTTATGATATAAATCCTTTGGCTCTTTTAATCTCCAAGGTTAGAACCACTCCTATTTCATCCGGAGCTTTGTTAGAAGCTTTGGAGTATGTTTCTTTAGATTTTAAACATAGAGACCCTGAAGATGTGGATTTTCCAAATATTCATTACTGGTTTGACTCAAAAATTATAGAAGATTTGTCCAGGTTGAGAGGGGCAATATTTTCGATTAAGGAAGAGGAGATCAGGAATTTCTATAAGGTGGTATTTTTAGAGACTGTAAGAAGGGTTTCAAGGACATGATATAATGAATTCAAGTTACTACGAAAGAAAGATATTGTGCATTCCCCACAAGTTTTGAAAACCTTCCGTGAGATATCCCTCAAAAATATCGGATTACTTGTAGATTTTTATAAAAAGTTACCTCCAACAAAGGCCACCTTGGTATTAGAGGAGAGAGAAGTTATTAAGGGTATTCCTTTGAAAGATAATTCAATCGATTTGGTAGTTACTTCCCCCCCTTATGGAGATTCAAGAACGACCGTAGCATATGGTCAATTTTCTCGGTTATCTTTGAGATGGCTGGGATTGGAGGAAACCGTTGATAGAACCTCTCTTGGTGCTAAACCAAAAAATGTTTCTAATAGCTTGCCTTCCTCTTTACTTTATGAATGCATAGAAAAAATTTCAGAGAAGGATGACAAGCGAGGGAGAGAGGTTTTCTCGTTTTATAAAGACTTATACGATTCTATTTGCGTTATAGCAAAGAAGGTCAAGCCAGGGGGGGTTGTTTGTTTCGTAGTGGGCAATAGAAGAGTAAAGGGTTTTGAGTTGCCGACGGATAAAATCTCGGCAGATTTTTTTGAGCAGGAGGGTTTTCTACATAAAAAAACTGTTGTTAGAGCGATATCGAGTAAAAGGATGCCGCTTGAAAATGCTCCCTCTAATATCAAAGGAGAGAAAGACTTTACTATGTGATATGAGTATATTGTGGTACTCCAAAAGAGGCGTTCTTAAATCCGCTTTATCTCCAAAAATTTCGATGAAATGTTTTTAATTCAACGGAGGGTTGTAATTTTATCTTCTCTTTTTATCCTCTTTCCTAAGAAGAAGGGGGTTACCTTTCGGATAACCAATAAGCGGGCTAATGGGATGGTTTATGCCCTGAAGCTAAGGAGGTAATGCTCGAAGGATTCGCCTATGGCTGGTTTGAGGTGAGGCTTACTCCGTTGGAAATGGAGTTTACCGCCAAACCCATTGCTCGGGGCTCAACGGGTTTAAGTCGTTCCTGGGGGATTTTGCTGATCCTAGGCGGAGAGTGATGTTCCCCTATGCTCGAGGTAAAGGATGGCTGAGGGTGCGCGCGGGTAAGAAAGCTTAAATCAGGCGCCCCGGGTTAGTATCTTGAACCATTTTACGAAGAGGAGATCAAACCTCTTTTTGGGAGGAAAAAATGAAGATAAAGAAAAGATGGATCGTTCTCATCATCATTGGTGGGTTGGCATTAGCCGTCTATCTTCTTCTCCCTCACATCGGTACCTATTTCCAGAGGAAATATTTCACTTCTCAATACCAGCCAGAACCCCTTAGGACGGAGGAGGTCAAAACCGCTCCCGCTGAGTATCACATCTCCGGTGTCCCCTGGATATCTTATAGGAAGGCGTATCGTCAGTCAGCCAGCCTGCAGATGATCTCCTACTATCTCAATGGGGAAAGGGTTTCTTTAGGAGAGGTCAATTTCCTGATGGGGTTCACCTATGGAGCAGCCTACATTAGCCTTGGGGGGAAGAGGGCTTTTTTCCTCCCCTATACCGATCCCGAGCCGGGTTTTCGAGTCGCTGCCCCTTATCTCGGCCTTAAGAGGCGGTATTTGGTGACCAATGATCCTGCCCTTTTTCTTCGCGGGATCGAGTATTTCATCTCCTCCGGATTGCCGGTGCGGGTATCGGTTAATGTAGGAAGATTGAAGGGCCAACCCGGCATGTTCTCTTCCCACAGCGAGGTGATAGTGGGTTATGACGATAAGTACTTCTACTACTACGAGACTGGGGAGAAAAACCGCTTTTTAGAGGAAGAAAAGGGGATTCCGGTTGCTAAGGATGTCCTTAAGCAGGCGGTTGCCGAAGCCCTTGGCTACTTCCGCCTCCCCTGGCGCTATGCCTTTGTCGTCTTCGAGAAAGGAGAAAAAAAGGAGAATATCTCTTTCATCTTGAGAAGGAACGCTGGGCTTCTTATAGGAGACAGCTTCGGACCCGTCGCTCAAGGTTCGTATGCTATTTCAAAGTTCGCTTCCTATCTTGAAAAGCTCTCTCCGAAGGCGAGTAAATGGGATGTGATCCTCTCTTTGGTCGAGATGCTTGTCTATACCAGAGAGGATGATGTCTTCTTTCTTCGAGGCTTTTCCTCCGCTGGTATCGATTTGAAGGAGGTGGTCTATCTTCTTGGGCAGGCAGCGGAGAGCTATCGCGAGGCGCTCGATCTTCTTAAACAGGATAAGCCGGATGTCCGGAAGGCTGCGAATCTGATAAGGGAGGGGGCGGCAAAAGAAAAGGAAGCGGGCGAACTTCTAAAGGGAACGCTCAAAAAGTAATAAAAGAGTTATTTTATTAGATTATTTTCGATGTTTTTTGTTGCCAATCGAGAAGAGGAGGCTTAAAATATAAAATCAGGAGGAATAAATGATGAGGAAGTTAGGAATTTTGGTTTGTGTGCCGTTGCTGCTTCTCTTTGTGGCTATTCCTACTGCCAAAGCGGACGAGGTGGAGCCAGGGACGATCTTTGCCAGTGTTTACGGTGGCTTATATATCAATAGTGGAACGGATTTCGGTCTTGGTGGCTCGCTCGAGTATGCCCTTACCGATAGATACGGTTTCCAGGGGGAGTTCAATGTTATTCTCGGCGATGTGACCAGCTACGGGTTCGTCGGCAGCTTTGTGTACAATATCCCTACCGATATGGATAAGATCATCCCCTACGCCACCGCTGGTTTGAGCTACTGGGTTGATGGCGAAGGCCTTCTCAAGCTCAACTTTGGTGGTGGGGTAAAATATCAGATGAGCGATTCCCTCGGGCTCAAGTTCGATCTCACTGTGTTCGCCCGCAAGGGAAACTTCGTCCGCTTGGCAGGCGGAGCGATGTGGACATTTTAGCTTAGCGCTTACTCCAAAAGAAGGGGAGGGATTATCCCTCCCCTTTCTTTTTTTCCTAAATTGCTTCTTAAAATCAACTTAACCCATTCACGCGGATTTTTTGTAATAAGCTTTCCCGGTCTTATTCCTATCCTCTTCAGCACCGGAAAATAAACTCTATATCTGACTGCTGGTGGTACTTTCTGCTGGTCGCTTTTAGAGGGGGCGCAGCTGGTTTTTACCAAATGTAGGTGCAGGGGTGAGGTATAAACTGAACAAGCCCAATAGGTGGTTTAGGTTTGATTTTAATTGTTTGGTATGGCCTGGCTTATTCGTCCCTCGTGTTTCGTTTGGGGTAATGTGGGGGTTCTAGGTGCGGCGATTGACTTTTTCAAAATAAGGGGGATGTTCCCCTTTTCTTTTTTTGTCCATTTTTGGTAAACTAAAAGACCTGAACTTTATCTGAGCGATCATCTGGTATTAAGGAGGTGGCAAATGGAGCAGGTGAGGGTGAGGTTTGCCCCGTCTCCCACTGGTGAGCTCCATGTAGGAGGGGCGAGAACCGCCCTTTTCAACTGGCTTTTCGCGAGAAATAAGAGGGGAAAGTTCATCCTTCGCATAGAGGATACCGATGTCGAACGCTCCTCAAGTGAGGTGGTCAATAGGATATTTGAGGCGCTCCGCTGGCTCGGGCTCATCTGGGATGAGGGTCCCTTCTATCAATCGCATCGCCTTTCCATTTATCGGGAGTATGCGGAGCGACTGGTTGAGATGGGTTATGCCTATTACTGCTACTGTACCCCGGAGCGGATCAAAAGGGAGAAGGAGAAAGCGATTGGGGAGGGGAGGACCTGGCGCTACGACCGCCATTGCCTGAGCTTAAGCCCGGAGGAGGTCAAGAAAAATGAGGCAGAGGGTCTTCCCCGAGCGATAAGGTTCAAGGTGCCGGAGGGGGAAACCCGGTTCACCGATCTCGTTCATGGAGAGCTCTCCTTCAGCCACGAGAACATCGAGGACTTCGTCCTCCTCCGCTCCGATGGGCATCCCACCTATCATCTCTCGGTGGTGGTGGACGACATTGATATGAAGATTACCCATATCATCCGGGGGGATGATCACATCTCGAATACCCCGAAGCAGATTATGCTCTACCGGGCTTTTGGCGTCGAGCCTCCCCAATTTGCCCATCTTCCTCTTATCCTCGGTCCGGACAGGAAGAGGTTGAGCAAGAGGCATGGGGCAACTTCAGTTCTCGCCTACAAGGAACAGGGGTTCTTAGCCGATGCAATGGTCAACTTCCTTGCCCTTCTCGGCTGGTCCTCTGGTGATGACCGCACCATAATCCCAAGGGAGGAACTTATCGAGCTATTTTCCCTTTCCGGGGTCAGTAAGTCGAACGCGGTCTTCGATATCACCAAGCTTGAATGGCTGAACGGGCAATATATTTCCCTGAAGAGGGCGGAGGAGCTTGAGCCCCTGGTCGCTGAACAGCTGAAGAGAGTGGGTTTATGGAATGAGGCTTTAGCTGGGGAAAAAAGGGATTGGTTCCTCCTCCTTATAGATCTCCTTAAGCCGCGGGTGAAGCTTCTTCCTGATTTTGCCCGCGATGCCAAGCCTTTCTTAAGCGATGATTTTGAGTACGATGAGGAGGCGGTAGCGAAACATTTCACCGATCCGGAGCTTCCCCGTTACCTTTCCGAGCTTAAAGAGGAGTTTACCCTTCTTCCCCGGTTTACCGCCCAGGACACGGAGCGAGCTCTCCGTCTCACCGCTGACCGGCTTAAGATAAAGGCGGCAGCCCTTATCCATCCACTTCGGGTTGCCCTTACCGGGAAGAGGGTGGGACCAGGTATCTTTGAACTCCTCGAGGTAATGGGTAAGGAGAGGACGCTCAAATTGATCGATAGGGCGATAGGATTTTTGAAGGAGGGCGATGGTAAGAAGAGCAAGTTGGATTAGAGGAAAGCCCGTATCCCCATCCAAACGGCTAATCCGGTAAGCAAGATCCCGGAAAACCTCTTTGCCTTTTTCCGCTCGATCCGGATGATTATCCGTGGTCCTAACTGCCCTCCAAGAAAGGCGGAGAGGGCTAAGAATAAGGCAAGTTTAGGTTCGAAGTGTCCGGCAGCAAAGTGGCCAGCAAAGCCGAGCAAGGTGGTGAGGAGAGCTATGAGGGAAGAGCTTCCTATGGCGATCTTTATCGGCACCCGGAAGATCAAAACCATCATCGGAACCATCAACGCCCCACCGCCTATCCCGATCATCGCTGCCGCCATCCCGATGAGGAAGGCGAGGGGAATGGCAAGCGGTAGGTTGACCCCATAGCTATCTTCACCCATCTCTCTCCTTATACACCAATGAGTGAACGATACTCCTCCCCTTCTCTCCTCTGGAGAAAGGAACATAATGATCCCGCTTGTCCCAACCACTACTGCAAAAAGAAAGGAGAGGGAGCTACCGCTGAACCTTCCCGAGTAGAAACCGCCGAGAAAGGAGCCGAAGGCGGAGAAAGAAGCGAGGATGAGGGCGAGGAGGTAGTCGACGAGCTTCTTCCTCCGATAGACGGTGAAGGCGGAGGAGGAACTGGCAAGGATGATGAGCATAGTGGTTGCGGTTGCTTTGTGGAACTCAATGCCCAAAGCGACCTGAAGCGGGGTGTAAAAGGCTCCCCCACCGATCCCGAAGGCGGAGGATATCATCGCGATAAAGAATATGGCGATGCCGATAATTACCAG
>Ga0190360_1001570_pt1 | contig 11652 bp, 6 predicted proteins | sample 48721834_MG_FD_161271 | JGI IMG/M metagenome (GOLD analysis project Ga0190360, IMG submission 161271) | Hydrothermal vent microbial mat bacterial communities from Southern Trench, Guaymas Basin, Mexico - 4872-18-3-4_MG | ecosystem: Environmental > Aquatic > Marine > Hydrothermal vents > Microbial... | reverse complement strand
TAGGAGATTTAGATCCTAAAATATTTGAAACAACATTTACCAAAGAAATAAGAAGAACTTTTGAAGAAGTTCCAGATAAAATGGCATTTGCCTTTTATGGCACTGAAGTTTCATTTGGAGAGCTAGAAAAGCTGTCAAATGAATTTGCGAACATGTTAATTGAACACGGATTTAAAAAGGGAGATGTATTGGGAATAAACCTCCCAAACATTCCAGAATATGTCATAGCCTTATTAGGTGGGTTAAAGGCAGGATTAATCGTTTCAGGCGTTTCACCGCTTCTCTCTGCTGTCCAAATCGAGTACCAATTAAATGACTTGGGAAGTGGAGGTAAACAAATAGCTTTAATAACATTAGATGCCATTTTCGCTGGTCATATTACCAAAATAGCTGATAAGATCCCTTCCTTGAAGTTAATAATTGCTACGAGTGTTGGTAATTTCATGCCTAAAATGTTGGCTAAAATGGGAAAATTAATAGGAAAGGTCCCCAAGGGAAAAGTAACTCCCATCGAAGGAAAAGTCGTTTTAGAGTACGCTAAAGATGTAATGGGAAAATATCCGGATAATCTTCCTAAAGTTGATTTGACACCAGATGACATAGCCTTCATCCAATATACAGGTGGAACTACAGGACCTCCTAAAGGAGCAATGATTACACATAGAAATACCTGCTCAGATGTTTTGATATTTCAACATTGGTTAAATTGGGAATTTGGAAAAGGCTTAGGCTTAAGTGGATTCCCATTTTTTCATATCGCGGGCCTATTCACTTGTCAGAATTTCATAATCTTAGGCTGGTCTCAAGTTTTAATTCCTAACCCTAGAGATACTAACCATATTATCAAGGAAATGCTTAAATATAGACCGAGTGTTTTGGCTAACGTGCCTACTTTATATCAAATGTTAATGAAGAATCCCAAATTCAAGAAAATAGATAAAGACATGCTTGATTGCGTGATATCAGCAGCAGCTCCTTTTCCAAAGGAATCTCAAGAAATTCTTGAATCCGTTATTGGTAAAGGAAAATTAGTAGAGCTTTATGGAATGACAGAAACTTCTCCATTGACATGTGGAAATCCATATAGAGGAAAGAAGAAATTAGGTAGTATTGGACTGCCATTTTCAAATGTAGACCTGAAGATTGTAGATCCCGAAACGGGAGAGGAAGTGCCAATCGGACAACCGGGTGAGATTTGCGTTAAGGGTCCAATGGTCATGATTGGATATTATAATAAACCCAATGAAACAAAAAAGGCAATAGATAACGATGGATACATGCATACGGGAGACATGGGCGTGATGGATGATGAAGGGTATGTTAGAATCGTGGATCGCACGAAAGATATGATCATCGTAGGAGGCTATAAAGTATTTTCAACGAAATTAGAAGATACCTTAACAAAACATCCTGCTGTTGGAATGTGTGCAACAATTGGGGTTCCTAATCCTGATAGACCCGGATCTGAAATCGTCAAGGCGTACATTCAAATAGATCCAAATTATGAATACGATGGAAACGAGGATAAACTAAGAGAAAATATCATCAAATATGCCCGAGAGAATTGTGCTCCTTACGAGGTACCAAAAATAATTGAATTCATTGAAGAATTGCCATTAACTACAGTTGGAAAAGTTGATAAAAAAGCTCTCCGGGCTAAAGAATCAAAGTAATCAACCTGTACTTGTCATGTTTCTTTTTTTTTTAATTTTTTTTAATTACATTAGATTCCTTTAGGAGAAAAATTATAAGAGAAAAATGTCCATCATTTTTTTTCAAATAATAATTAAGAAAGAATATTTCAGTTTTGCAAGAAATTCATTACTTGCATGATGATACCATATTCATGAAAAAAAGTTTCTCATGCTTGCTCCAAAAATGTTTTTATCTCATCTTTAGAACAAATGTGGAATTTCTTGTCTTCAGATTTAATGTATGCTAACCTTAAGTTTTCATGAGTTATGTCTTCATCTATAGATTCCTTGAGCGCATTAATAGCTAACTTTATGATTTCATTAAACTCCATATCCTCCTTGTAATTTTGCGCTAAATATTCTCTTGCCGTGGCTTCTCCACTTCCTAATGCATACGCCTTGAAAGCACGATAAATTCCGCTTGGAGAAGTAGTATAAATTTGAGTACCTCCAGCATCAATGGCAATGAAAAATAAAGCACATCCAAAAGGTCTAGTGCCACCAAATTGAGTATAATTTTGGCATATATCTGCGATAGTTTTTACAAGCATGCTCAAACGAACGGGTTCATCATATGTTAATCTGAATGATTGAGCCTGTACTCGAGCATAATTAATTAAAGCTCTTGAATCGGCATGTAATCCAGATATGGCAACTCCAATATGTTCATCCACTTGAAAGATTTTATCAATTGAATCAGCATCCATTAATTTCGTCGGGATCTTGATTTGTGCTGCCAAACAAACTGAATTTTTTGATTTTACAGCAACAGCCAAGGTTCCTCGTCTTACAGCTTCTAAAGCATACTCAACTTGGAATAAGCGTCCCTCGGGGGAAAATACGGTCAAAGCACGATCATAACTGCGCTGTGCGCCTCCAAACATGATATATCATCAAATATTTATTGTTAATCCAATTAATTAGTATTTATAGAAAATTAATCTACTAATTTTAATTTATTGATTTTATTATATAAAGAATAACAACTTCTTTTAACTTTTTAAATTTTTATATTGGAGCATGAAATAAGCAAATTTTAGATAACTTAATTAAAACATGCTCATTTTAACCCATTTTCATTTTTAAATCATCATGTATTAAATTTAATCTAGATCCTCTTTAAATAATAAGATAAGTATAAGTGGTTCTATATCTAAATTTACTTTAAAAAGAACTTTATTAAAATTAAATCTTTCTTGATTCTTTTAAAATCTCTATCGTAAGAGTTTTAAAAGCATCCTCGATATTATCTCCCTCTTTAGCGCTAGTCTCATAGTACACGGAAGATCCAAGCTCTTGCTTCAACGATTCTCCCTCAACTTGAGAAATCTCTCGCTGTCCACTCCGGGCCAAGTCAACTTTATTTCCTACAAGAACACTTGGTTTTCGCCCTATAACTTTCTCAACCTCAGTTTTCCAAGCTGTTAAATTCACAAAAGATGAACGCCTTGATAAATCAAAAACATACATTATGCCAGAAGCACCACGATAAAAGGGTGGCCTTACAAAGCTAAAATGCTTTTGTCCTGCCAGATCCCAAATTTGGAGGCGGACGGTTAAGTCTGGATGTTCTGGGAGTTCTACAGTTTTCGTGCTAAAATTACTCCCTATCGTCATTATATAATTTTCTTTAAAAGAATGCTCGCAATATCTGAGAACCATGGAGGTCTTGCCAACGCCCCCATCTCCAACGATGCACACTTTATATATATAGTTTTTACTCATGATTGTTCTTCCAATGTATTAGAAATAAATATTACAAAAATATTTTCTTAATAAGTAAATATTAAAAACATATATTTTTAATTCTTTTGAGGACTAAAATAATAAATTTAAATTATTTTTATAATTAAATTCTTAGATCCTAATATTTATTATTAAATTTTCCATATAATGAAGATTAGATTTTTTAAAACCCAATTTTTTAATATTATATTGATGTTAGTTATAAAAATTCTTGAAAGATTTTATTTATCTGGTTCATTAAATTCATTTCGAAAGGGCGAGGAAATTTAGATAATGGAAGATTTAAATGAAAAAATAAATAAATTGGCAGACTTAATCATCAAATCGAAAAATATTGTTGTATTAACCGGAGCTGGAATGAGCACGGAAAGCGGAATCCCTGATTTTAGGAGTCCAGGTACGGGATTATGGGAAAAGGTTAGCCCTGATGAATTCGCAAGCATCCATTCTTATGTCTCTAACACTTCTAAAAATTTAAAGTTCATGCTGGAAATGGGAATGCAGATTTTCCGTGCCAAGCCGAACAAGGGCCATAAAGCATTAACTAAACTCCAAAGATTAGGAAAATTATTAGGGGTGTTAACTCAAAATATTGATGGGCTTCATTCTCGAGCAAAAACAAAAAACGTAATCGAACTCCATGGTACTGCTAATGAAGCCATATGTCTAAGATGCAAGAAAGTTTATCCCATTACTACAATGATAAATCAAGTACTTCGAGGTAAATATGCTCCATCTTGTGAAGAGTGTAACGGTCTATTAAAACCAAATGCTATATTTTTTGGCGAACCACTTCATTCAGAAACTCTCTTAGCAGCAGATGAACTAATTGCCGAATGCGACCTTCTTCTTGTTTTAGGTTCTAGCTTATTAGTATATCCAGTAGCATTTTACCCAAGAAAGGCATTATCTTTAGGAGCAAAATTAGCCATAATCAACATTCAAGAAACTGATGTAGACCCTTATGCTGAAATAGTTATTCATGAAAAAATTGGTTCCGTATTGCCAAGAATCGTGGAACTTGTAGAAAAAAAATTAAATTCAAATAATAATTAAAATCAGGGATCCTTCTTCATAATTTATTTTACAACATTCAAGAATGTTTGGATGCCATGATTTACCATTTTTATCCAAGAATTAAATAATTAAGTTATTCTAAATAAGTTGATAATATTTTCAATAAAATAATATTTAAAAATAAAAAGTTTAAATAAAAGATTCAAATTTATTCTAATACTAAAATTATATTTTCTATTGATTGATAGATCACTTTATCGTTAACAATTAGTGTCCATCGTGCATATATGATGACATTTCCTTTTGAAGTATTTAGATAGCCATTTAAGATTAAACCTTCGCCAAAGTATAAAGTCGTGCTGATTATGGTGAAATTTACAGCAGTATAAGACGTGGAACCACTGGTAAAGTTATAAGTGTGGTTTGCAATAGGATATAAATATGGAGGCACGATTATTGTGTATTCAAGATCGTTTGAAGTTGATGAATAAATTGTAAGATTCACCTTCACATTTAATCCAGGTGCAGAATAATTTGTATCCTGATTTTGCAATGTAATCTTAAAGTTGGCTGGTTGATCGGGATAAGTCATAGAAGTTTCAATTTCTAAATTATAAGATAATGAGATATTGGATACTGATGGCCCGCTCGTAATATTTAGATTGTTATAGGCTTCTTGGGCATTTGCTCCATATCCTACTTTCCTCGTAAAAGCTTCTACTAACCCAGCTAATTTTAATTGTTGTAATGACCCTGCTGTAGAATATGTTGGAATGTAAAAATAGATGGAATCCGCTAATGGGTATAATAGTATATTTCCATTTCTAGCACCAGCAATTAGAGAAATCTCTTGCGTTGCTTCAGACTCGTAAGTCTCTCGTGCTGTTCTTGGCCCGATCAAAGTTTTTTCTGAACCACTCGTGTAATAGAAGAGGGCTTCTCCAAGATGTTCTCCATGTCTGATGACGTACATTCCAGCCAATAAAGTTGCTGTTTGACCTTTATATTCTACCAAGTCAATTCCTACATATTCTATACCTTCACCCACATCAGTTTCAATATAAAAGAGATCTCCACCTTCAGGTCGTTCATAAAAATCGTCACCTCGCCTCCATGTAGATGGATTCTTCACGTGATATATATAATTGGCTCTTAATTGAGTTTCAAAGAGATCTTCTGGATAACGGATTTGTTCTTTTAACCAATTAGGCGGATCTTGCCAATCATATTCGCTCAAGTAAATTTTCCATAATGGATAAGTAGGATCATTAATGTTTAAATTATGATTCTTGTAAAAAGATAATCTACCATCAAGCACGTCTACTAAGCATACTCCTAAAAACCTCAATACTGGATATCTTGCATATGAACCGACATTAATGAAAGTATAAATCGAAACTGCATAATACATTTTACCTCTAGCCATATCAAATACCAGATAGGGATCGTAATCAATTTTCAGTTGTGGCAGTAATGCGCGTTCTACTCTGGTCTTAACATTCCTATTTATCAAATATTTATGTTCAGCTTGAAATGCATAAGCGAATAATCCAATATTTAAAGTCTTCCAAAAGCCCTCTAGTCCAGTAAGTACCCCATCGGGTTGACCTTCATAACGATATTTATTATTTGGAATGCCTTCTGCCCATTGAGTTCCCAGTAAAATGTCAGAATCATAGGCTCCTATTACTTCTTCATAAACATAACCCAATGCTTGCTCCAAATATTTCTCACTTTCTGTTTCGCCAAAAAATATTGGATAATTAGCAGAAATGTTAAATGCAGCTGTTACATTAACTAAATTTCCAGAAAAAGTATCCATTGCCAAAAATCCCTCAACGTGATCATATAGTTCTGTATTCGTTTGTACGGCATCTCCAGTAATTTCTGAAAACCTAACCGTTTTTGGTGCAACCCAATATTCTTTATTATTAATATAAATAATATCTGAATCAGCCAATCCTTCAAAAGTGGAACCTATGGAGGCTGCTAAGTATTGAACGGCAAAATCTTGGTCAAATTGTCGTATTTGAGAAATCATTACAGCATCAGGAGTAGTTGATGATTTTGTAAAATTTTCTATGGGACGGGCGTCAAACATGCTTAAACCAGCACAATCTTTGGTCCATTCAATTTCTCTATTAATTTTTTTATACCATTCTTGTTGCAACCAAACCTCAGTATTATTTAAAGAGAGGACTGGTCCTAAACTTATGAATAATGGAATTAATAAGAATATAAAGACCAATAAAAATCCCAGGGCATATCTTTTTAATTCTTTTCGATGAAAGAAATAACTCCTCTTATCTCTCATGTACTTTATTCTCCCAATGAAATATATTAAAGCCCCGAGACTTAAAAATCCTGCAAAACCAAATAATATCGACCAAGCTTGGATTAATCCAATTCCATCGAGTGGTGTTATTGGTATGGTGAAGAACCACATGCCAAAAGCTAATCCAATAATGATGATGATATTAGCGAGGACGTAATAATCGTTCCTACGCAAGTAAGAATTTCTTATAACATTTAAAATGGCTCTGAAGATCAATATTCCTAAAATAAAGTAAATTATCGGCAAGACAACATTGCTATATAAAAATACAGTCACATAATCCTTATTATTAACGTTTAGGATTACATTAAATACATCTGTTAAGATAGAAGGTGATATTTGTAATTGTCCCCTTTCTAATAAGTAGGATGTCCAAGCAAAAGCACCTTCATTAGCATTTAATGTAAATCCAATAAAATAAAAGAACACGAATCCAAAAGAGAACCAAAATAAACTCGCTTTCAACATTGAAGGTCTTCCGAAGCCTAGTTTAGTCCCTATTACTGTAAGAAAGGTTCTATCTGGAGGCAGATTCATTATAATAACACCAATTAAGCCGCCTATTAAAGCAGTTTTATTGATTATGAAACTCGTGGACCAGAAATTTAAAAATTGAATTTCATAAAAATTCAATTGTCCTCCCTTGTTATAATATAATTGTGCTTGTAAATCAATGTCCGCAAACCAAGAGGGCCACCACCAAAAAATTGTCAAAACGGTGATTATTATGGCAAAAATTATCACATAATAAAGAGTTTTTCGTAAATTTAATTTTCTTTTTAAAGGCTTGTACCTAAATCTATTATATTCATTATCGTAAATTTTAATATTCCCCTCCAAACATTTAAATAAAAAAATCTAATTTTCTCTCGTTAAATTTTCAATCAAGACAAATTTACTTAAAAATAAAAATATTTATTTCTTTTATTTTTTAAAAAAGATTGTATTAATAATTAAATTAGATACTTATAATAAGAACCTTACTGAAATAAACTAGGTGCTAAATTATGGGAAAAAAAAAGAAAATCAGAGAAGAATTTGAACAAGTGTTCGAGAGTGGAGATGAGAAAGCAATAAAAAAGATGTTAAAAAAATATCCTTGGTTAATGGACGAAATTTCTGGTAAAATTGATGAGAAAATGGGCATTCAAGAGCAAATCATAGCTGCTCTGGGAGTCATGGAAGATGAACTTGGTGGTCCCGTACCCATAAATGAAATAATAACTTGCTTAAAGGAAGATTTCAATTCAACGAGAAATATCAATGAAATTAGAGATATCTTATTGGATGTTGAATCCCATGGATATGTTAAAAAAGAGCCGACTGGATGGGCGCTGACACCAGAAGGAGGTAAGATATGTGATGAATTTTTAAATAAAAACCTCAATAAATTAGGGCTAAAGTTTTAAATCACATGTTTTTAAATCAATTATTAAACATTTTTCATTAAAAATGGGTTTTTAAATAATCTATTGCTGGAATTTTTTATTTTAATCATGTTTTCCAAGTATTTTTAATAAAATTGTAAAAAAAAGAGTGAATTGAAGGAACATGGGGGAACACGAAAAAAAAGATGAAGAATCGCGACAACCAGAAAAAGAGCCGACTAGAGAAGCTTTTTTTTCTGATTTAAAGGAAATGGAAGACAGTATTGTCGAAGAAGCATTGCAATTAGTAAGAGAAGCATTATCTTTAATTGAGAAAGAAGAAAAAAGTAAAGCAATCGAATTATTACGCCAAGCAATGGGTCTTTATGAACAAGTAAATAAGTTAGCCGAAGTAGAAGCATTAAAGAATAAAATAAATGAAATTTTAAGTGTTAGAGAAATACCTTCAGAACAGACTCCTTATAGCACCAAGCAAGAGTTAGCAGACATCAAGATGAGAACTGATTTAAAACAGATCAGGGAAGATGAGATGTCCAATCAAGCATATGAATTAATGGGAAAGGCTGCTCAGTATGTCAATGATAAAATGTTTGATGAAGCCATTAAATTGTACCAAGAAAGCATTAAACTTTTTTCAGACCTTCAATGGGAAAGTGAAGTTAAAAGAGTAGAAGCAATATTAAAGCAAGTGATGGATGCAAGAGACCAGGAATTAAAAAGAATGGAATATCTAAGACAAAAAAAGCAGCAAGAATTAGAGAAAGAAAAATTAAAAGAAAAAGAATTGTTAGAAAAAGCGAGAATGGTCAAAGAAAAGCAATTACAAGCCCAAGCAGCAAAATTGCAAGAATTATCAATAAAAAAGTTGGAAGAGGAACAATTTCAACAAAAAATCACAAAAATGGTTAATGCTGCTGAAAAATTGGCAAGAGATTATGAGAGTGAAGTAAAAAAAGCCGTAAAAACGGGCAAACTACCTGAGAAGCCAGTATACCCAAGAGTTATTGAAATTTATGAATCCATTCGTGACATGCTCTTAGAAAAGGGTTGGAAAGAACAGGCTAAAATTTATCAGGCTCAAATACACTTATACAAGGAAAAATTGCAAAAAGATTTGAAATTGCGAGAAATTGAAGCAAGAAAATTACAAAAAGAAAAAGAATTCAAAGAATTGCAAAAGGTCACGCCCAAACGTGAGAAAATTGGAATAGACCTTGAAAAATTAGAAGAATTAACAGAAAAGCAAGGAATAGCTCCTGAAAAGGAAAAGATAATGGACCAAATAGAAAAACTCGTTAATAAAGCAGAAAAATTAGCTAGAGAGCATGAAGTTGAATTTAAAAAAGCAATAAAAGAAAAAAATTTGAATATCGAATCTAAATATCCCGAAGTTATCGAATTATATACCGAAGCTAGAAATCTTGCTGCAAAAGAAGGCTTAACCGAAGAATTAATGGCATATTCTTCTCAAATTCGGAAATATAGTGAGCTGTTAGAAAAAGAAAAGCAGATCATTGAATTGGAGATCAAGAAAATGGAACGGGATAAAGAATTTGAGGATATTTTCAAAATAAAATCAGATAAACGCTTGATTGGAAGAGATATCGAAAAATTGAAAATGATTGAAGAAGCTCAGAAAAAACAGCAAGAAGATTTAGAAGCTCAAGAACAGATTAAAGAATTAATAAATCAAGCAGAAAAATTAGCAAGAGAATATGAAATTGAATTTAAAAAAGCTATTAAGGAGAAAAGGTTAGATATACTATCCAAATATCCAGAAATAATTAAAATATATGAAAGGATTAGAGAGATTGCTAAATTAAGGGGTTGGCAGAATGAAGTAGAAATATATAATACCCAAATAAGAAAATATAGGGATTTGATTGAAAAAGAAAAGAAAATAATCGAATTAGAACATAAAAAGATCCAAAAAGAAAAAGAATTTGAAGCATTGCAAAAAATTAGACCAGAAAGTCAACTTATTGGGCAAGACATCTTAAAAATAAAAGAATTGCAAGAAAAACAAAAAATTGAAGAATTAAATGCCGGGAAAAGAAAAGAAGTTGATGATCTCGTCAATAAAGCTGAAAAAATGGCACGGGAATATGAAATTGAATTTAAAAAAGCAATTAAAGAGAAAAGATTAAATATTGAATCAAAGTATCCTGAAATAATTAATTTATATGAAAAAGCAAGAGAAATTGCTTTAGAACAAGGTTGGAATGATTTTGCAGAAATTTACTCCACACAAGTGAAGAAATTTCGCGATCTTTACAAAAAAGAAAAGAAGATAATTGAATTCGAGTTAAAGAAAATAGAAAGAGATCGAGAATATGAAGAAATGTTTAAATTGAAACCAGAAACGTTCTCGCCTCAAAAAGGAGTGATCCAAGTCGAAAAAGTAGAAAAAATAGATAAAGCATCATTAGACGAGGGTTTAAAAAAGACAATTGATGACATTATCCAACAAGCGGAGAAAATCGCTAGAGAATATGAGCTTAATTTCAAGAAAGCCATAAAGGAAGGAAACTTAAATATTGAATCAAAATATCCTGAAATAATTAAACTTTATAAGAAAGCAAGAGAACTTGCTTTTGAAAATGGCTTGGTTGAAGAAACAGCAGCAATTTCCACGCAAATAAGAAAGTATGAAGAATTAATAAAAAAGGAAAAAAAAATAATTGAATTAGAACTTGAAAAACAAAAGAAAGAACAAGAATTCAAGGAACTACAAAAAGTAAAACCCGAACAAGTTGAAGCCAAGAAAATTTTTGGGAAAAAAAGGGTTGAGGAATTAAAAAGGAAAAAAGAAGAAGAAGCTGAATTGAGAAAGCAAGTTGATGAAATTGTTCAAGAGGCTGAGAGAATTGCTAGAGAACATGAAGCAAATTTTAAGAAAGCAATAAGGGAGGGAAATTTAGACATCGAATCTAGATACCCAGAAGTTATTGAACTCTACATAAAGGCTAAAAAGATTGCTACAGAAAGAAATTGGGCAGATGATGTTATTGCTCTTTCAACTCAAATTAGAAAATATGAAGATTTATTAGAAAAGGAAAAAAAAATAATTGAGTTAGAACTTGAAAAGCAAAAAAAAGAACGAGAATTCAAGGAAATGCAAAAAATAGAACCTGAACAAGTTGAAGCTAAAAAAATGCTTGAAAAAAAGAGAGCTGAGGAATTGCAAAGGCAAAAGGAAGAAGAAGCTGAATTGAGGAAACAAGTAGACGAAATTGTTCAGGAAGCTGAAAAATTGGCAAGAGAACACGAAATTAACTTTAAAAAAGCAATAAAGGAAGGAAATTTGGATATTGAATCTAAATATCCAGAAGTTATTGACCTCTATAAAAGAGCAAGAAATATTGCCTTTGAGAAAGGATGGGTTGATGAAACGGCAGCATTCTCAACTCAAGTACGTAAATATGAAGAATTACTGGCAAAAGAAAAAAAAATAATCGAATTAGAACTTGAA
>Ga0190360_1001568_pt1 | contig 11665 bp, 10 predicted proteins | sample 48721834_MG_FD_161271 | JGI IMG/M metagenome (GOLD analysis project Ga0190360, IMG submission 161271) | Hydrothermal vent microbial mat bacterial communities from Southern Trench, Guaymas Basin, Mexico - 4872-18-3-4_MG | ecosystem: Environmental > Aquatic > Marine > Hydrothermal vents >... | reverse complement strand
CCTCACAAACTATGGGACTGATATCCTTATCAATGTCATCAACGAGGCCGGAGGACTTCCCACCAGGAATTTCAGCTCCGGACAGTTCGAAGGCGCGGAAAAGGTGGCGGGGGAGACCCTAAACAAGATCACGCAGGAACGAAAAGGGGTTGTGAGTCACGGATGCATGACTGGATGTGTCATACGTTGTAGCGGGATCTTCAACAATGAGAAGGGTGAGTATGTCTCCAAGTGGCCCGAGTATGAAACCGTATGGGCATGGGGCCCCAATTGCGGTATTGATGACCTGGATGCCATTGCAAGGATCGACAGGGCATGCGACGACTTTGGGTTAGATACCATTGAAATGGGGAACTCCATTGCGGTTGCCATGGAAGCAGGCATTAAGCAATTTGGAGATGTAGCAGGAGCAGAGGAACTCATCGCTGAGGTGGGTAAGGGCACGCCTCTGGGTAGAATCCTTGGTGGTGGTGCGGCAGTAGTGGGTAAAACCTTTGGTGTAAGAAGAGTGCCAGTGGTAAAGAACCAGGCGCTTCCGGCTTACGATCCCAGGGCCATCAAGGGAATTGGCGTGACCTATGCTACCTCCACCATGGGAGCCGATCACACAGCGGGATATGCTGTGGCGACAAATATTATGAAGGTGGGCGGCGATGTGGATCCCCTCAAGCCGGAGGGTCAAGTGGAGCTGTCCAGAAATCTGCAAATCTCAACCGCCTTGATAGACAGCCTTGGCCTTTGCCTATTTGTGGCCTTCCCTGTGATGGATATACCCGATGCCTTTACCGCCGTGGTTGACATGGTAAATGCCAAGTATGGTCTCTCCCTTACGGCAGATGATGCGGCGGCCCTTGGACAAAAGGTCCTCAAGCTTGAAAGGGAATTTAATGAAAAGGCTGGGTTTACCCCGGCGGACGACAGGCTTCCCGAGTTTTTCAAGATAGAAAAACTCCCACCCCACAACCAGGTATTTGACGTACCCGATGGGGAGCTTGATACAGTCTTCAACTTTTAATGGATTTTAGCCATATGCCTCTTAAGCCCCTCGGGGCCCTTAGTTGGGTTCAAGGGGCTTTTTGATGGAGTATTAGGATGGTATCACTGCTGGATTACGGGGCAGGTAATGTACGGAGCGTGGTCAATGCCATAAAGAGTCTTGGTCACGATGTAAAATTCATTAACACCCCGGAGGATATCGCAGAGGCCGACCAAATAGTTTTCCCAGGTGTTGGGAACTTTGGACAGATCATGAAGAACCTGGCTGAAAAAGGATTTGTCGAGCCTCTTCGGGAATACATCCTTGCAGATCGCCCATTTTTCGGTATCTGCCTTGGCCTCCAGGTCCTCTTCGAGGGCAGCGAGGAAGCCCCGCGGGTTCCTGGGTTAGGAATATTCAAGGGCTCGGTCAAGCGCTTCGACATTGACCTTTCAGTACCTCACATAGGCTGGAACGGGATCACGTGCAGGCAACCCTCCACAATATTCAATGGCTTGAGGGGCAAGGAAAAGTTCTATTTCGTCCATTCTTATCATGTGGTCCCAGAGCAATCAGACATTGTGCTTACGACCACCGATTATGGCTGTAAGTTCGTAAGCTCAATACAAAAAGGCAGACTGGTTGCCACACAATTTCATCCTGAAAAGAGCGGAAGAGGCGGTCTCAAGCTTCTAAATAACTTCTTGGATCCGTCCACGAGGCCAACCCTCCCGCCAGAGTCGCCTGACACTACAAAATTGGCCAAGAGAATCATAGCATGCCTGGACGTGAGAACAAACGACCAAGGTGACCTGGTTGTAACCAAGGGTGATCAATATGACGTTAGAGAACAGGGAGAGGTCAGGAACCTTGGCAAACCAGTAGATCTTGCCAGGCGCTATTATCAGGAAGGGGCGGATGAAATCACATTCCTTAATATAACCGGATTCAGGGACTTTCCCCTGGAAGACATGCCCATGTTGGAAGTGTTACGTCGCACCTCTGAAAACGTGTTTGTCCCCCTTACCATTGGTGGTGGAATTAGAGACTATACCGATAGGGACGGTAAACATTATTCTGCCCTCGAGGTGGCATCTGAATACTTTCGTTCAGGCGCAGACAAGGTATCCATAGGAAGTGATGCAGTGCTCATAGCCGAAAAGTACCTTGAGCGGGGAAAGGCTACCGGCGAGAGCGCTATTGAGGAAATATCCCGGGTTTACGGCAACCAGGCCGTTGTCATATCGATTGATCCCAAAAGGGTTTATGTCAAATCCCCAAGCGATGTAAGGCATTACGTCATCGAAACTTCTATCCCGGGCCCAAACGGTGAACGATTTTGTTGGTATCAATGCACCATTAAAGGGGGAAGGGAGCCCAGAGACCTGGACGCCGTAACACTGGCTAGGGTTGCAGAGGAGCTTGGTGCGGGAGAGATCCTGCTTAACTGCATTGACAGGGATGGAACCAACCTGGGTTTTGATATCGAACTAATAAATGCAGTAAAAGGCGCAGTAACAATCCCTGTCATTGCCTCCAGCGGAGCAGGCTGCGCTGAGCATTTTTACGAGGTATTTACCAAAACAGGGGCAGAATCCGCCCTTGCAGCGGGCATATTTCATAGAAATGAGGTGCCCATACAAGAGGTAAAAAGATTCTTGGCAGGCAAGGTTGAGGTAAGGCCCAGCTAAACCTTGCGAGCCGATTCACATGATGACGGAGCCCCCTTATGGCAGTAAAAAGCATCAAAATCTTTCATAATGGGTGAACTCAGAAATCTCTCTCCTCTTTGGTGGGGATGATTCCTTTGCGGGGTAACCCAGGGGCACCATTGCCACCACCTCATATTCATCGGGAAGCCCTACTATCTCCTTTGCCTTGTCATGATCAAAAAGGCCAACAATCACCGTGCCTAGGCCCTGGTCGTATGCAGCCAGACAAATATTTTGGGTGGCAATTCCCAGATCGAACATGAACCAATCTCCATGCTTGGTGGTGACTTCTCCCTTGTAGTAGCCTGAGGACTTTAGCTTACCACAAACCACTAGCACAACGGGGGCCTGGACCATGGCCTTGGAGGCTGGATTCGTCTTGGTAAGGGTACCCTGAAGCCTCTCTTTCTGTACCTGATCCTTTACAACTATGATCTCCCAGCACTGGGTATTGGCCCAGGAAGGGGCCCATTGGACCGCCTCGAAGATACGATTCAAGGCTTCACCTGGCACGTCACTGTCCTGATACCTGCGTATGCTTCTGCGGCCCTTTATCGCATCCATCAATTCACCCATTTCATCTCTCCTCCTTTTCACGTCTTCTTAATCTTCGGTAATACCAAGAAGGATCTGGGCATTCTCGCCCAAGATCTTTTTCCTATGTTCCTCGGAAATCCCGGCCGAATCCATTTCCATTAGATAACGCCCCGCAGGGAGTAATGGAAAATCGGTCCCAAAAAGAATCTTCTCATAGCCGATAGTTCCTCCAGCTATCTTGTATACATCAGGTCTGTACAAGAAAGGTGAGGCAGCCGTATCAAACCATACATTCTCGAGTACTTCTCGTACTTCTTTCTTCATGAGACCATAAAAAAACAGCCCCCCTCCCCAATGCGCAAGTATAATCCGGTTCTCAGTGAACTCCTTAACAAGGTCATAAATTTGTTTTAGGGTCATGGGAGCCTTACCCGGGTATTGATGCCCTACCGGCTCATTGGTGTGCACAAGCACCGGCACGTCCAGCTTTTCACAAACTGCCATGACATCGCGAAGTGCCTCAATAACCGACCGGTTTATTCCCCCTCCATAGACAGCCAGTTCTCCCACACCCTTGAGACCTGAGGATATACACCTTTCTGCCTCCCTTGCCCCTTTCGGCGAAAGGGGTGAAAAACAGGCAAAACCTATTAACCTATCTGGATAACGGCCCACAGCTTCAAGAATATAGTCGTTATGCCTTTTAAAATTATCAGAGCGCTCCCATGGAAAGCCGAATATCACACTCTTGTCAATACCTTCACGATCCATGTGTGCCAGCAGGTCCTCAATACCGGCCAACTGCGCCTTGGACGAGGCATATATTGTCTTGAAAGCTGGTTCGCCTTCAAAAAAGCGGCTCCTGTCGGCCCTTAGCTCCGGGGGAAATAGATGTGTATGGAAATCGATGATCATCTCTTGAGAAGCTCAGCCAAGGCCCTTTTCACTCCAGTCGAGTTGAAGCCCACGATTTTATCAACAATTTTGCCGTCTGCATTCACAAAAAACATTGTGGGAATAGCAGGATTCTCGTACCCGAAGTAATCAGTAAGCACCCTGTGATTAGCCCTCAGGATCCTATAATTTATCTTGTATTCCTTTTTGAATTCCCTGAGATAGGCATTGGAGGCCTGGGAAGGATTATCAACGGACAAACCAAGTACCACAAGCCCTTTGTCCTTATATTCTTCCTGGATCTTTATAAGTTCTGGAATTGACATTCTGCACGGTGGACACCACGTAGCCCAAAAGTCCAGTATCACGGGTGAGCCCTTGAACTGGTGCAGGCTCACCTGATTTCCATGTATGTCCATCAAGGTGAAGTTCGGGGCCTGGGGTTTGGCACCTGCCTTATCACTACACCCCCACGCCAGGAGCATCAAGGACAGTAGAACAAGTAAAAGTAACTTGGATTGAGACTTTTTTTGCATTTTTTATCGCTCCTAGGATCTGCTAATTGCATAATACTAAGCCCAAAATTTTCCTTGTCAATTCGGCTCGCATACGGGCTTGCTTCTAAAAAATCTCGGGGCACTGAGCCACAAAAGGGTTTTATTTTTACCCTGATCTCCTATAATAAGGCAAGTTTTTTCACCCAGGTGCGCCATGACACGTACTAAAGCTGCAATACTTATATCCCTGTTACTATTAGTGCCTTTTTTGAGCCCGGTCCAAGCTACCTCAATTGCCCAGGATCAAGGGAAAAGTTCAATCAGGCCATCCATACTTGCAGGCTCTTGGTACCCCGCGTCGGCTGATACGTTGAGAAAAACCGTTCTCCGCTACGTCGGCCAGGCGACTGTTCCAGTGGTAAAAGGAACCTTGAGGGCAATAATAGTCCCCCACGCGGGCTATAGATACTCAGGGCGAGTGGCGGCATATGCTTACAAGCTTTTGCAATCGCACCCTTTTACAAGAATAATCCTGGTTGGCCCAAGTCACAGAATTCCCTTTGCAGGGGTCTCTGTCAATTTGCAGCATGGCTACCAGACACCTCTAGGCATTGTTAAGGTTGATTTGAAGACAGCAAGAACGATACTTAATGCAGATCCTGCTGTTCATTGGTACAAGGATGCTCATGCTGTTGAACATTCGCTGGAAATCCAGTTACCTTTCCTCCAAACGGTCCTGAAGAATTTCACCATAGTTCCAATCTTGATGGGTAGCCAGGACTACGAGACCTGCAACATGCTTGCACGGGTTCTATCACGAATCATGCCCTCCCTTGATAACACGCTATTGCTTGCGAGCTCAGATCTATCCCATTACCACGATTACTCCACGGCCAAAGCGCTCGATGCCAGGTTCATCGAGTTGGTAAAAGATATGAACCCTCGGGGCCTGTATGAGGCATTGCGAACCGGCCAGTGCGAGGCCTGTGGTGGAGGGCCTGTCATTTCAATTTTGTTGGCGTGCCAGGCCCTGGAAGCTAACAGGGTGCTAATCCTAAAGACCGCCAACTCGGGTGATGTCACGGGGGTAAAGGATAGGGTGGTAGGATACATGGCTGGCGCCATTGTTACATCATCTGGTATGGATCAACGTCCAGAATGATCTGCACCCCTTTCGTCTTCAAACCTTGCTCTGAGTTTGTGCGCGCTACCTGCAGTAGTCTTTGTGCCAGGAATGGTTGTTTTGCCTTGATCAATATATGCCAACGGTATTTTCCTCTTAACTTTGCAATTGGGGCCTCTGCTGGGCCCAGAATCTGGATTTCCTTGCCTTTTTTGGGCCACATCTGCAGCGTTTTCTTCAGCCTTTCAGCCAGGCTTTTGGCAGAACCCTCCGTCTGATCCCTTGAATTTCCTTGGAGTCTCAAACAAATAAGGTAAGTAAATGGGGGAAACCCCAGTTGTTTCCTTAGCTCAATCTCTTTTTGATACAGGGCGTCATAATCCTGAGAAATAGCAGCCTGAATAGCATAATGATCAGGGTTATATGTCTGTATTATGACCCTTCCCCTGTCCCCTCCTCGCCCGGCTCTTCCCGCTACCTGAGAAAGTAATTGAAAGGTCCGCTCAGCGGCTCTGAAGTCAGGGAACCCAAGACTCAGGTCAGCCCCTATTACTCCGACCAGGGTTACGTCCGGCACATCATACCCTTTCGTTATCATCTGGGTCCCCAGCAAAATATCAATCTTGTGGCAAATGAAATCCTTTAGAGTCGATTGAGCCACGCCTTTCCTTCTCGCCGAGTCCGCGTCCATGCGCGCTACTCTTGCACCTGGAAATAGGTCGGCCAGTTCGTGCTCCAGCCTTTCCGTGCCAAAGCCCCAACTCTTTAGGCCATTGCGATTACACGCGGGGCAGCTTTCTGCAGGAGCGCTGTGATAGCCGCAGTAATGACACATCAGCTTGTTGTAAACCAGGTGATATATAAGGGAGACATTGCAGTTGGGGCATGTGAGGATATTCCCGCAAAATCTACACACGAACAGCCTAAAAAACCCCCTGCGGTTTAGAAAAAGTATGGTCTGTTTCTTCTGCCTGAGGTTTTCATCCAAGGCCTCCAGCAGTCGAGGGCTCAGCATTCTCTTTACGCCCTGGCCTTCGACCTCTTTCATGTCAACCAGCTCAATCTCTGGGAACTGGCGGTTTTCTACCCTTTCTGGCATGCTTATGAGTTGGTACCGCCCCCTTGCACAATTGGCATATGACTGCACAGATGGTGTGCCAGAGCCAAGAATTACCACAGCATTCTCCAGCCTTCCCCTGGCCAAGGCAGCGTCTCGACCGTGGTAGTATGGGGCCCTGTCTTGTTTGTAGGCCCCATCATGCTCTTCGTCCACCACTATCAATCCCAGCCGCGAAAAGGGTGCAAAAAGCGCTGATCTGGCCCCTATAACCACATCCACTTCGCCCCTTGCCATCTTCATCCACTGGTCGTACCGCTCACCTATACTGAGGCCACTGTGATACACGGCAACCCTTTCTCCAAGTCTTGTGCGAAAAATCGATTCCATGTATAGGGCAAGGGCTATTTCTGGAACAAGAACAATGGCCTGCTTGCCCAGCTTAGTAACCAGCCTCACCGCCTCAAGGTAAACCTCTGTTTTGCCACTTCCCGTTATACCGTAGAGCAAGCATGCAGAAAACTTATCTCCCTCTATTAATGCCTTTACCTTATCTATGGCATCCCTTTGGTAATGAGACAGCACACGAGGTGCACCAGGGGACTCAAAAAGCAGCCCTTCCGGAGCCCTGTAAACAGGTGCCTTAAAGGAACGAAGAACCCCCGTTTTTGTCCATTTCTTAACCAAGTAACCGGCATTGGCGAACCTCTTCTGTAAATCAGAAAGCATCACGGGCCCATTCTGAACAATGCTTAGAAATTCGACCTCTCCTTTTGCCCGAAGTGTACCTATATCAACTGCTGATAATATCCCTCTGCCCTCTTCTTGCATATCCACAAAGGTTCGCATGAGCGGGCCCACCCTGCGGCCAGTCCTTTCTGTCACGGTTATCAGACCCTGGGCCTCAAGCAACCTCAGGGTAGATAGTGGATAGCCCAGGGGTTTGCTAGTGCCATCACTAAGGGCTTCCAGCACTTGCTTACCCCTTTCCGCAACCTCCCCATTTCTAAGACACTCCAGGCCCCTTTCTGTTATCCGTACTTCCCTAAGGACCTTCCGGCTAAACCCCGCTGGCAAAGCACCTTGCACAACCTTCCCAATGGGATGGATGTAATATTCTGATATCCATTTGAAAAACGGCACCATTGAATCGGGGAAAAGTGGCTCCGGATCTGTTACGTTCAGCACCTCTTTGAGCTGTCCATCGATTCCTAGCTCTCCAGGGCCGAGAATATATCCTTGTACCTTTCTATTCTTGAAAGGCACGGTCACCCCACATCCAGGCATTGCAAATTCTGTCAGTTCTGCAGGCACAAGGTAGGAGAACGTACCTTCCACAGGCAAGGTGACTGCCACCTCAACGCATGTTTGAGACGCCTTATTCATAATTAACCTGGGGTTCAGTGCTATTGGTATTTCTCTTCAAGGATTCTTATAACGTCTTTAACCTTGTTTTCATCAAGATCATGCCGGGAAGGCTTTGGCGGCAAGTTTACCCTGGTGTTCTTGGCCGGCTTGAAAACTGAGGCTTCAATGGGCATATTAGGTCTTATCTCCTGGATAACATACTGGTGTTTTTGTCCAAGGTCTGTTTCGCAGGTTATACGATAGGGGTACCACCCTTCCCCCACCCGTCTATACTCTTCGAAGTGTACAGTGAACGGCCCACCGGGTGAATTGATATCCCATATGCGCAGAGCAATAGGCAAAAACTTATCCCTGGATATTAAAATATGGGAATCTCTCTTACCGTTTCTGCCGATCACATAAGCAACCTTGGCCCCAAGATGCGTGAGCGAAATTCTGGACGTCTTTATACCGATGCTTGAAAGAAAATTAATCATTTCAGAGACTGGACGATTTATAAACATGCCTTCAATCTTTTCGATTCTGCACCACCCGCAGCGTGAAGCCTCCAGGTCAGGGTCCTTAGCATTTTTTCCGGTATCCACCCTTTTGCAGCTTGCCTGCCATTGTGTGTCAATCCATACCTTTTGCTCCATCAAGTCCTGCTCCTGGCCATCAGCGCCCTCCACGACCTTGGCCCATTGAACAATCACCAAGGTTTCAAAGGGGGAAAAATTCTTTATCATTCGTTGCAGCACCTGGCTGGCAGACAGCAGATAGGCAAAAGGCGACCCAGCAAAAATAAAGAAAAAACAAAGAAATAGTGCTGTCAGACGAATTGTCCTTGGGATATGACTGGGGCACAGTTTAAGCATTTGAGCAATTCGCTCCTTTTGCATACTTTTGTTTTATTTGCCTTGCAGGCTCGTGGGCCCTCGACTGGCGATGTTTTCCTGTGCCCATCTTATCAGTTCATCAAAACTAGTCCCCCTGGGAAAACAGGCATCAACTCCCATGCCCTTCAGCTCTTCCAATTGCTCTCTTTCAATCAGGCCGCCAACAGCAATGGTGATGTGAGATTCTTCACCATCATCCAGAAAATTCTTGATTTGCTCAACTGGGCCTATATCACCGTCTTCCAGCACCGTGATCCCAATATGATCCACCGACTCTTGAATGGCTGTTCCCACGATGGCTTGCGGATCTTCGAGTTCGGTATATACAATTTCAAAGCCAGCATCACCAAGCCGTTTTGCCAGGTTCAACAGGGCCTCCTTGTGCCCATGTCCAAGTTTAGCAAGCAATATCCTCGGCATCCTCTCAGCCATTTATCACCTCTCCCTAGCAATGTGGCCAGCAAATAGTGTTGTCTGCTGATATGTTGTATGGAGTGAACTATATCCAATATATGATTAACAGGCAAGAATTAACAATAGAGAATTCCATGGTTTGACACCTTGGATATGCGTAACTATACTCATGTTTGTGCGGGCTTGCAGCCTGTGGTAGGATTCGCCCTACTGACAACAAACCAAAGTTTCTTCAACACACTAAAAGGGAGGTTTTGTGACGCAGAAAAATCGAGTAACCTCGATAATAATGGCAGCCGGAAGAGGTAGTAGGATGAAAAACCACCTTGGCAACAAGACCCTATTGCCACTTATACCCGGCCCTACCGAATTTCAAGGCCAAAGGCCTTTCATCCACAATATTCTAGAAAACTTGCCCAAGGGCCCTAAATGTATTGTGGTACACCACGGTAAGGACCAGGTAATCGAGGCAACCCTGCATTTCAATGTCTCGTATTGTGAGCAAAAAACCTTAGATGGTACAGGAGGCGCCCTTCTCGCCTGCAGATCATTCCTGCAGCAGATAGACTGTGATCCAATAATCATCACCATGGGAGATGTGCCACTTGTCAAAAGGCAGACCTATTCGAACCTTTTTACCAAATTGAAAACTTACAATATGGTGGTACTGGGATTTTGCCCTGAAAAAAAGAGACAATACGGCCTCTTAGATACTAGTGAGGGGTTCGTAAAGCGCGTGGTTGAGTGGAAATATTGGAAGGACATGCCAAAACATTTCCAGGAAAAGTTGGATATATGCAACTCTGGTATCTATGCAGTGAGAAGGAATGATTTATTACAACATCTCGACGACCTGGCCCTCACCCCTCACAAGGTAGAAAAGGTGATCCACGGAGAAACAAGGGTAATCAGGGAATACTTCATTACCGATCTGGTTGAGATATTCTCGCAAAATGGCAAAACAGTTGGCTACGAAGTGGTGGAAGACCCCAACGAGGTCATGGGTGTCGATGACACTGAGGCCCTTATTAGGGCCCAGGAGCTTTACAAAAGCGGTAAATACGGGAAAACGTGATTCTACTCAGTAAGGTATTAAGTTCCTCTAAGAATATGGGCCAGCTTTTCCAGTTCATTTCCATGTCCCAAAGCAATGAGGATGTCCCCAGCTTCAATGCGAGTCTGAGATGAGGGATTAAATACCATTTGGCCTTCTGCCTTCCTTATGGCCACAATGATTATGTTCATTTCCTGCCTTATCCCCGAATCCACTAGTGCCACACCGTTCAGCTTAGAGCTCTCTTCCACCTTAAGCTCCTCTAGCTTTAGCTCTATGTCCTTGTCATGAACTGTAAATTCCAGGAAATCCATAACAGCAGGCCTTATGATGGTTTGTGCCATCTTCTGCCCACCTATCAGGTACGGCCTCACCACCCGATCTGCCCCTGCTCTCAGCAGCTTCCTTTCCGCCGTTTCATGCTCCGCCCGGGATACTATAAAAAGATTTGGATTCATGCCTCTGGCTGTCAGGGTTATGAATACATTGTCTGCATCGGAGGATACCACCGCAATCAGACCTTTGGCCCTTTCGATACCCGCCTCACTAAGAACATCTTCGTTGGTAGCATCATCGATAATGTATGGGACTTCATCAGCCTCAAGTTGCTGGCGTGAATCAGGATGATTGTCTACCACTAAAACAGGGATCTTGTTACCCTTTAATTCTTGGCAAATAATCCTTCCTATCCTTCCGTACCCGCAAATGATGTAATGGTTCTTAATGGACTTTATTTTCCATCCCAATTTTGTCCTCCCTATGATTGACCTTACCTGAAGCTCCACCATTGCCTGGGCGACCATGCCAAGAAAATAAGCCATTATCCCAATACCCAGAAATATGAGAACAATGGTGAATACTTTCCCATCTATTGAAAGGTGACCTATTTCTCCGTATCCCACTGTAGTGATAGTTATTACCGTCATATAGAGGGCATCCAAAAAGGACCAGCCCTCCAGCATCATGTAACCAAGAACGCCAAACAAGACTATACCCACAATAAGGCCTAATCCCCTTAAAATACCCCTGTAACTCAAATGATAAAAGCCGTCGGACATTTGGGCTAACCCGCAAAACTGGTAATAGGCGCAATATAATCGGATCTTATGGCTTTTTTCCCCTTACTGACTTTTTGGGTTATTATCATACACTAATTAA
>Ga0190360_1001566_pt1 | contig 11676 bp, 10 predicted proteins | sample 48721834_MG_FD_161271 | JGI IMG/M metagenome (GOLD analysis project Ga0190360, IMG submission 161271) | Hydrothermal vent microbial mat bacterial communities from Southern Trench, Guaymas Basin, Mexico - 4872-18-3-4_MG | ecosystem: Environmental > Aquatic > Marine > Hydrothermal vents >... | reverse complement strand
TTCCTTTTTCCCTGCATCTACCAGAAACTATTTTCCTGCTTTTCTGCTTTTCTATCAGCAGGCTTCTACTGGGTGATCATAGTATGCTATTTGCTGTTAACACAACGTATTGACTAATTCTAAAGTTTTGGTTAAAATTCAAAAGATGGTTAAGTCGGGGTAAAGGATGAAGCTAAAATTGATCTTCTGCTTAATTATTTGTGCAAATATTATTTTGCATCCTCAATCTGTTGATTCACTTGGAAGAAATAATTCCATTGAGAGAGTTTTTCAAAGCGGTGCTATAGACAGTATGGTTGATACCGTAATGGGAAAGCAGGAGTACAAATTTCAAAAATCTATAGAGAAACAAGCAGAGGGCGATTACAGCGCTTTAAGGCAATTTTTAATTGACTCCTTGATGTTTGTATATCAGGAAAGAATGCAGAATGTTATTGATTCACTTCTTACGATTTTTGAAGACACATTAATGGAATATCGTGGGGATAGAGAGTATTACCATCATAAACTTGATTCTCTTTATCAGGCCTCTCATCAGCGGATTTTAACTTTGGAAGACAGTATAAAGCACCTGGTGACAAAAGCCACAGGGATGTATGATCAAGAGCTTGAGGCAAAGTTTTTTAATTTTCTAAAGCAGATCCGGTCTTTGAAGTTTGAAAGCGGTGGGTTTATAGGTAAATTTTTGAAGAGGGATAAAGATGACGACTATAGTTACAAAATTGAACTAATGAATGAATATCTAAATATGTACCTTCCAGATGCCCGCGCAGATTATGTGCTCAAGTATATGATAGATCTGGATAAGGAGAATTCTAAGTGGGAAAACATAGGGTTACACCTTGTAAAGTTTCTTTTCCTCTTTACAGACTCACCTCTATATAATGAAGTTAAGCAGGAATGCAGGAAGTTGTTCGAAAGGGAGAGATATTTTAAATCATTCTACAGAGACTACCTCGAGCTTGTAACCTCGATAATCCCTTACAAGGAACAGCAATTAAGATACTACAATTTTGTTATATCATTAGAGCATTTCCCTGATGAGAATGTAAGAAAGCATTTTCCAGAAGAAGTAGCGAACTTTCTCAGGCTCTATCCGCGATCTGGATATTGCAGCGAGCTTTTAAAACGCCTTGCGGAATGGTACGAGGAAGGAGAGGAATATGAGAAAGCTGTTATTACATACAAGAGGTTAGCCACAGTTTATTCTTCTTTTTCAGAATATGTGCCTTATGCTATCTATCGAATAGGGTGTATATATGAAGAGAGGTTTTCCAACCCAGAGCTGGCTATAAAGTATTACGATAGTTTAAAGGTGAGTTTTCCCAGGGATACCATGGTTGACGATGCAATTTACAGAAAAGCCGAGTTGCTTGCATCCGAACTGAGGGATTATCTTGGAGCATGTTCGGAGCTGGAGAGCATTCCGAAGCTGTTTCCAGACTCGCCAATTGCTGCTCGTGCATTGTTAAGAGCCGGGGGCATCTATTACGATATTCTGAATGCCACTGACAAATCTATTGAATGTTATGAGAAAATAGTTTCCTCATATCCGCTAAGTTCAGAAGCTCCTCAAGCTCTATTTGATTGTGGTAAAATATTTGAGGCCAAAGGCGAATACAATAAAGCCATCAAAAAGTACCGGACTCTTTATACTGATTACAAGGCATCTGATCTGGCTCCAGAAGCTATGGTAAGGACGGCCAGAATTTATGAAGAGAAGTTAAATGACATCGACAAAGCTATAGAGATTTATTCTATGATACTTTCTACCTTTCCTGAAACAAAAGAAGCCTCTCTTGCTACGAAAAAGATAAAGCAGTTGCAGCAGAAGAAAGGATAGTTTACATAAGATAGCTCAGAGCGGAAACCATTCTCTTTATTAGTTTGTAATTTTCTTTCATCCACCTGCCAGGACTGTGAAAGGGCGATGGGATCTCCCAGTCCGGTCTAACAATATCTGTCAGACCGAGAACTACTCTGTTAGAACAATTATGGATTTTATCGAAATAGACAAGACTTTGAGAAAAAGAAATGTTATAATCATTCACAGAGTGTAAAAGCAGAATGGGAATTTCAGGGTGTGTACACTCTGGAGGGTTGAAAAAAGAAAGTTCTTCTTTGATTTTTTGTTTTGCAGGTTCGAAATAGTTATAGTAAACAGAATCTTCACGGTTGTAGAAGGCAAGAAATAGCACCTGATCTTCGCGGGATAGGTGTCTAAACCTGGTGATTCCACGGAGATAATCTCTCGCCAGAAAACGAGTTATAACATATTGAAGGTCTTCGGTAAGGTCAATGCCTATGAGCCTGTGGAAATTTTTCAGGAAAAATAATGAGTTTTTCTTCTGAGCTAGTATGAATTCTTCTGTTCTTTGGTGGATAGGGAAATTGCCGGTGAATATGTCCTTAAAATGCTTATACAAGTCCGAGTAAGCTCCTACCGAAAGCAAAAACTGTATGCCGGCGAGGGAATTGTTACCCCCGGAGACAATTTTCAATGCTATTCCTCCGCAGTATCCAAATGATATAACACCACCAGATTTTCTATCGCTGATGTTTCTGGTAGAAAAGAGGTATAAAACTCTTTTTATGTCCTGTACAAGTTCCCTATCAAAAGAGAAAGAGTAAAACCGGAACAATTTGGGAATATAAACATCGTATCCTTCAAATGCCAGAGCTCTTCCCAATCTCACAATTCCCGGGTTGTTCTCTGCATATAGACTGAAGCCAGGGAGAAGAAGTATTCTTGAGCTATGTTTGCAGTTTTTCTTCGATATACGGATGTATTCCTGGTGACCAATGGTTCTATCCTGCAAAGCGACTCTTTCCTTTATAAGCCTGGAGCTAATTGTGCCGGATTGAATGTTCTTCCGGGAAAGCAGAATAATGCTGGTTGCTCTTTTAAAAAGAGTGAAGAGTTGATAATAGTTTTTTATATTATCGGTTGTTCTGAGTCTAAAATGAGAAATCATAGCTGAATTTATCAAAATTGGAGCTAAACTTAAAGGATAATGGAAAATTTTCTTTCTATAAATCAAAAAAAGAAAGTAAAAAAACTTACAAGAAAGAAATACAGGAGAATCTACAATAGATTTGTTGCAGAAGGGATAAAGGTAGTGTTCGAAGCGCTAAAATCATCATGGGATATAGAATTTGTGTGTATTTCGGACGAAGTAAAAAATAAAGAGGAAATAGAAAAAATAATTGAACTTGCGGACAAGAGAGGGGTTCAGGTCTTATATTCTACAAGCAGAGATTTTAAATATATGTCTGAGATGGAAACTCCCGAGGGAATTCTTGCTGTTTGCAAAATTTCTGACTATAAAGGCATGGGTAAAGGAAAGCTTCCCTTAATATACCTCGATAGGATCGGTGATCCCGGCAATTTGGGAACAATAATAAGAACTGCTGCGTGGTTTGGGATTGATTTCGTAGCTACCTCCCCTGAGACGGTGGATATGTTTAATCCAAAAGTTGTGAGAAGCTCTATGGGCGCATTTTTCAGGGTGAGGTTCAGGCAAAATGTTCGATTCGAGGAAATCTACAGGGAATTTTCCGGACTTAACCCTGCGGTTTTGATATCGGATGTTAGAGGGGATGATCTACGGAATGTGAAACTGGAGGATGAAAACTTTATAGTCATTTTTGGCAGTGAATCGCACGGTATCAACCGGGAGCTATTTAAGCATGCTTCTCAGCGAATAACAATCCCAGGTTGCGGAGCGAGTGATTCGCTAAATGTTGGGGTAGCCTGCGGTATAGTCCTTTATGAACTTTGGGAAAAAATGACAAGTGTGGAGTAAAGCAAAAATGGAGAAGAGGGATGTCATTCCTGGTTTTAGATTAGCAATGTTCTTGGTAATCACCGGTGTGCTTTCTGGAATGCTTGTAGCTGGGGTGCTGATTGCTCTTTTTATAAAAGACTTTAATTCTGATTACACTAATAGACTGAGCCTTTTGGTTGGAGAGATTTTCATTCCCTTGCCTGTAATAGTATGGGCTCTCGTAAAAAAGGTTGATACAGGAAAACTCTTTAGATTCAATCTAAGGAACATTCGCCCCAGACACATCTTTTACACCGTTGTTCTTGGAGCGGGAATTTCGATTTTGACCGATGAAGTCGATAGGTTGATACAAAAGATTTTTTCCTATCCACTGAAGTTTTCCTACCTTGAAGAGTTCATGAAGATACAGGATTTATTTACAGCGGTTTATATAGTAGTTTTGATTCTGATAATAGCGCCCCTGATAGAGGAGATGGTTTTCAGAGGATTCCTGTTGAGGGTTTTTGAGTATAGGATAGGAGATGTGACGAAGGCTATTTTACTGAATGCTCTGATTTTTGCTATCTTTCATTTCAATCCATGGTGGTTTGTGCAAATATTCATATTGGGCATTTTCATGGGCTATCTGGCATGGAAGACAGATTCCATTTTGTTATCTTTCACGCTTCATTTCTGTGTGAACGGTCTTTCTGTGTTTTTTATAAATGCAGGTGAAAAGGTGAGGGAAATTTATGAGGTTAGTGGGCATGTATCGCCTGTGTTCATAGTACTGGGAATTGTTTTTTTCTACATTGGCATGAAGTATATAAACAACAGGATTCAATATGTCGAGAGAGTGTATCCGGCTGAAACTGAAAAAGAAGACACGGGAGAGAAGAATTAGCCAATGGTAAACATGATGTTCCTGGCGGTATTTGTTTTATTCTGCGGAATTTACTTTCTGTCTCTGCTTGTCTATATAGTTGGTTCTTTCATAAGGAGGAAAGTCGAGGATGTTGCAACAAAGGAGAAGAGAGTAAGCATTGTTGTTGCTTTAAAAAATGAGGAGTCGAGGGTAAATGATCTGGTAAAATGTCTTGTTGATCAAGATTATCCGTCTGAAATGTATGAAATAATCCTGGTTGATGATTCTTCTACGGACTCGACCTATACCAGACTTATCAAGTACGTGGGAATGTTTCCCAATCTCCGGGTTTTTAGTACGAGGAATGCTTCTACAAATTTAAGATTTAAAAAGGCTGCAATCGATCTTGGGATAAAGAACGCCACAGGGGAAATTATCCTGATCACTGATGCCGATTGTATTGTTGGAAGAAAATGGGTGTCCGGAATGGTGAAATATTTTCAACAGGGTGTGGGTTTCGTAATAGGATGCTCTGTATTAAAGCACTGGGAAACAGTTTTTACCAAGCTCCAGTCCCTTGACTTCATGATGCTGATGAATGCATCAAGAGCAACGGCTAATCTCGGAATACCGTGGGCGTGCAATGGGCATAATATCGGATTTAAAAGGGAGCTTTATCTTAAGATGGGAGGGTTTTCTGAGATTTCCCATCTGGTAGCCGGTGATGATTCAGTTTTTATGAACATTTTTCTTAAGAGGACTGGAACAAAGGCGGTTTTTGCTGAAAACAGGGAGACATGGGTATATAGTGAAGCTCTTGGCCATATAAAAGATTTTATACTTCAGAGAATCAGGTGGGCAGCTGATGCGAACTACATGTACAGAGTGAATGGTATTTTCTTTGTGGTAATACTATCGACTTTTCTGGTAAATCTGTTTTCTCTGATTTTGCCCGTGGCTGCTCTCTTCTGGAGTTCATTTCTTCCTTATTTAGCAATAGGTGTAACCATAAAATTCGTCCTGGAATTTTTAAACTGCGTGGCCTCTGTGAAGTTTTTCAAAGATTATAACCTTTTACGCTATTTCCCTCTATGGTTCATTTTTGAGATACCTTATATTGTTCTGATGGGAATATTAAGTTTTTGGGGAAATGGTATGAGCTGGTACAGAAATAGAAAGTAAAACTTGTTACTTCCACGAGGAGAGTTTGAAAACAGAACCAATAAACGCAGAAGTTATCATGATAACAGGATATAATACCCAGAGAATAGGATAATATTTTATCAAATCAGTAGCTTCGAAGATTCTTAATCCTCTATAAACCGGTAACAACTCAACTAAAAATTTAACAACCAAGCTGGCAACCGGTAGCATTACGTAACCTGTTAGGAAAGAAAGTAAAAGAGATAAATGGAATAAAAAAGCATTCGCCGCCAGTAAAAAATAATCTACAGGTAGATAAAAAGCTTTACTATTTCTGCGGAATTGCTGGAAAAAGTATTTTATCCCGAACCCCTCGGACTTAGTTTTTACAAATGAATCAGGGGATGTATTATAAGCAAATCCATAGTTTGTTTTTTCTAAGACACCTTTAGATAAAAAGAAATCGTCTCCTGAAGCAATATGTTTATTGTCTTCGTATCCACCAATTTCATAAAATACCTTTTTCCTGTATGCTAAATTTCTACCATTTGAGTGAAAGGGTTTATTGACATTAGCAGTGGCCAGCGCTACTGTTGACTCACATATAGCATCAAATCTTTGTATTTTATTCAAAAGCCCCTTACCTTTTTCAACAGGACTGTGACCAAGTACCATCCCAACATTCTCATCAGCAAAGAATTTTACCATACTCTGTATCCAGTCAGGTGGTACTATGCAATCTGCATCAGTGGTAAGAATTATATCTCCCTTACATTTTTCTATCCCAAAAGTTATAGCCTTCTTCTTTCCTTTTATAGATTTGTCAACGATTTGGTTTTTATAACATAACCAGTTTGCATTTTTTCCGATATATCTATTCATTATATCGAAAGTGTTGTCTTCTGATTCATCATCAATTAAGACCACTTCATATTTATCTTTTGGATAGGTGAGTCTGGTAAGACTCTCTAATAAATCTTCTATAGTATCCTGCTCGTTTTTCGCACAGATAAGCACGGAAACAAAACCATTAAATTCCCTATGAGAACTTACATCAACTCGTTTCCCTGCCAGTAAGAAAACAGCAATTAGCGTAATAAAATATATCAAGCCTGATATGGCCAGAAGATAACTTATAAACATTATTAAAAATCTAAGATAAACCCCACGGAAAAATAATGGTCTGTATTAATCTTCCCTTTAAACTTAGTATTTACCCATGAATATTTGAAAAACACCAATTTTTGGTTAAAAACTTCGTAGTTATAGGTAAAGTTAAAGATATTTGTTTTTTTTAGAGGTCCCATCAACCATTTAGTCTTATAATCCAGGTCTTTATCACGAAGTTCATAATTAATCTTTGGATCACCGCCGTAATACCTGTCTTCTGTATCCTCACCATGCAATACGTGAGTAAATTCCAGATAAATCTGACTTTTTGTTCCTGGCAAAATCTCAGCTCTCGAGAAGATCACTTGAGAGTTTGGCCCATAGGGAAAACCAAGACAATAGCCAGCATTGGTAAAATTCGTCGTAAGTGTTTTATGGGAATAGGTCCAGGGATGTACAACAGTGTATTCTAAGTACAGATTTACCGGAACCTGAAAAATATATAAGCTTTGAATGATTCCACCCTGAATTGCAAATTTATTTGCCCACCAATCTTTCCTCATGTAGTAAAAAGATAATTCATCAAGCAAAAAAGAAAAATAGATAACTTTACTTGGAAATGCTGTAGTTTTAATATCAAAGTAAAGAAGGGCATTATCCCTATCCTGCAGGTGATGTTCAACAGCACGATAAAAACTAACAGGATTTAGATATCCCAGATCAATGTTTCTATCTCCATAAATAACTAAATCGCATAGCCCAACATTCGTTTTAAAAGCAGGGATAAATATGTCAACCCTATGACCGACAAAATACTTTGGTCTATTTCTAATCGTAATCGACGCAGATTTATAAACTGTGCTATCGTTCAGTAGCGACCCATGTAAGTATGACAATTTTAATCTCTTATATTTAAACTGAAAAGATATGTAAGGGAATTCGGGTGAGTTCCCCGACAATAGTAGGCTATTCGATTTGGATACACCCCATCTTGGTGAGTAATGGAAGAGCCCAACTTTTAAGTTTTTATTATAAAAAATTATAGAACTTTTCAGGTTATCGAAGTGACCGACTTTGCATTCAGGGTCTGTAGTTTCAAAAGAACCCCTTTCTTCGGGTTCTAACTCGGTGTAGTTTTCATTTATAAGCTTGTTGAAAACCGCGAGATTAAAATAAGCATCAATACATTTAAAAAAACCTGCTCGCAATTTCCCGTATCCACCTAAGATAGTCCTAAAATGTCCATTCTTCCACTGATTTCTGTTTATAAGTCCAAAATCAAACCAGATAAAACTTGTATCTGTTTCGTAAATGAATAAATGTCCTTCTTCCTGAAATTTTTCACGAGAAAAGGTGGTCTTTAGTAACCTCGAAAAATCTCCCCTTTGGTAGATAGGAAGGAAACAACCTGTTACCTTATTTATATCAGGGTGAAATTCTTTTTTCAACTCGTATCTGTAATCTGCCATCAATTCTAAAAGTATCTCCTTTTCTCTCTTCGTTAACTGATCCGAATTATTAAAGGACTCTTTCAAATAAGTTGCGATTTCAGTGCGAGTTAGCGGCAGGGCACCATCATCAAAGTTTTCAACAATCCCCTTTGCTTCCATCCTTTTCAGGAATACATACACAGGATCGTTCACATCGACGGGAATCTGTGAGGCAAAAATTAATGGTATAAAAAAGATTAAAATCAAAAAGGTCAATTTTCTCATAGTAAAATATAATTTTATGTATCGAAAATAGCACATGATAAATTAACTTTGCAACGTGGACAGTGGTAGGGGAAGGAAGAAAATTCTACTTGTTAACCCATGGATAGCAGATTTTGCTGCGTATGATTTATGGTCAAAACCAATCGGGCTTCTGTACGTGGGAAAATTTCTAAGAAGATATGGATATGATGTGAGTCTTCTTGACCTTACCGATAGATGTAAGTGGGGTGGAATAAAAGACAAAAGGTTTATCGATGGAAGGGGGAAGTATTTTAAGACTGAGATTCCAAAACCGGAGCCTGTAAGATTTGTACCCAGGAAATATGGCCTTTACGGGGCAAAGAAGGAAGACGTAATAAATGAGCTGACAAGAATTGATAAACCCGATGCCGTTCTGATTACATCGGTGATGACATACTGGTATCCGGGAATTATAAATACTATTGAATTACTTCGTGAAGTCATGGGTAAAGTAAAGATTATTCTCGGGGGAATATATGCAACTTTATTTGAAAGTCATGCTAGAAGCTGTATAAACCCAGATTACATCGTTACCGGTTACGGAGAGAAAAAGGCTTTAAGGATTCTTGATAGTCTGTTTGATATAAAAAGAGATTATTCTGGAATCCCAGACTTCGACGATAGGGGAATGTTGCCATGGGAACTATATGATAGAATAGATTATGCAGTTATTCTGACATCTCGCGGATGCCCCTACAGGTGTTCCTATTGTGCGACAGGAAAACTGAATCCTTCGTTTTACAGAAGGCCTACAGAAGATGTAATAGAAGAAATTATGTTTGTAAAAGAAAAATTTGGGGTGAGAGATTTTGTCTTCTATGATGATGCTCTTTTCTATGACCGAGAGAATTATATCATACCGCTACTCAGCGAGCTTGTAAGAAGAAACCCCGGGGTTAGGTTTCACACTCCGAATGGTCTTTTTGTAAAGGAAATCGATGAGGTAATAAGCAGGCTTATGTTTGAATCCGGGTTTAAAACAATCAGACTGAGCGTAGAGTCTATTTCTTCGGAGTTTCTTGGTAGATCATCATATAAGGTAAACAGAGCAGCAGTGGAACGAGCTGTGAATAATCTTGTAAGAGCCGGATATAGACATTCCGAGTTAGAGGCCTACTTGCTGGTAGGATTACCGGGGCAGAGATATGGTGATGTAGTAGATAGCTTGAAATTTATGGCCGACCTGGGAGTTATCTCTCGCCTGTCGTACTATTCACCAATTCCTGGTACCCGGGATTGGGAGGTACTCAGGCAGAAAGGGGTAATGGATGATTCCTCTGACCCTCTTTTGACAAACAATACAGTTTATATGTATGTTAACAAGGAACTGAACTGGGAGGAGATTGCAGAGATTAAGGTATTGGCAAGTGAATATAACAACAAAATAAGAGTAGGTAATGGAGTTATACATGGGAATAATTAAACCTCCACCATATGCATATCCATTTTTTGCAGTGATGTATAAAGACAAAAAGGATTATAGAGTAATCCTGGAACACCTGACTGAACGATATGGAAAGGTACTTGCCTCAGGCAATGAGTACAAAGTTGTTGATTTTACCGATTATTATTTAAAAGAGTTCGGAGATAGCCTCAATAAACGTTTTGTTGTGATGGAAAACGAAATATGCCTGGAAAATTTCCATAAGGTAAAAATCTGGACAAATGAGCTTGAAATGAATCTATATCCTGGAGACAGCAGGGGTATAAGAGTAGCGAATATTGACCCTGGATATCTTGAACCTTCTAAATTGGTGCTTTACTCAACGAAAAACTTTTCGCATAGGATATATGTAGGCAATGGTATTTTTGCAGAGGTTACCCTGATTTATGAGCATGGAGACTTTAAGTTTTTACCATGGACATACCCGGATTATATGTGGCAGCCAAATGTTGATTTCTTGAAGAGTGTCAGAGCTAATATTGTTGTTTTAAACAGGAAAAAGAAAGCTACGTAAGACAACTTGTTACAATTTATTGCAGAAAATTCACCCGGGGTAGTTAAATTAAGATGCTATGATGAAATGTACCGTTTGCAAGAAGGAAGCAACTATAAGACTGCACAGGCATAAGGCAAAGTTCTGTAATGAGCATTTTATAGAGTACGTATATCGGCAGGTCGAAAGAGCCATAAAGTCTTTCAAAATGTTCCGAAAAGATGAGAATTTAATTGTTGCTGTATCGGGTGGGAAGGACAGCATGGCGTGTATTGAAGTACTGAATGAAATGGGATACAGAGTGACAGGGGTTCATATAAATTTGGGAATTCATGAATTTTCAGAGAAGTCTGAAGAGATTGTGCGGAAATTTTCTCGGGAAACTGGAATTCCGATAAAAGTTTACTATCTCAAAGAACTATTTGGGAAAGAGATTATTGAGTTCAAAAGGCCGTATACTGAAAAAATTTGCTCCATTTGTGGGAAATTGAAGAGATACTACCTTAATATTATAGCTTCTGAGCTTGGGGGTGATGCCATAGTAACGGGGCACAATCTTGATGATGCATGTTCTATTCTTCTCGGGAATCTATTATTTGCACAGGTCCAGTATCTCTCAAAACAGTATCCCGTGGTAGAGGGAGAAGGGGAGCTTCCCCGAAAGGTGAAACCACTTATAAGGCTGACCGATGATGAACTGAAGCAATATGTTGAATTAAGAAAGATTCCATTTGTCCAGGAAAAATGTCCTCTCTCGAAGGGAGCTAACACAATTTACTACAAGGAGGTTTTGAACTATCTAGAAACGAAGATAAGAAGTGTAAAGGCAGAGTTTTATTTTAACTATTTAAAGAAGCTACGTCCATATTTTCTGAATGAAGAGGAGACCGAGGTTAAATATTGTCGTGTCTGCGGGTATAAGACTTCCAGCCGATCAGGGATTTGTTATGTTTGCAGCATTAAAAATGAGCTGGAGGGAAGCGATGATAAAAGACCTTATTGAAGTTGCAAGGGGCAGGAAAAAAGCCAATCTGCTGCTCAAAAATGCCAGGGTAGTTGATGTTTTTAACTGCACCATTGAGGAAATGAATATTGCCATTTCTTCTGGAATATTTGTG
>Ga0190360_1001564_pt1 | contig 11681 bp, 8 predicted proteins | sample 48721834_MG_FD_161271 | JGI IMG/M metagenome (GOLD analysis project Ga0190360, IMG submission 161271) | Hydrothermal vent microbial mat bacterial communities from Southern Trench, Guaymas Basin, Mexico - 4872-18-3-4_MG | ecosystem: Environmental > Aquatic > Marine > Hydrothermal vents > Microbial... | reverse complement strand
CCGCCGAGAACCGTAAGCTCGATCCTCCCGTCACCCGCTTCCCCATCTGGGCCCAGTCGAGCAGTTGGTTGGCGTCACGCAGGTTGCCGACCAGCGGCTTGTCAACCAACACCGATTTCTCCGCCTCGACAAAGGGGCGCGCCTGCTCGATGTGCCGATCCCAGTTGGTGGTATGGACGATGACACCGTCCACCAGATCCAGCATGTCCTCAAGGTTTTCCAGGGGATTGGGGATGTCGAACTGCTCGCAGAACTCCCGTGCGTATCCCGGCGGGCGTGTCTCGCCCGAGTCCCAGGCGGCGACGACCGTGACATCTACCAGGCCTTCCTCCGTCAGTGTGCGGATAATTGGCACCCAGGCGCCGGGATGTGATGTGCACAAGCCCACCAACCCCAATCTGAATGTCATAACGCTTCCTCCTGTTATGTTGCGTATGCCTGTGCGATGGCGGCAATCGGCTCCGGCTGACCGCTGCGGATGCTGTTGAAGGCCTGCAGGACCATGAGGGTGGCCATCAAGCCGTCAACGTGGTCGATGGCCGGCGGCGTATCGTTGAGCAGGCTGTCCACAAAGGCCCGGTTCTCCTCCACAAAGCCGGTCTCCGCGCCTCGGAAGACCTGCGGCTCCTGCCCGTACTTGTGGTAGGTCAGCGTGCAGAGGCGGTCGCTGAGGGTGATGGATTCGCCCTGTGCGAAGATCTGCATGAAGAATTTGCTGGTCAGGGGCGGACAGTTGGCATCGCCCTGCACCCAACTGCCGGCTGTCCCATTGGCAAAGCGAAAGGTCGCCGTCAGGTTGTCGATGACGCCGGTGGGCGTGTAATAGTTGTCGCCCACAGCGTATACCTCCACCGGGTCACTATCGGCGACAAAGCGCAGGATATCGCATGAGTGGCAGCCCTGGCTCAGTACATTGCCACCCCCCTTGTGCGGGTCACTGGCCCACCCGCTCGGATCCCAGGGGTTGTCCATCATCTGCATCGTCACCAGCAGCGGATGCGGAATCAGTGCCTTGGCCTTGAGGACCATATCGAAGTAGCGCATTTTGAAAGCTGTCATCAGCTTGACGCCACTGCGCGCGACGGCCTCGCCCACCGCACGACACTCGTCCACGGTCAGGGCCAGGGGCTTTTCGACCATGATATGTTTGCCGGCCTCGGCGGCCCGGATGCACAGCTCAGCGTGCGTGTCATGCCAGGTGCAGATGTAGACGGCGTCCAGCGTCTCATCCCGAAAGAGGTCGTCTGGGTCGTCAGTCGCTCGCTGGCCGCCATATTGGGCTTGGAACGCTCGCGCCCGTTCCAGATCCACGTCGCAGAAGGCGACCATATCCATCCCGTCCAGCTCCTGCAGGACCTCCGTGTGCACCCGTCCCAGGTTGCCGCAGCCGATCAACCCAGCGCGCAATGTCTCCCCCACTGTCGCATCGCCTCCTTGCACGTCGAAGCACGTCCAACGGCATTGGCCACTCATGGCGTGGTCATGCCATGACAAATCATGGAGTGTGCCCAATGTAAGACTGTGAGAGCAGATTTGTCAAGTCGCGATTGACAGACCTGTCTCTGTCTGTGTGCCCGCCTGCCCGAGAATTGCTGTTGTGCTGGACGCTGTTTGTGATACTATGGATCGTCGTTTCCTCGTTGCATGCGGGTCGGCCGCGGGCATGGGAAACAACGTGGTGTGACATCGGTGATGGGGCATGTTCGGACGAATGCGCATGATCTGTGGACTGTTCCCCGGAGCTAGCCCCGCGGCAATTCAACGTGTGGAGAGAGGACTATGAGGAAAGCGCTGCTTATTGCGGCTGTGTTGGCGCTCTTGGTGGCCTCGGTAGCCGGGGCGTTTGCAGGTGGTGTGGTGGTGGGACGCGCCACCGCGCCGAAAGCCGTTCCTACCGCAGTGGCCACCGAGGAGCCGGGCATCCCTGCGACCTCGACTCCTGGGCAGACATCAATGCCCACGGTTCCCGCAACTCCTGAGACAGGCGGCGCGGGAGAGGGAGAGGCAGAGGCTGCATTTGACTATGACCTGTTGCGGTTGGTGCTGCAACTGCTCGATCAGCAGTACTATGGCGAGCTACCCGAGGGGAAAGAGTTGACCTATGGCGCCATACGCGGGATGCTCCTGGCGTTGGGGGATCCATATACCTCGTTCATCGAGCCACGCATTGCTGCTATCCTAAATGAGGATGCCAGTGGTGAGTTTGAAGGTATTGGCGCCATGGTGCGTATGCGCGAGGATGGATATCTGGAGATCACGAGCCTGATTCCGGGTCAGCCTGCTGAGCAAGCCGGGGTGCAGCCTGGCGACATCATTGTGGCCGTAGGCGATCAGTCGATTGTAGGATTGGGCCTGTACGAGGCTATCAGCTACATCCGGGGCCCCGCGGGAACGAAGGCGGAGTTGGAGATCATCCGGTCAGGGGAGGCCGAACCGCTTCACATAACGGTGGTCCGCGCACGCATTGAGGTCCCGGTTGTGGAGTACCGAATGCTGGACGAGGGCGTCGCCTACGTCAGACTGACGGAGTTTGACGCCAATGCGGCGGCCAGAGTGGAAGATGCCCTGGAGGAACTGCTGGCTGAAGATCCTGTGGGGCTGGTGTTCGACCTCCGTGACAACCCTGGCGGCTGGTTGGGGCAGGCCATTGAGGTCGCTGATCTGTTCTTGGATGAGGGATTGGTGGTGACCCAGCGTGACAGCTCCGGTACAGTGAAACAGTTCAGGTCGGAGAGCGGCGATATCGGTGAGGAGATCCCCCTCGTCGTGCTTGTGAACGGGGGCAGTGCCAGTGCATCGGAGATCGTGGCCGGAGCGATCCAGGATCGCCAGCGTGGATTGCTGGTAGGCACGAAGACGTTGGGTAAGGGATCGGTCCAACTGCCCAATGAGCTACCCGATGGGTCACAACTTCGCATTACCATCGCTCGCTGGTTCACGCCAAACGAGCAGCCGCTTCATGGCAAGGGACTGACCCCCGACGTTGAGGTCCCCTACCCCACGGACACGCCTGTCGGCGAGGACCCCCAACTGGATCGTGCTATCGAGGTGCTCCTGCAACATGAATAAGTCCGGTGACGGCGGCATCAAGGTCGTAGCGACCAACCGCAAGGCGCGCTTCGAGTACCAGATCCTCGACACCTATGAAGCTGGGATTGTCCTGACTGGCACAGAGATCAAGTCGGTGCGTGCGGGTGCGGTGAGCCTGTCGGAGGGGTATGTGATCTTTCGCAACCATGAGGCATGGCTCGTGAATGTGCATATCGCGGTGTACGAGCAAGCTGGCCATTGGACCCATGACCCCAGGCGCCCACGAAAGCTCCTGTTGCACCGTCGTGAGATTACGCGTCTCGAGCAACAGGTTCAATTGCCTGGGTACACGGTTGTGCCCTTGCGCATGTATCTGAAGGGGCCTTATGCCAAGGTGGAGATCGCCTTGGTCAAAGGCAAACGACAGTATGACAAGCGCGAGGCGATTGCCAGACGTGAGGCTACCCGACGCATCCAACGCGAACTCAAGGAGTATCGCGACCGCAGGCGGTAATCAGTCACATCAGTACGCCGGTAGACCGCGAACTGGTTTGACACAAGTCCGGGCTGGGCTATAATATTCCACCGTTGAATGGGAGTTTTCCAGAGTCACATGCATGAAGGAGCCGAGAATCGAATGTCGGAACAGACACTGCAGCAGCCCACCTCCATAGAGGAGCTCCAGCCGAAGATGCAGCTTGAGGGTACTGTCACGAGGACAGAGCTCTACGGTGCATTTGTCGATATCGGTGTGGGGCGAGATGGCCTGATCCATATCTCTCGCATGGCCCCCCGCCGTGTGCGTAAAGTGAGCGATGTGGTCAAGGTCGGCGACAAAGTGTCGGTCTGGGTCCAAAGTGTCGACCCGGAGACTGGCCGTATCGCACTCACCATGGTGAAGCCCCCGAAGGTGGAATGGCGAGAGTTGGAGACTGGGCGTGTGTTCGAGGGCAAAGTCGTGCGGCTGGAGCCCTACGGGGCCTTCGTGGACATTGGCGCTGAGAGGCCGGGACTGTTGCACGTACGGCAGATGGGCGCATATGTTCGTCGGCCAGAGGAAGTGGTGCGGATCGGGCAGACGATTGAGGTCGAGGTACGGAGCGTGGACCGACGTCGTCGACAGATCGATCTGGCGCTGCACACCGAAGACCAAGCGGACGTGGCGGCCGTGAGCGAAGAGGAAGAGGAACCCTCTCTCTCCCCCATGGAGATCGCGTTCATGCAGGCGCAGGCTCAGGCGCAGATGGAGCGTCGACGTCCGGCCCGAGGTGACCGAAGCCGTCGTCGTCGCGCTCGCGATGATGATGACGACTTGGAGGAGATCTACCGCCGCACGCTGGGACGGTAACGGTTTCCTTCTGTCTGTACTGTAACCCTGTCGCACAAGAGTCCCCCAGGGTAGAGACTCGTATCTGCCCTGGGGTCATTTGTGACCACGCATCTCTCAACCCTGGGTTTGCCTTCTCGCTGACATATTCCCTGTGGGCTAAGGTGCTTCTTTGAGGATGGCCTCGATAGCGGCCACGATCTGATCTGGTCGATTGCCCACGATCTGAGTGTCATTGACAAAGAACGTGGGGGTCCCCTGGACGTCGCGGTTGTCCACCAGGACCATCTCTTCAACCGCCGCAGCGTAGCGTTGGCTCTCCTGACATGTCTGAAAGGCCTCGATGTCGATCCCAGCGATCTCTGCTGCACGCCGTATGTCGCTCGAGCCGAGCTCTATGGATTGATACATGGCGTGCTCAAAGGCAAAATAGCGACCCTGTTCAGCGGCGCACGCGGCTGCATGCACATAGCCAGCCTGGATGGTCTGGGGAAAGCCGAAGAAGTGTCCTACATATCTCACATCGCCACCGGCGACGTAGCGCTTCAGCAGGTCGGGCAGGGACTCCAAGTTGAATGCTCGGCAGTGACCGCAGAAAAAGTCACTGAAGGTCATCAATACCACAGGAGCATCCTCGGATCCAAGCGAGGGCAGCCACTTGTGTCCGGCGCCCAAGCTCGCCGGATCTGGATACTTGTACTCGGTGATACCTCCATCGAAGGAGACTCCGCGGATACCCTCGAACTCCTCATAAGTGCGGTATCCTTGATCGGATGATCTGGGGATCAAAAGCGGGCGCAGGGCGAACCAACTTAGAAGCCCTAGCAGGACGATCCCGCTGGCTATCAGTCCCCACTTAAGCCAGCGGTCATCTCTACGCCTGCTCTTTCGCCGGTAACCTGTGGGCCGACGGGGTTTGCGATGACGCGTCATGGATCATTCTCCTGTCTTGATAGATATAGGCCGGCACAGAATTGTATGGTCTGCACGCTGTCCGCACGAGGCTTCACGGACCGGCAAACGCCACCCACTCTCCAGTGAGTAGAGACCCACTGACAACAGATAAGTGCCCGGTGGAGTGCCCTCTGGGATCGTCAGTCGGTGTTTGTCTCCCACGTACCGCCCTGGAGGCCACAAGTTAGTGGGGAAGCCACCAGGGTTAAGGTGATCAGACTGGCTCCAGATGTGACCTTCCGGATATATGAGATGTACGAAAGACTGGTAGGTCGCCGTCACAGGGCGCAGTGTTTCCCAATAAAGCGTCACCTCGATCGTGTCACCGGGACGAGCGATAGGCGCCCGGACATCAAACCCTGTGAGGACGATCCCGCCCCCGAAATTCGCGTATTGGAGATGGTGAGCGTAGCCCGGGCGATCAGACGGCGAGGCATAGCGAAGCCAATCTACGCGACCCAGGATCAACACGCGCATTAGCAACGCGCCCATCAACACGACGGCAAGAGCCCCCAATGGGGTTCGGAGACGTCGCAGGTCGCCGGCGAACTCAGAGCTGGTCTGCGTGCTCCGAGTGTGCTGGACGCGCCATCCTCGCATCATGACTCCTGCCAGAGCCAGGAGACCAAGGCCAGATAGGCCCCACCCCACTCGACGTGCCACCGTGGAGCCGAATTTCACGGTTACCTCATGCTCGCCGGCTGGAACAGGGACGGTCACGAATCCCTCTGGATGAGCGATGTCGATGGGCGCAGGCTGGCCGTCAATCCACGCCTGCCATCCTGGGAAATAGAACAAGAACAATCGCAGCAGGAAGGGCTCGGGTGACGCGATATGAAACCGATTGACCCATGGCTTGTCGGCGACGACGCTCACCTGGGCGGACGCAGGTACAGTAGCACGGTTGACGCGATCCACAGGTGGCGATTCGTAGGACGCTAAGACGGAAGGTTGCGGTCCCGGGATCATCTCCACAGTGGCCGGTACAAAGTCGTTCGTCGAGGTTGTGCCACGCCAGCGACCACCCAGCTCGGCCGACACAATTGTCTGGGGGGTGATTGACCCAAATCCGGATTCCCATGCTGGAGGCACGAGACCTGGGGCAGATGGGATAAGCAACACGCAGGCGACCATGGCATACAGCAAAGCTGGCCCATATCGCGATCGCACGCTGTCCAGCAGCTCAGCCAGTGAGGCAACTAATGGCACGCAGAGTGCAGCCAAGGGGCCCAAGAAGCGCCAGGGGAACTGGAAGTATGCCAGGAAGGGGACAGCTTCCCAGATGGGTCGGCTCGCCGATGTGATCATGAGGAGCATAGCTGTTGCCGCAAGGGCATAGTACGCCGTGTTGCGCAAGCGCTGATGGATGATGATGCTGATCAACCCAACAAGGCTTGCTCCAATGATCTGTGGGCCGACGGACATTGGCTGCAGCATTCCTGCCGCTCGCACATCAATGCGCCGCATGGGCGAAAGCAGTTCGGCCAGAGCGACGAAGTGGTTGCGGAAGTCATAGTGTCCTTCGCCAGCGACATCTAGCTTGATCGCCTGGCGTTCGGCAAGAAATGGGAGCCAGAAAAACGCGGTAAGCAATACCAGGACTATCGCGGCTGCTACAGCCCAATTCAGGTTCTCACCTCGGTGCTCTACGAGAAGTCGCCAGAGTGACAGTGTCCCCACCATTGCCAGGGCTGTCAATCCCGTCAAGTTGTGACTCAGCAACACACCGCCGCTGGTGGCAACCGCCAGAAAGACAGGCCGCTTGCCACCTTCACGCCACACCAACTCCCAGCTCCACATGGTCAACGGCAGCAAGGCCACTGCGAACGTCTCGGCCAGGTCACCACGGATATGGGGGTTGACCATCAGGTTGTATGGAGCCACGGCAAAAGCAAGGGCACTGAGAAGCCCCCCACCCACCTTGCCAAATCTCTTCCCCAACAGGAAGGACCCTCCCGCGCCTAAGATGTGGGCCAGGATGAAACATAGCTTCACGCCGGTAGCGCTTTGAGCAGGATGCCCCAGGGTCAACCATGTCGCCAGGTGGTAGGTGAGCGGCGCATAGTAATTGAAGATTGGATAGCCATAGCCATGGTAAAAGTCAGGGGCCCATCGGGGATAGGGGTTCCCTGCTATCAGGCTGTAGCCAAGCTCGGCGGCCCGGAACACGTGGAGTTCCGCATCCGTGCCCCGTGGCAGACCTGGGTTCTCCAGAAACGGCCAGGCTGCCAGGAGGCCGATGCTGAGAACCAACAGAAGGGTCACGGAGCGAAGGAGCCTCGTACGATCCCCGTGCATATGGGTTTCACTATGCCGGTTGCTCAACTGCCTGAGTGGGGGGCGAACCGGAAACCGTGCCCGCGCACGGTGACAATATAAGCCGTATCGGGGTCTAACTCTGCCAGACGTTCTCTCAATCGATAGATGAGGGCATCGACCGCTTGGTCTGTCACACCGCCTGCAGCGTCGGGCCACACCGTTGTGATGATCTCATCCCTGGTAACAACGCGTCCCTCCGCCGTTACCAAAAGGTGCAACAGCGTGAACTGAGCGGGCGACAACGGGGGATCCAGAACTTTCCTCCCCAGATAGACTTCTCGGGTCTGTGGATTGATCTGCAATCGCCCGGGGGCATGATCCATCTGACCCAGCGGCAACGTTGCCTCTCCAGCCACGAACCCCAGATGAAGGATACCGGCAAGGTCGATCTCATCCCCGTCGCGCAGGCGATATGGCTGGTTCCCTATGGCTTCTCCGTTGACAAAGGTCCCATTCTTACTGCCGAGATCACGGATGACAAACCCACCCGTGGCATCTCGTTCCAACTGGGCATGATAGCGGGAGATCTGACGTTCCGGCAGGACGATATCACAATCTGCTGCCCGACCCAGGGTGATCACGTCACGGTCCAACGTCCATCGGTTACCCGCCATTGCTCCCTGAAACACAATCAGGACAGGGGTTGCGCCGTTGTTTGCCATATCGACTTCTCTCCTTGGATCCCTTGACATTATACCAGGCCGGCGGTATGATCAAATCTGATGACCAAATTGCTTCAGCCTCACACCAGGCTTAAAGACCGATATGTCGTCGCCGGCCCGATAGGGCAGGGCGGCATGGGTGCGGTGTATCGGGCAGAGGATACGCTGCTTACGGGTCGTGTTTGCGCTATCAAGGAGATTGCACCTGATCCCTCGCTGGACGATGAGACCCTGAGGCAGATCCAGGAGCAGTTCCGGCGAGAGGCTTCAGTGCTTGCGCGGTTGGACCATCCCAATCTTCCGAAGGTCTCCGATTACTTTACCCAGGGCGGTCGTGAGTATCTGGTGATGGACTATGTCCCAGGTCATAGCCTGCGAGAGATCGTGGAGCAGGCCCGTGTCAAGGACCGGTTCTTGGAGGAGTCGCTGGTGTTGGACTGGGCGCAACAGTTATGTAGTGCGTTGATCTACTTGCATTCTCAGGACCCACCGATCCTGCATAGGGATATCAAACCGTCGAACATCAAACTCACGCCATCAGGCCTCATCAAGCTGGTGGATTTCGGGTTGGTGAAGCTTCTCACCAATGATGAATCCCGCACCATCACTGTGGTCCAGGGACAGGGGACAGCAGCTTACACCCCACTAGAGCAGTATGGCGGCGACGATGTCCACACTGATATTCGCACTGATGTCTACGCGCTGGCGGCGACGTTGTACCACTTGCTGACTGGTAGGCCGCCTGCAACGGCGCGAGAGCGGTTCCTGCGACCTGCGTCTTTGGTCTCTCCCCGGAAGATCAACCCCCATATCTCCCCGCATGTGGAGGAGACCATTCTATTGGGGTTGTCTTTGCACCCTGATGATCGTCCACCCGATGTGACTGCTTTCGCAGCCATGTTGGAACGCGCGGCGTTGCCCACCGGTTTGGCCCCTTTGGTTTTCACGGAGAATGAATGGCAGGCGACGTGGGCACGTAATGCGCCGCTCTTGCTTACTCTGGCTGTGCTCCTGGTTGTTGCCTGGCTTATGACCCCCTGATGCGTGGCGCTCAGCACACCTACTTAGTCCCCCCGTCATGTTGCCCGCTGTCGGCGTTTGTCTCTGGGGGCCTAGGCATTGCCTGCATGAGCCGCCCGCCTGGTGGATACGCCTTTTCCGGGGGCTCCCTTGGGGGAAAAATGCGCTCATTGGTGAGAGTCCACACAGCGACGGCAACAACAATACCTCCGCACGCCATAGTTACGAACAGCGCGACGATTTCACGGCCTGCCACACCGTAGTATGCGGCTGGTAGCCACCATCGGCTGACAGTCACGATCGTGATATAGCCTATCACCCCACCGATAGCACCGCACAGCCCGGTAGTCACGGCGATATCCGCTGGCACGGCTTGCTCACGGGCCCACAGAAATCCCAGCGCCAATGTGAAGAAAAGGCCCACTGATGCCCATGCCATCAGTTTCTCGCGGCGCGGCCGGGGCAGATGTAAGGGGTCAGGCTGGTACTCTATCTTCACCAGCGGCGCTTGTGGTGTTGGCGTTGGTGTCGCTGTCGGCTCCGGTGTGGACGTGGGAGGGATTGTGGGAGTCAAAGTTGGCTCCACCTCTGTGATAGTAACACTGTCATCGCGGATCAAGAACTCCAGCCGGACTGATGAGACAGCGGGTTCTGATTGCACTGTGATGTTCAGTTGCCCGACGTGATCCAGCGTCACCGTGGTCTCCGCAATGCCGTCCACGGTCTCGGCGGTTATCTTCTGTTGTACATCCTCCTTTGGGTAGGAGAGGATGAACTGCACTGGGGTTCCGTCGGGTACAGGATGGCCATTGCGATCGTAAATCACGCCTGTGCGCAGGCCGATCACCGCTCCTAATGTAATACTGGATCGAGCAGTGTCTGTCACTGGTTGCCCTGCTTCATCCAAGACGGATAATCCGAGAAGCTGTGCCGGATCAGGCATGGTCTGTTCGGTCAGCCGGTAATTGAGACCGGGGATGTCAACAGGGGGATCACCCGGTGTCGGGATGTCCTGAAAAAGCGCGCGGACGCCAGCTTCCACGAACGCTGGGCCAACGGAATAGAGACCATAGTAACTTGAGAGCTTACTGATCTCGGTGCTGTCCAGTTCATAAGGTGGCCCAAAAGCCAGGACAACCAGCCGCGCACTGAGCACGTTGGCTTCGGTGGCCAGGAACTCCTTTAACGCTCCACTGGCGGGGTCCACAGAATCCAGATACTGGCTGGCGAAAATGACCCAATCCGCGTTCTGCAGCGCCTGTGCAATGCGCGCACTGATTGGAGGCGCCACAGTTTCCTCCTCCTCCGATCCCACCGATGGGGTTGAGGTGATCAATGACTCTGGAGGCGCCTGTAAGAACTGGAGGAGCTGATCGAAGGTGAAAGTCTGCAATGCATCAAAGCGGATAACGCCGGTCGCATCTGGACCGTAGAAGCGTAGAATCGTCTTCTCGATCTCGTCTGCTTTCAAAGAAGGGGGCGAGGCTACGCCACTCACGACCTCTTGCGGAGTCTCCTGTGCGAAAATCACAATCCTATCCCCCTCTCCAGGCGGAGGGGGCAGCAGATCATCAGTCAATGGGAATATGCGCGTCACGGCGTTCAAGGCCACTTGGGCGCTGACGTTCCCTCCGTCTCCCAAGGCGCTGGTTACGCTCGCCGGGTCACGGCGGATCGACTCGATGTGGGGTTCTGGGTACAGCCGTAGCTTCGAGCTGAGAACACGGTATACGGCGTCGTCCACCAGAGCCTGGAATGCCGGCTCATCTTTATAGCGCGATGCCAGGAACTTGAGTGTGTCTCGTACATTGGCAAAATGGACATCCCAATTGTCTGGGGATCCGAACCGGTCCAAGATCAGGAGGTCATTACCTGCGCTCAACGCATCTTGTACAACTCGGCGGGCATTGAAGTTGAGACCACGTGGATCATAGAACCTCTGTACCGAGGGCATACCCAGATTGTCTGCAACGAGCATGCCGCCTCCTGCACGCCAGTCAGCGATCTCGGGCAGAGCAAGGACAACCTGCAGCGCGGATGCATCCAGGCTGATAGGTCGCGTCGTGCGCCGGATGTTGTTGCCCTGGAATCCTCGATACCGAATGTGAGTGACGAGAAAACCGTCTGCCCCTGCCGGGGCCCCAGGGAGCTGGCGAGAAGCCGCGAAAAAGGGGGCTAGCTCGATCTGCTTCAGTTGTTCGAGGGGTTTCTGAACCGTGGGGACTTCCTCTTCGAGTGGTCGATCTGCGCTGCCCAGCCCAGGCAGATGGCGCGGCACCACCAGGAGTTGGCCGTCACTGCCTGCATGCAGTCCCTCAATATAGGCTCTCCCAAGTTCACCTACCCAGAAGGGGTCTCCGCCGAAGACC
>Ga0190360_1001562_pt1 | contig 11688 bp, 8 predicted proteins | sample 48721834_MG_FD_161271 | JGI IMG/M metagenome (GOLD analysis project Ga0190360, IMG submission 161271) | Hydrothermal vent microbial mat bacterial communities from Southern Trench, Guaymas Basin, Mexico - 4872-18-3-4_MG | ecosystem: Environmental > Aquatic > Marine > Hydrothermal vents > Microbial... | reverse complement strand
CAGGGAGAGGTGCAATGATAAAAATACACGATCGTCATATCATTAAATTATTAACCCCTGCCCTCAATGATATTCGAAATTTCTTGAACAATTTGAAAAATGAAATAAACCAGTTATTAACTATTAGAGAATCATTAATACTATTATTGGACATATCAAGAAATAAAGGATATATTGAAGTTGAAAAAATTCTTAGAATGTTTATTCAAGATAATTTTTCTTCTAACAAGATTAAATTCTTCACGATAAATATCCTTGCTGAATTAAAATTTATTTTAGAGAGATTGCTTTTCACTTTCAAGTAAAAAAATTTGTTATCTAATTTTGCTCTCTCCAATTTGATTTTTTTTATTTAAATATAACTGTAATTTTTCAAGATATTAAATGAAAAAAAGTATATTCATGGTGTAAGAATAAATGTCATCCGGCACGCAATCAGCAATATCATTTAATCATCTTTTTCCAGAAAACACGGAAAATTTTTTAGTTCCATTTAGGAATATCGTTGTTTCAGATATTCAAAATGGGATGAATCTTAATTTTGATCTAGTAGAAAAACCTAGAAAAAAGAAAATCAGCCCAATTTTAGTTTTAGCAACACCGGAAGATGCTGAAGCCATTGTAGATATTTATTTTGATATATATAATGGCACGTATCCATATAAAGAAATGGAAGATGTTAAAGAAGTAAGACAAATGATTGAAAGCGATGAATTTGAATGGTTATTATTCAAAAATGAAGAAGGAGATATTTTAGGGTGCTTTACATATGAATTAGATTTCTTTAAAAGAATGGGATACATGAGAGGTTTTAACATCAAAAAGAAGTATCAAGGAAAAGTAGATGTCGTAAAAGCTTGTATTGGTTCAATGATTGCAATTTGGACCCAATATAAAGACAAAATTGATATTTGGTATTGTGAAAATCGTACTGCACACTCAAATTCTCAATATATTGCAAATGTTTGCGGGATAAAGCCATTAGCTTTTTTACCAAATAAAGACATCTTCTTAAATAAGAAAGAATCTGTTTTATTACAAGTTGCTTATTCAATAGCTGCTTTAGAAAATTTAAGAACTTTAAATCAACCAAAAATCATCAATTCAGTATCTTTTTGTTATTCATATTCCAATGAAGTATATAATTTAGGTAAAGCAATAATAAGCAATCCTAATATTAAGTTAAACCTTTCAAAAATAAGCCAATTAATGCATTTACTCAGAATTAATATTAATAACATGAAATTTGATAGCGAAAAAATAAAACTTTCCTTTGAGGGATTCAAATCTTATTTTGAGTTCAAGCATAACAAGAATAGCCATAATTTTGAAAAAGTCTCATACAAGGTCAATTCAATTGAAGAATTATTTGTTTTTATTAATGAATTCAAGTACCTAGCAAAAATTAAAGAAGTAGAATACATGGAATGTTTAATATCAGCATATCTTCCTGAACATCAAAAATTATTCTTTAAATTGGGTTTCAAACCAATGGGATATCTTCCCAGCTGGGAATATAATAATCAAACGCAAAAATTAGAAGATCGCATTCTATTTAACTTGCATGTGAGCCCCGTCTTATCTGAAGTTCATTTGATCAATGAAGCGAAAAGATTGTTGGAAAAGTTGGAAATGACCAATATCAAGATAAGATAAAATATTTTTTAATATGATTTTTCATTTGGTTCCTGATTAATAGAATTACTTTTTTTCTTTAAATATACTGAAAATTATTTAAAATAATTTTAAAAAACAGGTGATGCATGAAAAATGGCATTAATAGAAAAACCAAAACATTGGTCAGATTCTTATTGGAATCATATTTCAAGAAATATTGGGCCAATAACCTTTGTTGAACAAGATAAGATTAAAAATTCTAAAGTTGCCATTTTAGGAACTGGTGGTTTAGGTGGTCCTTTAGCTGAGCACATGGTTAGAGCTGGATGTGAAAACATGATTATTTGTGATAATGAAAGATTTGATGAAAGCAATCTAAATCGACAAATATGCACGAGAAATGATCTTGGAGAATTTAAGATTAATGTTTTAGAAAGGCATTTAAAATCAATTAATCCAAATGTTAAAATCAAAAAATATCTTGAAATAAACCCTCATAATGTAAATGGAATTATTAAAGATGTTGAATGTGTTGCATTAACTTTAGATGATCCTATTACCTCAATTTTAATAGCTAGAGCTTGTAAGCGTAATGATGTTCCACTCCTCGAAACATGGGGAATTCCATATACTTGGGCTTGGTGGTTTATTAAAGATAATATCTCATATGAAGATTGCTATGATTTGCCAACTACAATGGTTTCTGATGAAAACTTAGTAAATATGAATGCTTCTGAACTTAATTATAAGAACAAATTATTGGAAAAAGTATTTCAATTTCCTGGAATGAAAGAAACATATAATAGAGAATTTGAATCAACAAATTTCATGCTCAATGGTCAAATAACATTGCGTTCTTTTTCACCATTCATAAGAATGTCGGCAGCCTATTTGTGCGTAGAGATGATATTTGCAGGAATTTTAGAAATTAAGCAAAAGGTGTTAGCACCAAAAATTATTGGATATGACTATTTAAGAAATCAACTCATAAATTTTAAAATTAAAACTGATTAAAACTAATGACATCAAATAATAATTCTAAAAAACATTTTATAATCTTCAAATGCCCCAAATGCAAGCAATTTTCTTATTTTAGAAAACAACAAAAAACAAAGAAGTGCTTAAGATGCGGCAAAGTTTTTCAGGTTTCTAAATTAACTAATATCATTGATGAAGTAATTGGTCATGCTAATGCTGTTAAACTTGTAAAAGAATTACAAAATAATCTTTTAAGCTCAATTCAAGATTTAGGTCCAAATTTTCATGCTACTGATGAAAAAATTTTGTTTTTGGCAAACTCTACTAAAATTTTCTCTCTGGATAATCAAAAAATTTCACGAAATCATGAAAATAATTTAGAAGCGCAATTTCTTGAAATTTTAATTGATTTAAGGAAACAATATAAAAGATTTCCTAAATATTTGATCGACATACTTGTTACTGATCGAGGACTGTCATTAAAGGGAATGGATGCTTATCTTAGAAAATTAATAAGGTTAAATAAAATTTCAATTTCGAGTGACGGATATTATTTATTAAAGAATCTTTGATTTTTTTCCATTTAAAAAAAGAAGTTAAATTTTTTTTATTTCTCATCAAAAAAATTTATTGTTTTTTTTCAAATTCTAATTTCATTAAATTTTGATATGCTGGATGCCTTTTTGAAAACGCAATTTTTTCACTTCCAGAGTAAATATCTTGTTTCTTATTTGATTTTAAGAAATTCTTAAAAGGAATTTTTATTTTTCTGATAATTTCTGTGATGTTAAATTCCTCCAAAAAATCTTCTTGAAAGTAATAATCATCATGTCTTTTTAACTTATTATTAATGATCATCATATTATTTTAATTGGATGGGATTTATTTAAAAAAAAATTCATATTTTATCTCGATATCTCAGGCATTTCAAATATAATTTCATTATTTCTCTTTGCCGTGAGCAAAATTCTATTTTCTGTTGAGGATTTAAATCATTAAATGAATCCATAATTTCTTTAAAAAACTTCAATGCTTCAAGAGTTTCGTTCGGCCCATTTTTAAATTTCTTTATCAAATAGGTGCTTTTTTCTTTCTCTTCTTTTTTCAATATTAAGAAGTCAATGATTTTCACGGTTTTTCTTTTCATGCAAAATAACGGGTCATCATTGAACTCATTGTCATAAATCAATAAAATGTAAGCACCTCATTAAAAATACTATTTGAATTATATTAAGTTTAGATTTATAAAAGAAAAAAATCAATGAGTTTGCTAAAAGTTTAAAACTTAATATCTCATTCATGACTAACTATTTTTTTACAAATCACGAGCCCTAATCCTGTTTTATAATGAAGAATATATGGATTTTCCTTTTTAACTTGTAAGGCTGTTTGATAACCAGCCTGATGTAAAATTCGGCCCCTAATCCTACCAACATATTTTAAACCTAAGACTAAATCAAATAAATCTTCTCTTATTCCATGACGAATTCTTATTCTTAAAATTTCAGCCATCTTTGCAACTTTCAATAAATTTTTCCGTAAACTATCCTCAACTTCACTTAAATGCGTGGCAATAATTCCCATAAATATGACTATCCTTTCAATGTTATCTCTGACTTGATATAAGTCTCCAGCCATTATATTATATTTTTCAATTATATCATCGATTGGTGTTTCATTAATCCATTCTAATATTGGAAGAAACATCTTATCATCTTTCAATCTAGATTCTGCTTTTAAAATTTCGAATGACTCCTTTATAATGGTATCAAATGAATAGATATTTCCTGATTGCAATTTATGTCGTAATAATACTCCTGAAACGGGATATAAATAGAGTCTAATTATTAATTTTCCGAACTTCGAGCAAGATATTGTTTGGTCGGGATTTTTAATGATTAATCCTTTTTCAAAAAGATAATCTAGAATGTATTGATTTTTTAAGCATCTAGGGATGATATCATTGACATATTTTTTAAAATTCTCATCATCTTTCTTTAAAACATGCATTATGAACAATGTTACATGATCACATAGTTCAAATGATAACTCATTATCAATAAACCCATCTGCTTTGCCATTTTCAAATCCACACGAGCACGAGATACCTCTTGTAACATTGAATTCTGTAAAATAAACTCCATAATTTGTTTTCACGTATCCAGAAATAGTATCTTCAGAAATGTTTGTGATTCGAGTTTGGCTATTTATTTTACTAATCTTTTTTAATCTTTCAGGATAACCATGTAATTTTAAAAGATTTTCCGGCTCAATTTCTCGTATCATTAAAAATTGTTCAATTGGAATGTTCATCTCTTCATTCTTTTTCGATATAAGAAACCAAAAATAGGTAGATCTAAAAAATTCTCTTAATTGTTCTAAAGAAATTTTCCCTTGTTCATATATTCTCAATAAAACTTGTTCTTTTAAAGTATTAATCGAATTTAATCCAGATTTCAATTTATTATATTTTGGAATTAATTTATTTAATTTACTTATGGATTTAAAATAATAATTCAGTACCCATTTCTTTTCTTGAACATTTTTTACCAAGATAATTCCATGACCAACATCATCCAAATTTGGCCTTCCAGCTCTCCCAAGCATTTGGAATACTTCATTTGCAGAAAAAGGCTTGAAAAATGAATAACCATCAGGACTTTCGTGAAAATCTTTAAAGTTCCTAATATTTGCCCCAAAAGTAGTATATTTTTTAAAATCTCGCAATATTACTACTCTTGCTGGCATGTTAATTCCTGCTGATAAAGTGGTGGTGCAAATCAATACCTTTAAAATCCGTTTTTTAAAAGCATCTTCTATTATTTTACGTTCTTTATACAACAACCCCGCATGATGAAATGCGATTCCATCTTTTATAACTTTTCTTAATTCAATTATACCACCTTTTAATATATTTAAAATGTTCGAGATTTTCTCAAGTATTTCTCTATCCTTTTTAGAAAGATAAGATTTAACCAAATTCTTTAAATTTATTGCTAAAGATTGAGTTGTTTTCCTTTTATTCACGAAAATTAAAACTTGACCCCCATCATTTAAGGTCGATTTAATTATTTTTCTAATCAAAACATCTTTATTATTAGCGATCTTGATTTTATAATGTAAAGGAACTGGGCGCTCCTCTGAATAAATGAGAATAGTCTCGTTTCCTAATGAAGATAACCATTCTTGAAAAGTTTCAGGATTGGCAATGGTTGCCGATAACCCTATTATCTGAGGATATTTTAAAAATTGGTTTAATCTAACAATTAAAGATTCAAGCCTTGGACCCCTATCTGTTTCGCCAATGACATGAATCTCATCAATTATTATTGTAGTAATATTAAAAATCCATTTTTTATCTTTAAAATTCCTTAAAATTGAATCCATTTTTTCATAAGTAGTAATTATTAAGTCAGAATATTGAAGCTGTTTTTCATCTGGTTCTTGATCTCCAATTGATAATTCAATCTTGATGTTTAAAATGCCATAAATTTTCTTAAAGTGATTGTATTTTTCAGTAGCAAGTGCCTTAAATGGAACAAGATAAATAGATTTCCCCAAACCCTGGATTATATTATAGATTGCACCCAGCTCCCCAATTAAGGTCTTTCCGCTACAAGAAGGAGCACAAACTAAAAATGATTTCCTAAAAAATAACCCTTTTTCAATAGCTTCTTTTTGTATTCTTCGCAATTTATAAATCTGGGCTCTATTTAGAGCTCTTACAATCTTTTTTTCTGATATGAACTTTTGAACTTCAAAAGTCTCATCTTTTTCTTTTTCTTTTTTTAAATCTGATATTTTAGAGTTAATGGTCATCTCAAGGGACTCTTTATTATATTTGGTTTATTTAAAATTAAATCACGATTAAGATAATTATTAAGGAACTTTACTCGTTTTAGATGTGAAGATTAAACGTGTAATATTCATTGTTATTTTTTTACTAGTTTAAAATGATTTTTTACTGGTCTGTATCTTAAAAATAATAGTAAAAATTATTTAAATAAAAAATTAAGATAAGTCTTTTTACATTTTAAAGTATTTAAAATCCTAAATCTTTGATAACGATTTGAATGATTTTGATCTCAAAAATAATAAAATTTTCAATGTTGGGTTTTTCTTATCTTCTTTTTCTTTTAAATATTTTCAGTACAATTTTTAGACGATAAAAAATGGCTGATATTAAAAATCAGAATTTAGGAAATGAAATAAATTTAAAGTCATTACATGAAAAGGCAGTAGAAGCACTACAACTTAATAAATTAAAAGATTCATTAACATTTTGTAATGAAGGTCTTAAAATGGCAAGATTAGGCAATAACTCTCATTGGATTGAAGAATTTAGTAAGTTAATAGAAACCATTGAAACAAGGTTTATAATCTTAAAAAATGCAACTCAAAATTTTCAAGATAAGATATCAGTTGAAAATTTAGAGGGAAAAGTAATAGAAAGCTTCAAAAATAAGCAGATAGAAACTTTAGGCTTATTTAATAATAATATCCTTTTAAAATTGAAAAATTCAGGATATGAAACCATAAATGATATTTTTTTGGCTTCAATTGATGATTTAATCAAAATAAAAGGAATTGGCAAAATTACGGCTTTAAAAATTCAAGATTCTATTAGAAAGTATTTAGAGGATGCATTAAAAACCATTGAAATGACTGAGATTGAAGATGAGAAATTAAAAAATACGAATTCTATTTCATTGGAACAGCCTACTGAATCTATATTTCCTATTTTTAATGAAAACAATGATAATAATGAAGAGATAAATAATAAGGAAGAAAAAGATATTTATTATAAAAAAATTCATGAAAATTCCAAATTAAATAATGATCAATCTCCTATTTTAAAACTTCCAAATAATTCTTCTTTAAATGATAATTTGGAGAATAAAAATTATTCATTTGTTTTAAATGCTCTAAAAAGTCAAGGATTTATTATTATAGCGAAAAATGAATATCCTTCAATTGGAATGAACGATGTGATCATCCAAATTATTGGATGTAAATTAATTAGAAAAAATAATAAGATATTGGCATTAGAAATAATACCAATTTTATTGTTTGAAGATAAGGATATTATTACAATTAAAGATGATATTATTAATGTTGAAATTATTGAAAATGGATTAAGCAAAGGAAAAAATGAGATTAATTCTATTATATCTAAGTTAATTGAAGTTCAAGAACAACTGTATAAAAAGATATTAAAAGGAGAATTTAATTTCCAAAAGATAAATGAATCATTTGGATTAAATTTTAAAACAATTTCTAAAAAAAAGAAAGGGCTTTTCTTTTTAACATTTAATGGTAAAATAATAAATATAATGGTTAATCCTGTCATTATTTTTCTTGGCTTGGTTAAATCCTTAGATAAAAGCATTTCATTTCCATTCTTGAGAAAAAGAAACGTTTACATCATTAATATTGAAAAAATTAAGGATTTTCTAATCTATATTGAAAAAAAAGTGGATATACTTACTAATCTTCATGAAAATCAACATCCAATTATTCAATTTGACCTTATTTTGAATAAATTGTATAAAAGAATTCAATTTACTTCATATCCAATGATTTTGATTGGTTTATTTCTCTTAAGCCTGATAATTTTCAAAAAATCTTACATTTTAGAATTTTTTATTCCAACATGTAATGCTTTATTAATCCTATATTCAATATCAATTGTTATATTTATCTTTATTTTCAAAAGAGATAATAATAATTTAAAACAAGCATTTAAATATGATTTGCAAGAAAGAACAATTGAATTGGATAATTCTTCCTTAAAAGTAATCAAAAAGAATTTTTCAAATGATTTTTTAGATCAATTTTATTATGAAATGGGCAAAAAATTAGTAATAATGAACAAAAATGACAACAAAATTGGAAATCTTTCCCAAATTCAAGGCATCAAACTTCTGAATAATGAGAATCTTAAAAAATCATTAGATAATAATCAACAAATTATTAAAAATTCTTTAAGACACGAGAAAAACGATATCTTACAAAAATATTCTTTTTTTATTGAAGATTGACTTCTTTATCTTTTTCATAAAGTAAAAATCTAATTAAATGAAATCATTCTAAGTTTTAAATACATTTTATCAATTATCATCCATGAATTTTATATACAAAATTATTTGTATAAATCAAATCTATTAAATCATCTCTAATTTTCGAGAACCATTGTTCCAAAGGATTATTAAACCAATTCTATTATTAATACTCAATTAATTTACCTAAAAATATAATTTTTATAGCTATAAAATTTTAAAAAGATTAAATAAAGATAGAGAAGAGAAAGGGTGGCTCCTGCTCCGTTAATATAACCTATGAATAGAATGAGGGAGGAGGGCGAAATATAAAGTTGCCACGAAGGCACAATCAAAAGACAAAAATCCATTCTGCAGGAGGTTATCTAATAATTCTACACACCCTTTCTCTAAAGATTATTTTTTACATTTTCATATTTAAATTTTTAGGTTCTCAAAAATATTTGAAAATAAAAACCGTTATATTAATTAGGTAGCTCTTCTTCCTTTTGAAAAATTTATAAAATTCACTCTCATGTAGAATTTTCATTAATTTTATTTAACTTGATTTTAGTTAACTCTTTCTTTTTTCTTTATATATTTTTATCTTTTATAAATTAGCATGAGTTTAAAGAGTAAAAATAAAAAATTTCAAATTCATCATTTTGTTAAGATTATTTATATCATCGGATTAATCTGTGCAATAATTTCATTATTTTTAAATTGGTATTCAATAGAAATTCGAGATTATTCTTCACAATTAGTTTTAAATTTACATTATTCCATGTTTTTTAACTGGATGAAAAGTAATGAAAACATCTCTAATAATTATATTACCTTACCGAGCACAGAAGCTTTTTCTCAGCCAATTATCATGATATTTTTACTAATTTTATTTCTTTCGTTCCCATTTTCTTTAATTTCTAACATAAGAAACAAAGATAGAGCTTTTAAGCTACAAAATTACTCCTTAGGATTGATTATTAGCCCCATGTTCACATTTATTATGTTAATTTATTTCCCAATTTTCTATTTAATTCCATATGAACTATACTTTCCTTTCATTATAAAGCAAGATCTAGAATTAAACTTGCTCATATTTTATTCAATTGGGCCCGGTTATATTTTACAAGCTTTCTCTTTTATTTTCATGTTTCCATATTCCATGTTAATTGTTCGAATAGTTGAAATCTTTAGTAATAAGGGTGATGTCATGGAAGAAAAAATTAAAAAAATTTTGAATGAAAATCAAAATCGTTTAGATATAGATGCTTTAATTGCTGAGGAAGAATTTCAAATTGAGAAAAATAGATTTTTGAAAAATTCATCTCTTAAAAAATTTTCATCAATAAAATCGAATTAATTATGAAGTCAGGAGGGAAATAAATGCGTGATAACATGATTGATTTAAAATTGAAAAATTTAATTTTACTATGTAAACAAACTTCTAATTATGAAAAATTAGCATTCACATTCATAAATCTCATAAATAATAAATTGAACGAAATAGGGTTAAAATTAGGTTTAGCTCCAAGAGATCCTAAAAACGAATTTTTAAATGAATACATGATTCAGATAAATTCTTTTCTTGAAAATGGAGTAAATATTAAATTTTTCCCTGAATCACTCATTTTAACAGTTCATGATTGTGAAATAATCTCTATGTCTCATCAAGCGATTTCTAAAGAATTAATAAAAAAATTAATTAATGTATATTATGAAATTCGGAAATTAAAAATTCCAATTTTAACTTTTAAAAAAAACTTCAGTCTTAAAGGATTATCTGAAGGAAAATTTCTTTTTAAAGGTAAAAGAATAAATTCAGCGAATTTTCAAGAAAGTACTGATCTATTAAACTTATTAATACTTGAAGAGATACAAGCAAAAGAAAATAAAATTCGGGATTTTATTCTTAAAGATCATTCTAAGAGTGATATTGAAAAGCTTTTAAGGCTAAAAGCTTTAAAGAATTTATTTGAAGAAAACAAGAAAAGTCATTTTTTTAGTAAAGATAATCTAAAATATTATTTTGAGAACAACAATTTATCATCAAAATTAGTTAAAGATTTTTTGCTTTCTCTTTTGATTTTATTTTCGCTCATGAGTTTAACAATTTTAATTGAATTGATTCTACACCCAATATTGTTATCAAGCTTAAGCATTTTATTATTCATTTTCTTTGGGCTCACAATTTTATTATTTTTGATCTTAAATTCATAAAATGGAGATTGAGAGAAAAAATGGACTCTAAACTAATTAAAGAAATTTTATTGAATAAGAATCTTAATAAAAAAGATAACAACAAAAGAAAAAGTTTTACCAGAGAAAATCAAGAAAATGATAAGGAATTTTTAAAAATTTGGGATTTAAATCCTTCATTTCATGATATTAATCATTCAAGAACATCTTTTCAAATTCTCTTCATGGTTTTCTCAAGCTTCTTTTACTTTATTACATCATTTCTATTAATAGGAAGCGTTATGTTCTCAGTTATATTATCTTCTTTAGAGCTACTTTTATTTTTTGTTTTATTCAGAGATTATTTTCTTCTTGCCAATAAAAAAGAAAATTTATTTTCTAAAAGCCTACATAAAGATTTTATTTATTGGGCGATAAACTCTGAAAATAGAATGTTCTTCATTACAAATAAAATTGGTGGGAGAACGACAGGTATTAAAGGTTTTAGAATTGATCTACTACCTGAAAATGTTGAGGGGAACATTAAAGGATTCATAAATGCGTTATATTCGAATAATATCCCCTTCACATTGCAAAATGTTCAAAATCCACTCTTAACAGACAATAATAAAAATAGCAAGGCTTTCAGATTAAGTATTTATCTTTTTGTTTTTCATTCATTTATTAAAAAACCTTCAGTAAAATGTCTTAAAGAAGCAAGTTCTATTTTGGAATTTTATTCGATAGGAATTCAAAATAGTTTCATTTCAAATTTTCACCACTCAAGATTAGCAATCTTGGAGTTAAATGAATTGCTTTGCGCAATTAGAACCCTTTTTTTGAAAACCTCTCTCCCTCAAAATGATAATTTTGAAGT